>OHRW01000870.1_pt1 | contig 13023 bp, 14 predicted proteins | sample 1578541 | NCBI WGS metagenome assembly OHRW01 (sample SAMEA3879519, study PRJEB24766) | human gut metagenome | biome: human-associated habitat; feature: feces | place: USA | collected 1985/1987 | reverse complement strand
TATGGATGATCTTATGGTATTCCGCTGCTTGGCGAGCGGGCAAATGCATCGCTTGCTCCATCCAAAGACAATTTTGACAATGCGGTTCATTCCACCCAAAACTGATCCAAAACTGGCTGTAAGCGGGTAAACTGCACAATATAGCCAACACACATAGTAAGCTGAATCGTTTCATGTCTTTTCAATTTTAAGTTAATAATAAAGCGAATCGTTTGTTCTTTTATCTAAGACTGCCCTACTTCAGAAAGGTTTAATCCTTGATACCCAACAAATCTTTCGCATTGGCAAGAGAAGCCTCTGTCAACGAGGCTCCGCTCAACATACGGGCCACCTCGTTCACACGTTCCTCCCCCTCTAATTGCTTGATACGGGTCAGCGTACGGTCTTTGGTATCCTTCTTATAAACAAAATAATGAGCTTGCCCCTTCGCCGCTATCTGAGGTAAGTGAGTGATAGCGAAAACTTGCATCTTTGTTCCGAGTTCTTGCATGATATCCCCCATTTTATCGGCGATATCACCCGATACCCCCGTATCTACCTCATCAAAGATAATAGTAGGTAAAGCGGTGAACCCGGCAATCATAGCCTTAATGCAGAGCATCAACCGGGAGATCTCACCTCCGGAAGCGGTTTGGGCTACCGGCTGCAATTCCGCGCTCTTATTGGCGGAGAACATAAATCGGATATCGTCCATTCCATCGCTCTCCGGCTCTTTGCGAGGAAGGATGTCCACACGGAAACGGGTATTCGGCATCCCCAACGGAATAATCATCTTGACCAATTGCGAGGCCATCGCCGTGGAAGCGACTTTACGCTGCTCGCTAAGCACGGAGGCCTGTTGAAGCAACTCTTTATACGAGGCATCCAATTGACTTTCTAACAAACCGATTTGCTCATCGAAAGAATCGATCGCACGCAATTGCTCTTGGTATTGATCCCGTATAGCGATCAATTCATCCACGGTGGAGACACGGTGTTTTTGCTGGAGCGTATAAAGGGTATTCAAGCGTTCATTCACCCATTCCAATCGTTCTGGGTTGAACTCTACATCTTCCTTTAAAACGTCTGTCTCGGAAGCCAGATCATTCAAGTCGATATAAGCCGAGCGGATTCGCTCGGAGATTTCCTTGGCTTTCGGGAAATATCTTTCTAAGGAATCCACGGTGGAAAGGGCTTCCTTGAGTATTTGGATGGCTCCTTGCTCCTCGCCGTCCAAGAGTTCGGTTACCTTATATAAAGAGCTTTTGATCTCCTCCGCATGCGAGAGAGTTTCTTGCTCTTGCTCCAACTCATCCTGCTCATCCGGTTGAAGGTTGGCTTCGTCCAGTTGTTCCAATTGAAAACGGATATAGTCTTCCTCCTGCTTGCTTTGAGCCGCTTTGTCCCTCAAATCTTTCAGTTCCCTTCGCAACGCCTGATAACGGGTAAATTCCTTCTTATAAAGAATGAGCAAGATCTCATTTTCGGCCATTACATCGATCACTTTCAGCTGGAAACGGTTATCGCCCAACAATAGGTTCTGATGCTGCGAATGGATATCGATCAAGCGGCTTCCCAACTCTTTTAAGATCGTAAGGGAAACCGGAGAATCATTGACGAAGGCACGGGATTTGCCGGAGGCATAAAGCTCCCGACGCAAGATACAGCTATCCGCGTCGTACTCAAGGTCGTTACTTAGGAAGAAAGGCTCCAACTGATATTTTGAGACATCAAATACGGCCTCGATCACACATTTATCCGAACCTTTCTTTATACTCTTACCATCCGCACGTTGTCCCAGCACCAATGACAAGGCTCCTAATATAATAGATTTTCCCGCTCCGGTCTCACCCGTTATCACCGAGAAGCCTTTATCAAAGCGGATATCCAAATTGTCTATCAAGACAAAGTTCTGTATAAATAAGGATTTCAACATAACTATTTTACCTTACTGGTTTTTGAAGCTCTTCCAAGCGAGTGGATTGTGCCGGATAGATCTCGAACAGCATCTTATAGCCCTCTTGCCGCTCTTGTGTGGTCGCTTTCGAATAAATCGCAATAATCTCATCTAATTTAGCGTCGGCGAACATTTGTAGAAGCACAGAAGTAGGCCGGGCTTTCTTTACTTCCTGCAAGGCGGGAAGCGCACCGATGATCGTCGTACGTCCGCGATCCGGATTTGCCGCCATTTCATCGAGTCCTTTCCGGTGATACGTGTACCACATTTCCCGGAAAGCGTCGGATGCGTTATCTTGCAAAGCCGTCGCTACGGCATGGCGGTTCTGGTTGCTATCAAAAGCTTTCCAGCCCGTCCACGACATCTCAGACTGGGCCATGTTCACGATTTGCTGGGCTTGCTGTATATAGGTAGTTCCACCTTTCGGGGCGAAACTATCGAAATCAAGCCCCAAGATCACATAGACGTAAAACACGATAGTGGCCGTAAGATTGCTGGTCAGCGTATTTGAGTTATAGTCCAATGGCTCTCCCTCCGTATATTCAAAATCCAACTGTTGGTCCCTAAAATTCAGAAGAGTAGTTGTATAACTGGAATTATAGACCGGACGGCGGGCTTGTATCTGGATCTCGCTCTTGAAGTTCGTCTCATCCAATTCATTCACGATAATCGTCATCGTACAATCGATCTTCTCATTGACGGCAAACGTGGCATCCGTCCATTTCCGGTTATTCACGAACTCAGTCAAGGAGTTCTGCAAGGTCGTGAAGATTTGCTTGTTAGCGGTCGCGATCTTGTCTCCGTTTACCGTGATACGGGCGTTCAACTCTTGCGCCTTCCCACAAAAAGGAGCGGCGCAAAGCATGAATAGATAAAACAGTCTTCTTACTTTTCTCATTTCAATAATGTTACCAACTTATTTACGATATCAGAGGCTACCTCCCGCTTCGTTTTGAGCGGATAGCTCGTTACTCCTCCGGCATTGTCGATAATCGTGATCTTATTGGTATCGCAACGGAAACCGGCACCTTGGTCTCGTAAAGAATTCAAGACGATGAAATCGAGATTCTTCCGCTTCAGTTTACCTTCGGCATGAGTGGCCTCGTCATTCGTCTCCAGGGCGAACCCCACCATGACCTGTCCTTCCCGCTTGATCGCACCCAAAGAGGCGGCGATATCCGGGTTCGGAACCAAATGAAGCGTCATCTCTCCCTCTGTTTCCCGTTTGATCTTCTGCTCGGAAGCATTCTCCGGACGGTAATCGGCGACAGCGGCACATAATATGGCAGCATCGCTACTCGGGAATGCGGTCATCGCCGCTTGGTACATTTCCCCGGCAGACTCAACATCGATTCGTTTAATAGCCGGATGATGTGTTTTTAAAGAGACTGGACCAGCGACCAAAGTCACCTCCGCCCCTCTCTCCGCACAAGCTTCCGCTAAAGCGAACCCCATCTTACCGGAAGAGTAATTACCTATAAAACGTACGGGATCTATCTTTTCATATGTCGGACCTGCTGTTATTAAGATCTTTTTTTTTTCAAGATCTTTTTGAACGAAAAAGAAGTCTTCCAAAACCTCGATAATCTTATCGGGTTCTTCCATCCGGCCTTTACCAACCAAATGGCTCGCCAATTCCCCCTCGGCAGGTTCGATAATCCGGTTACCGAATGAACGCAAGCGCTCCAGATTCTGTTGGGTACTCGGATGAGCGAACATATCCAAATCCATGGCCGGAGCCACGAATACAGGGGATTTGCAAGAAAGATAAGTAGTTATTAGCATATTATCGGCGATTCCGTTCGCCATCTTACCGATCGTGGAAGCGGTAGCCGGAGCAATCAACATGGCATCCGCCCAAAGCCCCAGATCCACATGGCTATTCCATGTACCATCCCTATTGGAAAAAAACTCGCTGATTACAGGGTGGCTACTCAACGTCGATAACGTAAGCGGAGTGATAAACTCTTTTCCCGCCGGCGTGATAACCACTTGTACCTCGGCTCCTTTTTTCACCAATCCCCGGATGATATAAGCGGCTTTGTATGCGGCTATACTCCCCGTAATCCCTAATATAATATGTTTATCTTTCAATGTCATATATCGAATCAATTTATCTTTGCCAGTAGAGACGTAGCACGTTGCGTCTCTACAACCTCAACAAAAGAATCTCTTTGGCTACTTTTGAGTTTATATTGCCATATTCGCCAAGTTTCCATCCCATTCGATCGATAGGTTCCACCAAAGCATCCAAGTCGGACTCCTTGATCCCATAGTCGGAAAGACGGGTCTTTAATCCCATGAAATGGAAAAAATCTTCCGTAGCCTCTATTGACTTTTGCGCCTTTTCATCGGCAGATCCTTCGGTAATACCAAATACAACCTCTCCCATCCGGATCAGTTTCGCCGCTTTCTCCTTACGCATATAGGTCATGACACCCGGCAAGATAACCGCCAAAGTCTGGGCATGATCCAAGCCAAACTGCGCCGTCAATGCATATCCCATACGGTGTGAGGACCAGTCTTGGGGTACTCCTTGGCCGATCCAACAGTTCAAGGCATTCGTAGCCGCCCACATCAAATTAGCACGAATATCATAATCATTCGTTTTTTGCAAGACCTTGCGGCCTTCTTCCACGATTGTCTTCATCAATCCCTCGGCAAAATAATCTTGAACCTTAGCGTTCACCGGATAAGTCAGGTATTGCTCGACCACATGGATAAACGAGTCAACGACACCGTTAGCCACCTGTCGCTCTGGTAAAGAATAAGTTACCTGCGGATCTAAGATAGCGAACTTAGGGAACACCAACGGAGACATGAAATTCAATTTCTCATGGACAGATTCCCGGGAAATTACCGCCCGTTCATTCATTTCCGAACCGGTAGCGGCCAAAGTCAGCACTACTCCTAAAGGAAGCGCTTTCTTTATCACGCCACCTTTCGACAAGATATCCCAAGGATCTCCCTCGAAAAACGTAGCCGAAGCGATAAATTTCGTAGCGTCGATCACTGATCCGCCGCCTACCGCCAGCAAGAAATCGATATTCTCCCCCTTCACCAACTCAACAGCCTTCATACAAGTCTCATAACGGGGATTCGCCTCGATACCACCAAACTCATAGGTATGGAAGTCTTTCAAAGCTGCCGTCACCTGCTCATAAATGCCATTTTTCTTAATGCTACCGCCACCGTATACCACCAGAACCTTACTTCCTTCTGGAATTAACGCAGACAAACGGGCAATACTTCCTTTGCCGAACACAACCTTTACAGGATTGCAAAACTCAAAATTATTCATCGCCTTATTTTGAATTAAAGTCTCTCAAACGGATCTCTGTCAACATTTTCTTCGTATTCAACGGGAAATCGCCATTCATGATCCAAGAATAATAACCCGGATCCGACTTCAAGATCTCCGTTACCAAACGGCCTTTATACTTACCGAAGTTAATAACCTCCTCGCCTTTATCGTTGTAAACCATACGTCCGGCGAAATCCACATTATTCGAGTAGCAGGAATATTGGGAAAGGAAAGCTACGTCATTCTTCAAATCCGGATAGCGATCCAGCTGCGCTTTCAACACCTCATACGTAGCCAACGTATCAGCCTCAGCCGTATGAGCGTTCTCCAAGCTTTTATTGCAATAGAATTTATAAGCGGCAGATAACGTACGTTGCTCCATCTTATGGAAAATCGTCTGTACATCGATAAATTTGCGCCGGTTCAAATCGATATCCACACCCGCACGCAGAAACTCCTCGGCAAGCATGGGTATATCAAAACGGTTGGAATTATATCCGGCCAAATCACAACCCTCGATCTGGGTTGCCAAAGATTTAGCGATCTCCTTAAAGGTCGGACAATCTTTTACATCTTCATCGGTTATGCCATGAATAGCGGTAGATTCGGGGGGAATAGGCATACCGGGATTTATCCGGCGTGTCTTCGTTTCTTCTTTCCCATTTGGGAAGACCTTCACGTAGGAAATCTCTACGATACGGTCCTTTACGATATTTATACCCGTGGTCTCTAAATCAAAAAAGACCAGCGGGTTCCTTAAGTTTAACTGCATTATTTATTTATTAGTCATTCAACATCATCGGCATCAGCAACATGAGCAAGTCCTCGTCCTCATCATTCTCAGAAGGAACGATCAAGCCGGCACGTGAAGGGTCCGCTAATTCTAATACAACCTCTTCCGAGCTGATATTTCCAAGGATCTCGATCAGATATGTAGCCTTAAAACCGATGCTTAACTCCGTCCCGTCAAACTGACAAACAATACGCTCTTCCGCAGAAGTGGAGAAATCGATATCTTGGGCGGAAACCGTAATCAAGCTATCCTTCAAGTGCAACTTCACCAAGCTGCTCGCCGGATTAGAAAAGACAGAAACACGCTTTAAAGCATTCAAGAAAGAGATACGATCGATCGTTACCTTAAACGGGTTTTCTTGAGGAATCACACTATTATAGTTCGGGTAACGCCCCTCAATCAAACGACAAACCATCTCGAAGTTCGTGCAAGTAATATACGCATTGTTATCATCAAACTTAATCAATACTTGCTCCGACTCCTTCGCCAACAAATTCTTCAATAAATTAGCCGGCTTCTTCGGCAAAATGAAAGAAGCCCGTTCCGGGGATTTCACCGCCAAGTTACGCAAGCGAACCAATTTATGTCCGTCTGATGCCACGAACGTCAAATCATCCGTATGGATATCGAAATAGACACCATTCATTACAGGGCGAAGCTCATCATCGGCCGTGGCGAACAAGGAACGACTGATGCCGTTTAACAGCATCTGGGCATCCATCGAGATAGAGATAGCGTTATCATTCAACGGCTTCTGCTGCGGATATGTGTCCCCTTTCTGACCGATAAAATTATACTTACCATTCTGGAAATGAATGAAAATCTCCAAATTCTCATCATTGATATCAAAAGTAAGCGGTTGTTCGGGAAGCTCTTTCAGCGGATCGAGCAGTATCTTGGCGGAAACCGCAAAGAGTCCGGCACCTTGGGCATTCATGACGTCTACGGAAGTCACCAACCGGGCATCGGAAGCTGTCACCGTAAGCGTATTTCCTTCTAGGTTAAAAAGGAAGCTGTCCAGAATCGGTAAAGAGTTCTTGGAAGCGATAACCTTGCTTATAGACTGTAAACGTGATAATAGCGCAGTGCTGGATACATCGAATCTCATAGCTTTAATTATTTTATCTTGTTATATTATTATTTCACACAAACTACCATTTGGATGGGAAGAGACACGGCATGCCTCATCTCGACAAATTAACCCAACAAAATTAAGAAAATATTTTATTTGTAACCAACTATACTTTCAAAAGTTTAGGGTACAAAAAAAGCTTCCCTCCGCTTTATCGGAGAGAAGCCTCTTATATTCTTTATTATTCGCTACTTAATTATTTAGCGAAATAATCTTTTACTGCTTCGTTAGGGATCATTTCTTCTTGGAAGATGTATGCACCTGTTTTCGGAGACTTAACCATTTTAATCACTTTGGAATAAGTACGACCGTCACCTTTCTTAAATGTTGCAACTGCTTTTTTTGCCATCGTTTAAAATCTCCTATTACTTAATTTCTTTGTGTAACGTCATCTTCTTCAAAACCGGATTGTATTTCATCAATTCCAATCTCTGAGTAGTATTCTTTCTATTCTTCGTAGTGATATAGCGAGACATACCCGGCATTCCACTTTCCTTGTGCTCTGTACACTCAAGGATTACCTGTACTCTATTTCCTTTTGCTTTTTTTGCCATTTTCTATATCCTCCACAAATTATGCGTTCAAATAACCTTTTTCAGCCGCCATCTTGATAGCCGCATCCAAACCTAACTTATTGATTGTACGTAAGCCAGCCGCAGATATATTCAAGCTAACCCAGCAATCCTGCTCTACCCAGTAGAACTTCTTCGTAAACAGGTTGACATTGAACTTACGTTTCGTTCTTCTCTTTGAGTGAGAAACGTTGTTTCCAACCATTGCTCTCTTTCCAGTAATTTGACAAATTTTAGACATTTCTAATCTGTTCTTTTAAATTATACGAAATTTAAGTCAACTCCTGCTATGTGTCTTCCCTTTCTGAACTAGCATCATGAACAAAAACGAAGATTCTAATAGAGTCTTATCTTTACAGGGTGCAAAGGTAAGAATTATTTTGATTTATCCGCAAGAATTCTCAAATATTTTTTCCTCAACAAATCATGTCTTAAATTAGTTATAGGTATATAACAACATAACATGATATTCATTATGGCAAGAAGTTTTAAAGAAGCGATCCAGCATCGCCGGACACATTATGGAATAGGTAACAACTCTCCCATTTCCGACAACGAGATTCATGAGATTATTAAGACAGCGGTCACTCACGTTCCCTCCGCATTCAATTCGCAGTCTACGAGAATCGTACTGCTACTGGGTGAAAGCCACAAGAAGCTTTGGGAAATCGTAAAAGACACGCTTCGTAAAATCGTCCTCGCCGAAGCCTATAAGGCTACCGAGGCAAAGATAGATAATTCTTTCGAGGCTGGCTATGGCACGGTCCTCTTTTTCGAGGATACAGCGGTAGTAGAAGGCTTACAGAAGCAATTTCCTTCTTATAAAGAGAATTTCCCGGTATGGTCCCAACAGACATCGGCTATGCATCAATTCGCGGTATGGACTATGCTGGAAGACGCCGGCTTCGGCGCTTCTTTGCAACATTACAACCCGTTGATCGACGAGGCGGTCGCTAAACAATGGCATATCAATCCGAAATGGAAACTGATCGCCGAGATGCCGTTCGGAACCTCTACCCAGGAACCGGGAGAAAAACAATTCGCCCCATTAGAGGAACGAATTTTAGTATTCAAATAATTATAATAATGTATATGGAATATGACATAGCAATCATAGGCGGTGGACCTGCGGGTTACACCGCCGCCGAAAGGGCTTCGGAGAATGGATTAAAAACGATCCTTTTCGAGAAGAACGCTATCGGTGGCGTCTGCCTAAACGAGGGATGTATCCCGACAAAAACTCTTTTATACTCCGCCAAGATACTAGACAGTATCAAAAGTGCCTCCAAATATGGTATAGTGGCGATGAAAGACCCAAGTTTCGACTTGGCAAAGATTATCGACCGGAAGAACAAGACCGTCCGTAAACTTACGCTCGGGGTAAAAGCCCGGCTTACGGGTAACGGCGTCACCATCGTAGAAGGAGAGGCACGAATCACCGGAGAGGAGTTTGGAAATATACGGATTCACTGCGATGGAAAAGAGTATTTAGTGAAGAATGTGTTAGTATGCACAGGCTCTGAAACCGTGATCCCTCCTATCAAAGGGTTATCAGAGGTCAAGTATTGGACTTCCCGGGAAGCCCTTGATCTCAACGATTTGCCAAAATCGTTATCGATTATCGGTGGTGGCGTGATCGGAATGGAGTTCGCCTCATTCTTTAACAGTATGGGCGTAAAGGTGAAGGTAATCGAGATGCTACCCGAGATATTAGGGAATATGGATAAAGAAACCTCAGCGATGCTTCGATCCGAGTATAAGAAAAAAGGCGTAGAGTTTTTCTTGAATACCAAAGTTACAGAGGTATCGGCAGAGAAAGTCTTTGTTGAGAAAAACGGCAAGGCAGACACGATTGAAGCCGATAAAATATTGGTGAGCGTGGGCCGCCGTCCGATTACAAAGAGTCTGGGACTCGAAAATCTAGCGATCGAAATACAAGGGGCCGGTGTAAAGGTAAACGAACATATGCTGACTTCCCATCCACATGTATATGCGGCTGGAGATATTACCGGTTTTTCCCTGCTGGCACATACGGCTTACCGGGAAGCGGAAGTTGCCATACACCATATCCTAGGCATACCGGACGAGATGAGCTATAAAGCCATTCCGGCGGTAGTTTATACGAATCCGGAATTGGCGAGCGTGGGTAAGACAGAAGAGGAATTGGTAGCGAATGGGGAAAGTTTTCGTGTTCAAAAGATCCCGATGACCTATTCCGGACGTTTCGTCGCAGAGAACGAGAATGGTAATGGTTTATGTAAACTGATCACGGACGACGAGGATCGTATCATCGGTTGCCATCTACTAGGGAATCCGGCATCCGAGATTATCGTCACCGCCGGAATCGCTGTCGAGAATGGTTATACAGTCGATGAATTTAAGAAAAATATTTTCCCGCATCCGACAGTCAGTGAGATCCTCCACGAAAGTTTATATATCTAATAAAACGCCTAACTAAAACAGTTTCCTGATGCTTTGCATTCACAATACACAAACGGATCCATACTTCAATTTGGCCGCCGAAGAGTATCTGCTCAAGAATTTCAAAGAGAATATTTTCATGCTTTGGCAGAATGAACCATCAATCGTGATCGGTAAGCATCAGGATGTATGGACCGAGGTAAATCTCAAATTCGTACAAGACCAACAAATCAAGATAGCGCGCAGGTTTTCCGGTGGTGGTGCCGTTTACCATGATCCGGGAAACCTGAATCTTACATTTATAGAGACCGGCCAGATTATGCAGACCGACAAATATACCATCCAGATCATGAATTTTCTCAAGACATTGGGAGTACATGTCGAGGTGGATGAACGGAAAGGATTAACTATCGGAGGATTTAAAATATCGGGTAGCGCACAGAGTATCCATAAGAATCGGTATATGCACCATGCTACCTTATTGTTTTCCACCGATCTGGATAGGCTCGTCACCTCCTTGAAAAGTACATCCCGTCAAGCACCAGAGAAAACAGGAGGTAAACGATCGACATTCGTTAAATCTGTACGGAGTCCGGTCACGAATATCAGCGCCCATCTTCCGGCTTCTATCTCCATCCAGCATTTTAAGAAAGCGCTTCTTTACTATTTCACGATCAATAATCCCGGCATTCAAGATTATTATTTCACGCAAGCAGACTTGGAAGCCATCTATCGGCTTAAAGAGCAGAAATATGCTACAGCCAGCTGGAACTTTAACACTTATACACTATAATACAGAAACTTACCTTCTTGATCTTTGTTCTTATTATATACCGTTTGTAGAGACGGGGCACGCCCCGTCTCCCACTATATAACAGTAATTAAAAAATCAAAATATGGCTACATTTGAGATAAAGATGCCTAAGTTGGGCGAAAGTATTACAGAAGGAACCATCATCTCATGGTCGGTAAAGGTAGGTGATACCGTAGAGGAAGATGATGTCCTTTTCGAAGTAAGCACAGCGAAAGTAAGCGCTGAGATTCCATCCCCCGTTGAGGGAAAAGTAAAACAACTTCTTTTTAATGAGGGAGACACCGTAGCGGTCGGTACAGTCGTAGCGATCCTTGAGATCGAAGGTGAAGGAGAGGATAACGGAGTTCAGCCGGAAACCTCGGAGGCTACTCAACCGAAAGAACAAGTCCCCGCTCCCGTCCCAGAGGAATTATCAAAGAATTCCCAAGAGGTTGGTATTCTCCCGTCGTATTGCAATTAGCGAAAGCTGCCGGTGTATCGCAAGATGAACTGGATCATATTCCGGGTACCGGATATCTGAGACGTCTCAGTAAGAAAGATATTCAAACGTATATCGATCACAAAAATAAAGGTACGGAAATGCCGAAGCCGAAACAGGCTCCTGTTTCTTCCATGCAGCAAACGGCTACGAGCACGCCAACAATTACGGTAGCGCCGCCGACCGCTCCTTCCATGCCTATGACAGCGGCCACCCCATCCGCTCCACTCGCCCAAGGAGACGAGGTGAGAGAAATGGATCGTGTACGTAAGATCATTGCGGACCATATGGTATTATCGAAAAAAGTATCTCCGCATGTGACGTCGGTTATCGAGGTAGACGTGACCCGACTGGTTAACTGGCGTAAAAAAGTGAAGGATCAATTCTTCAAGCAAGAAGGCATCAACCTAACTTATATGCCGGCTATTACCGAAGCGACCGCCAAAGCGTTGAAAGCCTATCCATTAGTAAATTCATCCGTGGACGGTTACAATATCATCCTAAAGAAGCCTATTAATATAGGTATAGCGGTTTCCTTAAACGACGGAAATTTAATTGTCCCGGTTATACACGATGCCGATAAGCTGAACCTAAGTGGCCTCGCCTCACAAATAGATACCTTGGCGGCTAAAGCCCGTGAGAATAAGCTCGCCCCGGATAGCATCCAAGGCGGAACGTTCACGATTACGAATTTCGGAACCTTCAAGAGTCTGTTCGGCACCCCGATCATCAATCAGCCTCAAGTAGCGATCCTAGCCGTCGGTTATATCGAGAAGAAGCCTGCGGTAGTAGAGACGCCCGAGGGAGATACGATCGCTATCCGTCACAAGATGTACCTCTCACTCTCCTACGATCATCGTATCGTGGACGGAGCTTTGGCGGGAGCCTTTTTACGTTCCATCGCCGACGAACTAGAGAATTGGAACGCTTAATACATTATATATAATAGAACAACATGAAAAAGTATGATATAAAAACAACAGATAAGGAGACTCTCAGGAAATGGTTTTACCTTATGACGCTCGGAAGGGCGATCGATGAGAAGGCTCCCTCCTATTTATTGCAATCTCTCGGCTGGTCTTATCATGCCCCGTATGCCGGGCACGACGGGATACAACTCGCCATGGGACAAGTATTCGATAAGGATACGGACTTTCTCTTCCCCTATTACCGGGATATGTTGACGGTTCTCTCGGCGGGAATGACCGCCGAGGAGATCATCCTGAACGGTATCTCCAAGGCGACCGATCTGACCAGTGGCGGCCGCCACATGTCTAACCACTTCTCTAAGATGGAATGGCATATCGAGAACGTTTCTTCCGCTACGGCGACTCACGATCTCCATGCCGCCGGCGTGGCACGGGCGATGGTTTACTATGGACAGAAAGGCGTAGCGATTACCTCGCACGGTGAATCGGCCGCTTCCGAAGGCTATGTGTATGAGGCAATCAATGGCGCCAGCAATGAGCGACTGCCGGTTATCTTTGTCTTCCAAGACAATGGATATGGTATCTCTGTCCCCAAAAAGGACCAGACGGCCAATCGTAAAGTTGCCGATAACTTCTCTGGCTTC
>OHRW01000866.1_pt1 | contig 13055 bp, 8 predicted proteins | sample 1578541 | NCBI WGS metagenome assembly OHRW01 (sample SAMEA3879519, study PRJEB24766) | human gut metagenome | biome: human-associated habitat; feature: feces | place: USA | collected 1985/1987 | reverse complement strand
ATATGGAGAAAACATGAAATTAAAAGATAAGTTAAAGGTTTCATTCTGCGTTATGGTTATACTTCCGGCGCTGCTTTTATGCGTGTTTGTTGTCGGAATATTTAAGATACAGTCGGATAGTATATGCAAGACATATAATGTAGAAGACGATACGGTACTGTTATATTTTTATTCGCCTATGACATTGTTTGGCAGTATTACAGATGATGTGTATGAGCAGATAAAAGAACAGGCAGAAGAAGAACCAACGACATTTAACAACAGGGCATACCTTGAGTCACTTGGTTCCACATTAAATGACAGACTTTCAGAGCTTGTTGTAAGAAAGAATAATAATGTCATATATAATTCAACACAATATTCAAACACAGATCTTGCAAGGCTTCTTCCAGAGTATGAGACAGATGAGAACAACATAACGGATGTTGCTACATATAGAGGTGGCATATATCATAGTCTTATAAAACAGGTAGACTTTTCAGACAGCTTAGGAAATATATACAGTGTGTCTATCGTCACATCTGTTAAGCAGAGCATACCACAGATAAGACAGATGCTATGGCAGCTTGTTTTTATCATCATCATCATACTTGTCATAACCAGCCTTGTGCTTAACCTGTGGATATACAGTTCTATCATCAAGCCGGTTAACAAGCTGAAGCTTGCAACAGATAATATAAAAGAAGGAAACTTTGACTTTGAGATGCCAAGGGTTCCTGATAACGAAATAGGTGATGTGTGTAAGGATTTTGAAGAGATGAGACTTATACTAAAGAAGTCATCAGAGGATAAGCTTCAGTCAGATAAAGAAGAGAAGGAGCTTATAAGAAATATATCACATGATTTAAAGACACCGCTAACAGCTATTAAAGGCTATGTTGAGGGTCTACGTGATGGAATAGCCGATACTCCGGAAAAACAGGCAAAGTATATTAAGACTATTTCCAACAAGGTTAATGATATGGATAAGCTTATAGATGAACTTACTATATATTCAAGACTTGATGCTAACAGGATACTATATACATTTATAAAACTTAATGTTTCAGATTATTTTGATGACTGCTGTGAAGAAATAGGCACAGAACTGGATGCCTCCGGCATAGAGCTAAACTACAGGAATCATATAGACAAGCCGGTAATGATAGTCGCAGACCCAGAGCAGTTAAAGAGAGTTATCAATAATATAATCAACAACTCAGTTAAGTACATGGTAGAAGGCCGTAAGGGAAAGATAGATATAGACCTTTATGACGAGGGCGAGTATGTACATGTTGTCATGGCTGACAATGGCAAGGGTATAGCTGGCAAGGATATTTCAAGAATATTTGAAAGATTCTACCGTACTGATGAATCACGAAACTCCAAGCAAGGCGGCAGCGGCATAGGACTTGCTATTGTCAAGAAAATCGTTGAAGACCATAAAGGCAAGATATGGGCAGAGAGTGTTGAAGGCGAAGGAACTACAATGCATCTTAATCTGCTTAAGTATAATGAGAATAGCCAGCTTGTATTGAAGAATCAGCAATAAAAGGTTTAATGTAAGGTAACAGGCTTAAAGCAGTGCAACAGACTTAAGTCATATTGAAAGGCTTAAGGCTTAGACAGTCAGATAGTCATATTGTTAGTGCATATGACGAAATTCTGTAAAAATAAAATATAAAAGGAATAGAAAGGGACAATTGTATGAGCAAAGTATTGATAGTTGAAGATGAGGAAGCAATCGCAGATATTGAAAAGGATTACCTTGAATTAAGTGGATTCACGGTAACAACATGCAAGGATGGAACAACAGGTCTTGCAGAGGCACTTGACGGGGATTATGACATATATATTCTTGATGTCATGCTTCCAGGTGTAGATGGCTTTGAGATATGCAAAAGAATAAGAGAAGTTAAGAATACTCCTATTATCATGGTATCAGCTAAAAAAGAGGATATCGATAAGATAAGAGGACTTGGCGTAGGTGCTGATGATTATATGACGAAGCCTTTTAGTCCAAGTGAGCTTGTTGCCAGAGTTAAGGCACATCTTTCAAGATATGAAAGACTTGTAAACAGTGCCCAGCCTGAAAATGATATTATCGAAATAAGAGGCATCAGGATAGATAAGACAGCCAGAAGAGTATTCGTTAATGGTGAAGAGAAGATATTTACAACTAAGGAATTCGATCTTCTTACATTCTTAGCAGAACATCCTAATCATGTATACACTAAGGAAGAGCTTTTTAAGGAAATATGGGATATGGATTCTATCGGTGATATTGCAACCGTTACTGTCCATATTAAAAAGATAAGGGAAAAGATAGAACTTGATACAAGTAAGCCACAATATATCGAAACGATATGGGGTGTAGGCTACAGATTTAAGTTATAATACATTACAAAAGCCTGTTTAGAACATATTATCCATAAGAACCTTAAATATATCGTCCCGTTTTGGATATTGTAAAACTATGAGTGATTTATATGACAGAAAGAAGGTTAAATATGATAATTGAAAAGGAATATTTTGATTCAGAAGAAGTCAGGAAAGCGAATGCCATGAATGATAAGACGATGGCACCACCAAGAAGAATACGTCTTGCGACAACGGACAGTAACAAATATTATGCCAAAGCTGTATTTGTAGCCGATAAAGAAAATATAATTACCGGTGAGCTTCTTTACAGACCAGATTTTCAGGAGTCAGAAGAGGGAGTGGCATTCAGTGAGGTTGTTGTTAAGCAGACAGCAGATGTGGAAGAATATTTCAAGAATCTTATAAGGTTTGAAGGCTATAAAGTGATTCCAGAAGAATATGATGAGAGTGATATGCTTATGCATTATGATGAGCTGAGCATACAGGCTAATAAGCTTTTGTTTCTTGAGAGCAGGGAGGAGTAGATATGACAGATACGCAGAATGAGGCGTTTAAGACACCAGCAAACAAGATAAGGCTGTTTGAGCATGGGGCTCCGGGTTCGCAGAACCTTAAGCTTACAAGAAAATATTACACTGAGGATATGCCTGATGGAAGAGTAAAGCATATAGTGCAGAACATTACAGATCCGGATATTGTTCCTTACATACCTGATGGTATTGGTAACAGTACAGACAGACAAAGGATTCCGGCAGTATTGATTATTCCAGGAGGTGCGTTCAGACGCCTTGTATACAACTTTGAAGGTGAAGATGTTGCAAAGTGGCTTAATAGTATGGGAATAGCTGCATTTGTTCTTGAATGCAGACTTCCATCAGATGAACATGATAATGCAGAGGATGTCCCACTTATAGATGCTATGCGTGCAATGAGAGTTATAAGAGGAAGGGCGCAGGAATTCGGTATAGATGAAGCTAAGATAGGCGTTATGGGCTTTTCAGCAGGAGGCTTTATGGCAGCGTTATTATCAACAGCGTATGAAAGTGATGTGTATGCGGATTATAAGTATAAGGATGAATATGATAAACTATCCGCAAGACCAGATTTTGCTGTTTGTTCATATCCGGTTATAAGTATTGACGATTGTATTGAAGCAGGCAAAAGATATATGTCTGAAGAACAGGTGCTTGAGAGAATCAGTGACAGTAAGGCAAAGATATTGCATAAGTACAATCCGGATAAGCTTGTAAGACCGGATATGCCGCCAGTATTTATATGTGAAACGGATGATGACAGAATAACATTATCTGAGAACAGTGTGGGCTTTTATATGGCAGCAAGAAAAGCCGGGGTAAGTGCTGAACTTCATATATTCAGAACAGGTGGCCATGGTTATGGCTGTGGTGATGATTTTGCACAGACTGGTGAGTGGAAAGTGCTTTTTACAAAGTGGATTAAGAGTATTGGAATTATTAGTTAAGATGGATATAGTATACGAGGATAAAGATAAGATTATATTAAACAAGCCGGCGGGACAACTGTCGCAGAGCGGAAAGTCGTTTGAGATGGATCTTGTAAGTGAAGTTCTTACATATAGAAAAAGCAAGGGTGAAGAAGCTTACGCAGCTATAATAAACAGACTTGACCGTCCTGTATCAGGGCTTGTGCTTATGGCTAAGAATAAAAAGGAAGCAGCAAGATTGTCTTTACTTATGCAAAAAGAAACACTATGTAAACATTACCAGGTGCTTGTATGTGGAAAACCAGATTCTGACGAGGGCGAGCTTGTGGATAATCTTATAAAAGATGCAAAGAATAATGAATCATCGGTAGTTTCAAAAGGAACGGCGGGTTCTAAGGAAGCAAGACTTAAGTACAGGCTTCTTTCTTATGATGAAGAAGCAGACATATCAAGGCTGGATATTCATCTTATAACAGGCAGACATCATCAGATACGTGTCCAGCTTGCTTCAAGAAACATGCCGGTTGCTGGTGATGGAAAGTATGGTGGAAATATGGCAGCCCAGGCAGCTGAAAGGATAAAAGGCATACGTATTAAGCGTGGATGCATAGCGTTATGTGCTGTTAGTCTTAAGCTTGATGGCAAGTTATACGAAGTGAAACCAGGATTTTAGATATAGGTATAAGATAATCACCTCTGTGGAATACTTCTACAGAGGTGATTATTTATGTGCAGAGAGGAAAGAAATGTAAAAGAAAATAAAGAAGAGTATCAAAAAGAATATCAAGATAAAGAATATAACAGGAAACTGAAATACCTTGCCGGGATTGTAGTTATAACGTTTTCTGTATATGTGAGCTTTAAATATCTTCTTGTATATGTGTGGCCATTTGTGCTTGGCGTGCTTGCTGCACTGCTTCTTGAAAAGCCAGTAAACAGTATATATATGTGGATATGCAAAAGGATGAGGCTGGATAAAAGAAAAGTACATGCACAAAGAATTAAAGAACATCGCATAAAAAGCATAATAGCCACAATTATAATGTTAATAATATCTGTTGTTATAATAATATTGCTTGCTGCAGCAGTTATAACAGGAGCGAATGAGATAAGTGATTTTTTAAAGAACTGGGATTACAATACGATAGGTATAAGGCAGCAGACTGCCAGGATATGCCTTGAAGCGGATGATTTTCTTGGACTTGATGGTGGATGTTGTCTTGATACGCTTATAATGTGTGGACGCAGGCTGGCAGGTATAATGCCTGAAAAGATATTTCATATATCTGTACCTGTTATAAAAAATATAGTTATAGTGGCTGGAGGTCTGGTTGTTGGCTTTATATCAGTTATATATCTGTCAACAGATATGGATGAAATAAGGACACAGATACGTGACAGTGTGTTTGTGGAAGAGATAAGGATGCTGTGGCATGAGGTAAAGAGACTTATTAATGTATATTTTAAAGTTGAATTAAGAATCATGTTTATTAATTCAGCTATAAGCATGGCAGCATTTTTTATAATAAAAAGTCCATATGCAGTCATGCTCGGAATAATAGTTGGAGTTGTTGATGCACTTCCGGTATTTGGGACAGGTACGATACTTATACCATGGATGTTGTTTAACCTGATTATGAAGAATTTCTTATCGGCAGTGGTTGTGCTTGTGACATATGTAATAACTTATTTTGTACGTGAGATTATGGAGTCAAAATGTATGGGAGATAAGCTTGGAATATCGCCTTTTGCCATGCTTGTCATTATATTTGTCGGACTGCTTGTGTATGGTATTCCAGGCTTCATAACCGGTCCTGTGAGCTTTGTTATAATAAAAGCACTGGTTTTAAGGCTTAGATGTGTTATGAAGATGGATGAAGCATAGAAAAAGGAATAAAAGAAAATGCATAAAAATGTGATTGAAATATAATAAAAAAACATAATAATAAAAAACATAATAAAAGAAAAATGTAATAAAAGAAAACTACAATATAATAAAAAACGGAATATATGAAAAGTGCCTTGAAATTAATCAGGTCAGATGTTAAACTAATACAGATTATGTGACACATTTAACAGATAGCGCAGATAGCGCAGGAATGAGGTATATTTATGGCAGAGGATAAGAAGTTAGTAGAAGCGATTACTTCCATGGATGTAGACTTTGCACAGTGGTACACAGATGTATGCAAGAAAGCAGAGCTTATGTCATATTCAAGCGTTAAGGGATGTATGATATTTAAGCCGGCTGGATATGCAATCTGGGAGAATATAAAGAACGAGATGGACAGAAGATTTAAGGAAACAGGTGTTGAGAATGTATACCTTCCTATGTTTATTCCAGAAAGTCTTCTTGAAAAGGAAAAGGATCATGTAGAAGGGTTTGCACCAGAAGTAGCGTGGGTTACTTATGGAGGGCTTAATCCACTTCAGGAAAGAATGTGTGTAAGACCAACATCTGAAACACTTTTTTGCGATTTCTACAAGGATGAGATACAGTCATACAGAGATTTGCCAAAGGTATATAACCAGTGGTGTTCAGTAGTAAGATGGGAAAAAGAAACAAGACCATTCCTTCGTTCAAGAGAATTCTTATGGCAGGAAGGACATACAGCACATGCAACAGCAGAGGATGCAGAAGCACGTACACAGCAGATGCTTAACCTTTATGCACAGTTTTGTGAAGAGGTGCTTGCTATACCTGTTATCAAGGGACGTAAGACAGATAAGGAAAAGTTTGCAGGTGCAGAGGCTACTTATACTATAGAAGCACTTATGCATGATGGTAAGGCACTCCAGTCAGGAACAAGCCACAACTTTGGAGATGGATTCGCTAAGGCGTTTGGCATACAGTATACAGATAAGGATAACAAGCTTAAGTATGTTCATCAGACTTCATGGGGAACAACAACAAGACTTATCGGTGCTGTTATTATGACACACGGTGATAACTCAGGACTTGTACTTCCACCTAAGGTTGCACCAGTTCAGGTTGACATCATACCTATCATGCAGAAGAAGGAAGGCGTGCTTGATAAGGCTTACGAAGTAAGAGATGCTATAAAGGCAGCAGGTCTCAGAGTTAAGGTTGATGATTCTGATAAGAATCCAGGCTGGAAGTTCTCAGAGCAGGAAATGCGTGGTATCCCTGTAAGAGTTGAGATGGGACCAAGAGATATTGAAGCTAACCAGGCTATCGTTGTACGCCGTGATACAAGAGAAAAGATAACAGTAGCTATTGACGAGCTTGCAGCTAAGCTTCCAGAGATACTTGATACTATCCAGAAGGATATGCTTGAAAGAGCAAGAGCACATAGAGATGCACATACATATGTTGCAGTTAACTATGATGAGTTCAAGGAAACAGCAGCTAACAAGCCAGGATTTATCAAGGCTATGTGGTGTGGTGACCAGGCATGTGAAGATAAGATTAAAGAAGATACAACATGTACTTCAAGATGTATGCCATTTGCACAGGAACAGTTAAGTGACGTGTGTGTATGCTGTGGCAGACCAGCTAAGAAGATGGTTTACTGGGGCAAGGCATACTAATAATATATGATACCAGGGTCAAAAGGTCTAAACCCACATGAGCTTGCTCATAGGTGGGTGAAAGACCTTGGGACCCGCCCCGATATGAGCATAAAAGTGGGATGATAATCCCACGATATGCGAATATTGGGGAGAATTGTGGGAGTGCGTAGCACGGAACAATTCGTAGGTATCAAAGTCGGGGGCTTTTGACCCCGACATCATTTTATGTGATTATAAAAATGTGCATTTCTGAAATACGCATTTCTTAAATACTGCTTTTATGTTGAATTTTGTTGATTATAGATATATACTATATTTATGTGTCATAAAGACTGTAAGAATGTGACTAAGGTGTAGAAGGTAGGTATTGCGTATGAGTAAAGCGTATGATGCAGAAGAGTTCAAAGCAAGGGCTAATATTAAGACAAGGAATGTATGGTTTTTGTTAAATCTGTTATTGACAGCACAGTATTGTTCCAATGTTACAAAAGGAACATATGAGTCAAAATATATAGTACCCTTTTTACTGTTATGCTGGTTGCCATATGTATCAGGATCTATATATATTAAGATTAAGGGAAAGAATGCACCGTTTTATAAGCTTGCAATAACTATTGGGTATGGAATATTTTATGGCTTTATAGTATGTACAAGCCAGACTATGCTTTCTTTTGCATATATATTTCCTGTTGCAAGTATGTTTATTCTTTTTAAGGATAGGAAGTTTATGATACGATGCGGTGTGTTTAATTGCATTATGTTAATACTGGCATCAATATACCGCTTTGCTATATTAGGCATGAATACCACCGCTGATGTAGATAACTATATGTTACAGATATCATGTATAATATTAAGCTATGTTTGTTATGTTATGTCTATTAATCACCTGAATCTTTCAGATGGTGCACTTACAGATTCAATCAAGGATGATCTTGAAAGAGTTGTTAAGACAGTTGAACAGGTTAAGGATTCAAGTAATATGATTGTTGATGGAATCACAGTTGTACGTGAACTTGAAGAAGAAAACAAACAGGGTGCTAACTTCGTAGTATCAAGTATGAAAGAACTGTCACAGAATAACGCTATACTTCGTGACAGAACAGACTCATCAACTGATATGACGACTAAGATTAATGACCAGGTAGAGAATGTAGCTTCACTTATTAATGATGTAGTAAAGCTTGTAAGTGAATCGGTTGAACATACAGATATGAGTACAAAGGAGCTTTCTGATGTAGTTGAAAGTACTAATACCATGGCAAGATTATCTGATGATGTAGATAATATATTACATGAATTCCAGCAGGAGTTTGAAAAAGTTAAGACAGAAACAGGAACTATTGAAGAAATTAATTCACAGACGAATCTTCTAGCGCTTAATGCATCCATAGAAGCAGCAAGAGCTGGGGAAGCTGGCAAGGGCTTTGCAGTTGTAGCTGATGAGATAAGAAACTTAAGTGATGAAACACAGGAATCATCAGATAGAATTATGACTGCACTTAATCATCTTGGTAACACATCAGGTAAAATGCTTGATTCAGTAAAAGGTATGTTATCAATCATACAGGAGACACAGGGCAAGGTTATAAAGGTTAACGAAAGTGTTTCCGGAATAGCAGCTGACTCTAACCAGATAGGACAGCATATAGGAGTTGTCGATTCTGCCATGCAGGAGGTTGAGAGTTCTAACCGCAATATGGTCGATAATATGAAGCAGATAGAAAGTGTTATGCAGGTTATCAATGACTGTATAACTAATGCAGATGAAAGTACTAAAATTATGCTTAGTAAGTATGAGGAATCTGCACGTAATGTCAATAAGATTGAAAGCGTAGTCGGAGCTATGATGGAAAAGCTCGGAGTTGGTGGTTTCATGGGAATCCAGGATATAAAGCATGGTATGAGATGTACAGTCAGACAGCTTATATCAGGAAAGCCTTCTGATAAAGATTATAGTGGCGAGATAATTTCACAGAAGGATGGAGCTTTATATGTAAGATTCGATAAGGAAGATGTTGATGTTGATAATACAGCTTTAAGATATGAAATAGAGATTGTGGCAGGCAATGTTCTTTATCGCTGGAGTGATGTATCAGCTAAAAGGGCATCTGAATATAAAGAAGATGTATGCAAGCTTGTTGTATCAACACTTCCAAGCATTGTTAACAGAAGAAAGTATACAAGAATGCCGATACATAACAAATGTACTATAATTTTTTCGGATGATACCGGAACAACATTCGCAGGCGAGATGGTTAATATAAGCGCTAATGGTTTTGCGTTTATGGTTAAGGCAGCAGAATTTGCCGAATGTAATGGCAAAAATATGATAGTAAACATTCCTGATTTCCCAATAGAACAGGGAAGATATCTTGAGGGTGTTGCAATAAGAAGTACAGATAGTGATGGCAGCTACATAGTAGGATGCCGTATGCCAGAGGATAGCATAGAGATAGGTAACTATGTTAACAGAAATTATTCGGAATAATGTCTGTTAATATAAAAATGTAAGCCGGTGGTAACATTCTTTTTGTATTATGGTGGTAGAACAATAGTATGGTATAAGAGGGTTCTGGATATTATAATTACAGTAAGATACGAATTGATGCCTACAGAATAAGATCTTTAGATCATGGCATCATCATAATATGGAAAGCAGATGGTTGAATGAAATCGGTTAAAGATTATAATAGCTATGTAAAGCTTATAAGAGCTGTTGTTATGGTTGTTGTATGTTTTACAGTTATATATGTAGTAACGCTTGCTGGGAAAAGCAGGATAAATAATTATAAAAGCAGTGAAAAATCAAAGCAGGATGACAGTAGTGTTATTCCTGAAGAAGATGAAGAGGCATATGAGCTTCCACCAAGAACACTAAACACAGCAGTTATTCCTTATGATGGAAAAGAAAGGACTGTATCATGCTGGGGGGATTCCATGATGTTTGGTATAGGAGCCGGGGAAGCATATGTTTTCGGTGAAGATAACGTATTAGATATATCAGACTGGACTACACCATATACGTTAGAATATCTGACTGGCATTAAAGTGTATAATCTCGGTGTTGCGGGGGAAACATCGAATGAGATAGCACTTCGTCAAGGTGGAATAAAAATGTATGCTGATAACACATTTGAAGTTGGTTATGACGACAGTGTTGAAATCAGTATAATAGATGAATATGGCAATCCTGTATATATGGCTGATTTTAGTGCATATGGATATGTGGAACCACATGAATCAGATGTAGTATATATCAATGATGATATGTTTAAGATAACAGGAACAGAAGAAACCGGACTGTATATATGCCGGTATTCAGAAGAAGAAGATGTCTATGATGCATTTACAACTGTATATGAGGGTACGCAGATTGTAACCAAAGCCGCCCATGAACGTAAGAATGATATTCTTATACTTGAAATAGGAAGTAATGGAGGCTGGGATAATTATAGGCAGCTTATAAGCCAGTATGATGCCATGATTCAGAATGCTGGTTGTGATTATTTTATCATAGTGGGTGATACAGATGATCCTGGAACGTCAATAGCGGATACTGCGCAGGGGTTCAGGAATGATGATGGAACATATGTAGGAGTTGGTGATACTGCATGGGAAGCAACACTAAGGGAAGCATATGGAGAGCATTTCATTAATATGAGAACATATCTTATAGAAAATGGTCTGTCAGATGTCGGTTTAAGAGCGACTAAAGCTGATTACAGAGGATTCAGGCGGGGGCGTATATCCAAACAGCTAAGGTCTGACTGGACACATTTTAATTCGTATGGGTATTATGCGAAGGGGCTGGCAATCTATGCGAAGGGGGTGGAACTAGGATATTGGAAATGATGTATAGGGGCATCAGTTTAAGGAGTAGAAATATAAATGAACAGAAAAGGTAAAAAAAATAAAAATTATGCAGAGCTTATAAAAGAGTTTATAAAAAACAATAAGAAGGCTTCCATATGTACAATGGTAATAATTCTTGTGGTTTTAGCAACAGTGGTAACAACAGTAACAGCAGGTGCTGTTAAAAAGAAAAAGCTTAGCAAAAGGCAGGAAGATACAAGTGTTGTAGTGGACATAACAACTGGTACAACGAATGAAGAAACAGAAGCTATAGAAGAAACGGAAGAAGAAACAGAGGAAGAAACAGAAGCAGAGGTTGTAGAAGACTATGTTGTTGAAGAATTCTTTGAGAATGAGATATCAACAGAAGACCAGGAAGCATTAGAGCTTCCATCAAGAAGGCTGAATGTAGAGAATCGTCCATATGATGGTGCCAGAAGATATATTTCATATTTTGGAGATAGTATGGTAGCTGGTGTAGGCTGCGGTTCGGTCAACGCATCGGTTAATGGAATGAATATAACAGGATGGACATCTCCACGTACTATATCATATCTTACAGGCATTGAAACTTATAATTTCGGTGTTCCTGGCGAGACATCTTACGAGATAGCTTATAGGGCAGGTGGAGTAAAGCTTTATACGGACAGAAGCGTGACAATAAGTGAAGATGTTTCAGCAATTGTCACGCTTATAGATGAAGATGGGGATGTATTCACATTTAATGATTATAGCGGTTATGGAGCAGAAAGTAATTCATATCCTGATACGATGTATATTAATGGATATCTGTGTAAGGTTATGAATACAGGTTATAACGAAGTCAGTATACAGCTTGTAAAAGGTTATGCAGCATATAGTATGGATAGTATGGCTGATACAGGTGTAAGATATATACAGGCCCAGCAGTATGCTGATAGCAATGTAAAGCCGGTAAATAACGACATGACGGAAGCACCATCAGGTGTAAAATCAACAGAGAATACAACAACAGGAAATAAACCATCAGAAAATATAACAGAAGCATCAACAGAATCGTCAACACAGGCACCAACAGAAGCAACAACGCAGAAACCAACAGAACCATCAACGCAGAAACCAACAGAACCATCAACAAGTCCTGCTATAGGTCTTGTAGATATTCCAGAAGGCTCATTGGCTGAACCAAAGGCAGCAAAAGACCATAGCCAGAAGGATATTCTCATACTAGAGATAGGAAGTAATGGAGGCTGGGGAAGCGATTATCAGACACTCATACTTCAGTATGACAATATTATTATCAATTCAGGCTGTGATTATTATATAATAGTTGGTGATACAGATGATCCAGGAACATCCATAGGTGATGATAACCAGGGTGAATATAATGAAGATGGTTCTTATGTTGGTATAGGTGATACATCATGGGAGGCAGCATTAAGAGAAGCATATGGGGCTCATTTCTTTAATACCAGAACATATATAATACAGTATGGACTGGATGTATGTGGATTGAACACGACAACAGAGGATCTTGAAAACTTCAAGCGTGGTAATATATCAAAGCAGTTAAGATATGACTGGACGCATTTTAATGCCTATGGATATTATGCAAAAGGCATGGGAATATATGAAAAAGGAAAAGAACTCGGATATTGGAGTTGATAAGTAGTAAAATCTGACATATAATCTGAAATAATGTATATGATATTATCATTATGACAGTTTATATGTCATTTTTAATATAATGATGTCGGGGTCAAAAGCCCCCGACTTTGATACAGGCAGGAGAAATAGTGTGAAAAATATGATTTTTCACACGCAAGATTTGTGCTTCGCACAAACTTGAGATGCGCAAAGAAGC
>OHRW01000859.1_pt1 | contig 13136 bp, 10 predicted proteins | sample 1578541 | NCBI WGS metagenome assembly OHRW01 (sample SAMEA3879519, study PRJEB24766) | human gut metagenome | biome: human-associated habitat; feature: feces | place: USA | collected 1985/1987 | reverse complement strand
CGGCCAGCTCAGCGATCTGGCAATGTCTTGCCGGGCTGATGTGTTTTGCCAGTTCTTCCTTTACTTCACTCGAAAATGACATGTCAGATTCCTTCTCTGGGTACATCACGGTGATACAGCTTGATACCATAATGACCTTCCGCCTTCATACGTTCGTACAATTTATTTGCTAAAGTAACGCTTCGGTGCTTACCGCCGGTGCAGCCGATTGCAATAACCAGACGGTATTTGCCTTCTTTAATATAATTCGGGATCAGAAACTGAATCATGTCGGTCAGCTTGTCCAGGAATATTCCGGTCTCCGGAAAACTCATCACATAATCCTGCACTCCTTTATCATTACCGGTCTGGGGCTTCAGTTCCTCGATATAATAAGGGTTTGGCAGGAATCTTACATCAAAGACCAGATCGGCGTCTGCGGGGATTCCATGCTTGAACCCGAAGGACATGACCGTTACCATAAGACTATTGTATTCTTCGTTCTGTACAAAAATACGATCCAGCTCTTCCTTCAGTTCTCTGACTAACAGATTGGAGGTATCGATGACGTAATCTGAATTTTTGCGGATTGTCTCCAGGATCTTGCGCTCCTTGTGAATGCCGTCCTCCACTCTGCCGTCTGCTGCAAGAGGGTGCACACGTCTGGTCTCCTTATACCGTTTTATCAGAGCAGCATCGTCGGAGTCCATAAACAAAATCTCGAATTTGTAGCCTTTTTCCTTTAATTGCTCCAAAATCCGGGTCGCATCCATGAAATTCTGGTCTGCCCGGACATCCAGTCCCAGGGCCACCTTGCTGATCTCACTGCCCGGCATGGCAATCAGTTCTACGAACTTCTCCACCAGAGATACCGGCAGATTATCCACGCAGTAAAATCCAGCATCTTCCAAAAGCTTTAATGCGGTTCTCTTTCCTCCGCCACTCATGCCTGTTACTACTACAAATCTCATATGCACCTCGTTATTCTATCGTAACTATTCAGAATCCCATTCGCAAAATCACCTCTTCGAGGCTTCCTTGGAGAACAGGTCTTCCTGTTCTCTGCTCATGTGGTTACTTCGCCATATAAATTTGCGATTCTGCGAAGATGCAAGCATCCGCAGAAAACAAATTTACATGGCTCTGAATAGTTACAGGAATTTGATCTCGGGTTCCAGTTCCACGTGAAAACGTTCTTTCACTCTTCTCTGTACTTCCCAGATCACATCTTTTACATCTTCTGCAGTGGCATTGCCGGTGTTGATAATAAATCCGCAATGCTTTTCCGATACCTTTGCGCCTCCTACGGAGTATCCCCGCAGACCGGCTTCCATGATCAGCTGCCCGGCGAAATGTCCCTCGGGACGTTTGAAAGTACTGCCGGCACTGGGATATTCCAAAGGTTGTTTTTCTCTGCGGCGAATTGCCAGTTCCTCCATTTTGGCTGCGATCTGCTCCGGATCTCCGGGCTGTAGCCGGAAAGTCACTTTCGTCACGACAAACGACTGGTTCTGGATCACGCTGGTACGATAGCCGTACTCCATGGTACTGTTGTCCAGTTCCATGATCTCTCCATTACGGTTGACTACCGTAACAGTGGTCACCACCTGGCTCATCTCTCCGCCGTAGGCTCCGGCATTCATTACAGCTCCGCCACCGATGGTACCGGGGATTCCCGCGGCGAACTCCAGGCCTGTCAGGCCATGCTCTTTCGCTGCTTTTGCCACCTGGCTCATCAGGGCCCCTGCCTCTGCTTCCAGATAGCAGTCTTTCACTTCGATCCGGCTCATATGCTTACCAACCACCAGAACAATTCCTGCATATCCCTGGTCGCTGACCAGCAGATTGCTTCCGTTGCCGATCACGGTATAGGGAACATCCACCAGCCGAAGGTATTTCTGGATCTTACAGAGCTGCTCTTCGTTTTCCAGATAGACCAGGCAATCTGCCGGGCCACCGATCCGGAAGGTGGTATGCAATTTCATCGGTTCCTGTAACAGAACTTTATCTACCGGTACAATTTCTTTTAATGCTTCTATCACTGCTGCACTTATCATGTTGTCAGGCTGCTCTTTCTTTTTGTTATAATTATGCCGCGAAAGCCTACTTTAATACCAGTGCTGCCGCACCGTAGATTCCGGCATCATTTCCCAGCTTGGCCAGGGCGAATTTCGTCTGCTTGCAGGGACCGAAAGCACATCTCTTATAAGAAGGCTCTATGTATTTGAATAAAATGTCTCCGGCCTTGGACACGCCACCGCCAATGACAAAAATCTGGGGATCAACTACGCTGGCTACTGCGGCAAGTCCCTTGCCAAGATACTCCCCGAACTGTTCTGCGATCTCGATTGCTACTTTATCTCCGGCTTTCACCGCATCAAATACGGTCTTCGCAGAGATTTCACCACCTCTGAGCATGCTGGGAGCATCATCTTTGGCCAGACGTCTGTTGGCCAGACGGGTAACTCCGGTAGCGGATGCATACTGCTCCAGACAGCCCTTGTTCTTACAGCCGCAAGTCTCTGTCTCAGCATCTTCAATATGGATATGTCCGATTTCACCGCCGGCACCGTTGGTACCGGTCAGGATTCTGCCGTCGATGATGATACCTCCACCGACACCGGTTCCCAGAGTAACGGCTACCAGATTGGAATAGCCTTTACCACCGCCCTGCCACATTTCACCCAGGGCTGCTACATTGGCATCATTTCCAGCTTTCACAGTTACAGGCAGATCCAGTTCTTTTTTCAGGGTCTCTGCCAGATCAAAGGCACCCCAGCCAATGTTCACTGCACCGTTGACCATATAGCCGTCAGCGTCCACTGCACCGGGAGCTCCAATTCCTACGCCTACCAGTTCTTCTACAGAGATATTCTTCTCCTGCATTTTGTTTTTGATAGATGCTGCAATATCCGGCAATACCTTTTCCCCGCCGTTATCTTTTACTGTGGGAATCTCCCACTTATCCAGCACCTGTCCCTTATCATTGAAAAGTCCTAACTTGACCGTGGTTCCTCCCACGTCTACCCCAAATGCATATTTACTCATCGTCCTCGTCCTCCTCACGTCTTTTTGCCAGAGAGTTCTGTACACGGGTGTATAGCTCTTTTGCTGCGTTGTAGCCCATCTTCTTCTGACGGTGGTTGATAGCTGCCGTCTCGCAGATAACTGCCAGGTTACGTCCGGGACGAATCGGAATGTTGTGGCATACCACCTTATTGCCCAGATATTCGGTATAATTCTCTTCCAGTCCCAGTCTGTCGTACTCTTTGTCCTTATCCCAATCTTCCAGACGGATGACCAGGTCAATGGTCTGGGTATCTTTTACGGACAATGCACCAAACAGTGCCTTGACATCCACGATGCCGATACCACGCAATTCAATAAAGTGTTTTGTGATATCTGGTGCAGAACCTACCAGCGTATCATCACTGACCTTACGGAGTTCTACCACATCATCGGTTACCAGACGATGACCTCTTCGGATCAGCTCCAGTGCTGCCTCGGACTTACCGATGCCGCTCTCACCAGTGATCAGGACACCTTCACCGTAGACATCCACCAGTACACCGTGCACGGAAATGCAGGGAGCCAGCTTGACATTTAACCACCGGATGATCTCAGACATAAAGTCAGAGGTGGATTTTTTCGTAGATAATAACGGAATCTGATGTTGGATCGCCGTCTCCAGGAATATAGGATCCGGTTTCAGGTCACGGCTGAACACAATGCAGGGAATGTCATAGGCCATCAGCTTCTCATACGCCTCCCTGCGGGTCTCGTCTGTCAGTCCCTCCATATAAGTATATTCCACAAATCCAACGATCTGCAGACGCGTGGCATCAAAATGCTCAAAATATCCTGCCAGCTGCAGTGCCGGACGGTTGATATCCGGCTGTGTGATCTTCACATGTTTCACATCAATCTCCGGTGTGAGATTTTCCAGTTTCATTTTTTCGATAACACGGGTTAAACTTACACTTGCCATACTAATCTCCATACCTTTCCGCGAAAAAACCGCCCCGGTTCCCCGCCCTTTTCATTATCTTTTAGTGTACCACAGGTTGTCCTGTCTGTGAAGCAAAAAAGGTCACGATTTCCTCTGCCGTACGCTCATTCATTTCGGGAATTTCCATCAATTCTTCCACCGATGCCTGCCGGATCTCCTCCAGTGACTTAAAGTGCCTCATCAGGGCCTTTCTCCGGGCCGGTCCCACCCCCGGGATATCATCCAGTACGGACTTCACCTGAGTCTTGCTGCGCAGGGATCTGTGATACTCGATAGCAAAACGGTGGGCCTCATCCTGAATTCTGGTGATCAGCTTAAAACCTTCGGAATGGGTATCAATGGGAAGCTCAATATTATGATAATATAAGCCTCTGGTACGATGGTTGTCATCCTTGACCATGCCGCAGACCGGAATGTCGATTCCCAGTTCTTCCAGTACGGACAGCGCAATATTCACCTGTCCGCGGCCGCCGTCCATGAGGATCAGATCCGGGAACTTGGTAAAGCTGCCGTACTCCTGATCCATCTCCTGTTCTTCCAGTTCTTTGCTCTCTTCCATACCGTGGCGGAACCGTCTCATCAGTACTTCCCGCATGCAGGCATAGTCATCCGGACCGGAGACGCTTTTGATCTTGAACTTACGGTAATCGCTGCGTTTCGGTTTTCCTTTTTCGTAGACCACCATAGATCCTACATTTTCAAAACCGTTGATATTGGAAATATCATAGGCTTCCATCCGGGCTGTGCCAGTTAACGGCAGTTGCAGCAGATCCGAGATTTCTTTCACCGCACCGATGGTTCGTCCTTCTTCGCGTTTTAATTTTTCTCTATCCTGGGACAGTACCAGTTTTGCGTTCTGCGCTGCTAACTCCACCAGTTTTTCCTTACTGCCGATCTTAGGCACCTTCAGATAGACCCTGCTGCCTTTTCGCTCCGACAGCCATTTCTCGATCAGTTCCGCATCCTCGATCTCATATTGCAGCATCAGCTCTCTGGGAATAAATGGGGTCCCCGCATAGAACTGCTTTACAAAATCCTGTAAAATCGCTGGTTTGTTATTTTCCGGCACATGTGTCATATAGTAATGTTCCCTGCCGATCAGCTTGCCATCCCGGACGAAAAACACCTGTACCACCGCTTCCGTCTCATCCTGGTACAGTGCCAGGATATCTTTATCTTCACCGACGCCCTCGGTGATCTTCTGCTTCTGGGATACCTGTCGTACACTGGAGAGCAGGTCACGGTACCTTGCGGCATCCTCAAATTCCATAGCCTCCGCGGCTTTCTTCATCTTCTCCTCCAGATCCTTCAGGATCGGACTGTAATTACCATTCAGAAATTCCAGTGCACCTGCCACCTGCTGTCTATATTCCTCTTTGCTCACATATCCCTGGCAGGGTGCCAGACACTGCTTGATATGATAATTCAGGCAGGGGCGCTCGATTCCTATATCCCTGGGCAGCACCCGGTTGCAGGTCCGCAGCTGGTACAGCTTGTTCAGCAGCTCAATGGTATCCTTCACTGCCGCGGCACTGGTATAGGGACCGAAATAGCGGGATTTATCCTTTTTCATGGTCCTGGAAAACAGGATCCTGGGATAATCCTCCCCCACTGTCACCTTGATATAGGGGTAGGTCTTGTCATCCTTTAACAGCGTGTTATACTTCGGCGAATTCTCCTTGATCAGGTTATTCTCCAGCACCAGCGCTTCCAGTTCCGAATCCGTCACAATATATTCAAATCGGGCGATCAGTGACACCATCTGGTCAATGGCGGGGCCTCTGCCGATATTTTCACGAAAATAAGACCTTACACGGTTGTGCAGGTTGATTGCCTTTCCCACATACAAAATGACATCTTTGTCATCCCTCATGATATACACTCCCGGCTTGCGGGGGAGCTTTTTTAACTCTTCTTCCACGTTAAACATAAATATTTCCTCGCATGCTTCTATCATACCGATTCTTGAGAAAAATACAACAAGGGATTTTTATCTTGTACAAAACAAAAGCGGTGTCTGCCAGCAACTGCAAACACCGCAAAGGAAAGGTAATATATGGTATCAGCCTTTTACACTGCCACTTGTCAGACCTGCCACAAAGAATTTCTGGCAGCAGATAAACACGATAAGTATGGGTAAAAGACTAAATACTGACAATGCAAAGACATAGCCCCACTGTGTAAATTGATGTTCTCCAAAAAATCCGGAGATTGCAATTGGCATTGTCCGTTTCAAATTATCATTTAAAACCGTATTCGCCCAAGGAAATTCCTCCCATGCAGTCAAAAAATTGAAAATAGATACCGAAGCGATTCCGGGTTTTGCAAGGGGAATTATGATCCTTCCGAAAACCGTAAAAACACTTCCACCATCCATATAAGTTGCTTCATCCAATTCTCTGGGAATCCCTTCCACAAACCCCTTTATCATAAATGTGGAATAAGGAATTGTCCATGCTGTATAAAAAGGTACTAATCCTGAAAGAGTATTGATTACATGTAATTTTACCGCCAGTTCATACTGTGGAACGATCAATGTCAGCCCGGGAACAATCATTGTTAAAACAATAAATCCAAACAAAAAATTCTTTCCCGGGAATTCAAAGCGTGCAATTACATATCCCAGTGCCGATGCAATAGCAGCTGCAATTAACACCGATGCCACAGATACACACATACTGTTTAAAAAATTGCGGTAAAATTTTCCCTGTCCTAAAACATATCTATAATTTTCTAAAGTCACTTCGTCTAATGAAGGTAAAAATCGTGGCGGATATTCATACAATGCTCCATTCGGTTTTAAAGAGGTACTAATCATATAAACCATGGGAAGCACAACAATAACCAATCCAACAATCAGAATCAAATGAAGAAATATCTGTGTCCAAGTTTTTCTTTTCATATGCGCACCCACCTATTTTATTGATCTTTTTGCTGCATAAGTTTAAACTGTACTACTGCAAGTAACGCAAGTACCACCGTTGTAATAAATGATAAAGCTGCTGCATAGCCAAATTTTCCTGTACTAAATGCTTTGTGGTACATCCATGTCAAAATCACGTCTGTCTGATGCCCCGGTTCACCGCCTGTTATCATCTTGACCGAAGTGAACACATTAAATCCACCAATCGTCAGCATTACCAGTGCAAACAAAATCGTTCCTTTAATACTGGGAATCGTAACATTCCACATTTTCTCCCATGCTGTAGCTCCATCTATTGCAGCTGCTTCATAAAGATCTGTCGGTACTGTCTGTAATGCTGCCAGGAATACAACCATGTTCCATCCTATTCCCTTCCATATTCCCAACAACATAGCAACAGTCATACCGCCCCATCTGGTATCCAGCCATCTTACATTTGCGCTGGTAATATGTACTACATTCATGAGGAAATAGTTCAGCAATCCTTCCGTATTGAACACATATTTAAAAATCAGGGAAGCAACTACCCATGACGTAATTACAGGCAGATAATACATCACACGATATCCTACTTTGAATCGCGTAATCTGGTTAAGCAAAAGCGCAACAAAAAAGCCCACCAGCATCTGCCCCGGTACGGTTACCAGCGTATATAACAACGAATTTATAAAAACAGTCCAAAAGTATTCATCTTGCAATACTTCTTTGTAATTTTCCAATCCAATAAAATTGTGACTCAGCATGCTGCCAAAGTCCCACTCAAAAAAGCTCATGATAAACAATTTCAAAATAGGATAAATTGTAAAAATACCAAATACAAGTAATCCGGGTAAAAGTAATAGTCCAATCTGTATTTTGCTTTTCCGTGATATCTTCATAGAAATACCTCTTTTACAGTTCGGGACAGTACCTAGTAGTACTGTCCCAGACTGCTATTTGACTTTATACATATGGCAAGTTATAATAATTATTATTCAGCAAGAAGTTCATCAAAGCGCTCTGCAAGCTTATCCATAGCTTCCTGTGCCGTCTTCTTTCCGTTCATTACATCCGTAACTGCTACAGATAATTCACTATCCATTTCTGACCAGCATGCTACGGTAGGACGGGATTTGGCCGTTTTGATAGCTTCCAGGAACGGCGCATAATCTGCTGCTTTTACGGTATCACTTTCCAGTGCTTCTTTGTTTACAGGGATCTGACCACATTTTGCCATTTCCTCTTCTGCAAATTCACTGGTCATAAACTTGATAAATTTCCAAGCAGCATCTTTATTGGCACTGTTAAACATGGCAATATCTTCACCACCAAGAACAGATATGGAGCCAGCATCTCCGGCAGGCATTTCTGTGGTTGCATATTCAAAATCAGGATAAGATCCCTGCATTTCTGCAACTTTCCAAGGACCTTCCAGGAGCATCATGTATCTTCCGGTTCCGAATCCATCTGTCATCGGAATGTCACCTGCATTCCATCCGGTGATTGCACCTGCCTGATACAATTCAGCCAGTGTCTCAATTGCTTTTACAGTCTCAGGACTATTGATATACCCGGATGCTTTGGTTTCATCTTCATTTGTAATGGAACCACCCATGCTCCAAATGAACGGGCAGAGATTCCAACCAGCCAGTGCAGGCTCATCATATCCCCATACCTGTTGACCGTTTGCATTGGTTCCTGCTAATTTCTTTGCTGCATTGATGAATTCATCCATTGTTTCAGGAGCTTCAATTCCTGCATCCTTAAATGCCTGCACATTATAGAAGAGAATTTTGGTGTTCGTATTCAGTGCAAGTCCGTAAAAATGGCCATCCACTTTTGCAGTACTCATAGCGAACCCATGCACTATCCAGTCTGGCTACATCGGGTAATGTATTGGACTGTGCACTGATCAGAATTTTCTGGTGCAGATCTGCCCACTCATGAGATACTGCGTTTACTTTGATTCCCGGATTTTCTTTTTCAAATTCCGGAATCAGTACATTCATCAGAGTTTCATTTTCTGCCGACTGTGCACTATAATGATGCCAGAAATTAATTGTAACATCCTCCTGCGATGTATTTTCTGTAGTTGCAGGAGCTTCCACCGTTGCTGATACCTGACTCTCTGAGCCAGTTTCAGATTCTACTGGTGATTCTCCACATCCTGTTAAGGCTGCCAGGCTCATTACGGTTGTGAGTAGAATTGCCAGTAATTTTTTGTTCTTTTTCACCTTCATCATTGTAAACATCCTCCTATTGTTTTTTGCTCGAGTTCCTTGAACTCATTATGACTTTTACAGAATACGGTTCCATTTGCAACGTAATTTTCCCCACGTATTCTGTTATGTCCTCATTTAAAAATTTCAGATCTCCTGCATCTTCCTCGACCAGTACTTCTCCCGAAAACAGGTCTGTAAAGATACCTTTTTCCAATACCGGACACGATATTTTCTGCATATCTGCTCCGACATGCAATACCACATAGCAGCTGCCCATGGCATCCTTTCGGACAAATCCATATGTGTCGCTCATTTCATCTGCAATAATACTTCTGAAACTTCCTGACTTGATGCAGCTATTATCTTTTCGCAACTGTATCAATTTCCGATACCAGTTGCGCATATCTTGGTCTGCATTATCGCCCCATTCCATACACCTTCGACAATCCGGATCATTATCTCCCGTCATTCCTACCTCATCCCCATAGTAAATTGCGGGGGAACCCGGGAACAACATCTGAAATGCTGCTGCAAGCTTTAGCAGTTTTTTATTTTCATGGCACAAATATAAGAATCGTTCCGTATCATGACTATCTAGCAGATTGTACAAAAGATTGTCTGTTTCGTCTTTATAATAGGCTAGCATATGGTTCAGCCGACTATCCAGTTGCGTTACAGAAATGGATTTTTCAGCTATATAATCTCTGACAGCATCCCGAAATACATAATTCATGACCGAATCCATCTGATTTCCCCGAAGCATTTTTCCTGCATACCCCCAAGTCTCGCCCAGCAAAATCTTATCAGGGTATTTTTCTTTTATACGCATCCTTGCTTCTTCCCACACGGAAGGGTCTACCTCATCTGCAACATCCAGTCTCCAACCATCGATTTGAAAGTTGTCTATCCAGTAAAACATTACCTTTAAAATGAATTCCCTGACTTCCGGATTGGAAGTATCAAGTTTAGGCATCCATTTATAAGCTCCTACACACTCATAATTGTGATGGCTGGGTTCCACCGGATAATGATTAATATGAAACCATTTTACATAACGAGATTCTTCCTGATTTTCCAAAACATCCTGAAATGGTCCAAAGTGAACTCCCGTATGATTAAATACTCCATCCAGAACAATTTTGATTTTACAGCTATGGCATATATCCACAAGTTCTCGGAATGTCTCTTCATCTCCAAACTGGGAATCTATTTTGAAATAGTCTGTCGTTGCATATTTATGATTAAAATCACCTTCAAATATAGGATTTAAGTATATGCACTCTATCCCCAGTTCCTTTAAATAGGGAATTTTCTGGATAATCCCCTGTAAATCACCTCCCATATGATGTTCTCTGTCAGGCAGGCTCCCCCATGGTTTACATCCTTCCGGATCATTTCCCCGGTTGCCGTTGCAAAATCTCTCCGGAAAGATTTGATAATAAATTACTCCCTTTGCCCAACTCGGAGAAGTAATAACATCAGTTCCGTTAACATACAAATATTCAAAGAAACCTGACTTGGGAAGTACCTGTTGTGCACCATTTGCAGTGTAATAGATAATATTTCCACTATTGTCTGTCAGCACAAAATAATATTTTTGATATCGTGCAATCTGGTGAAAAATTATATTTCCTTGAAAATAGTCAAACAGTTCCTCTCTGTACTTACACTTTAATTCGCATTTCTTTCGATTTTCCGGTTTTGTTCTGTCCCAATAAATCAGAACACATTTCGAAATATCCTTTTTCGCAACACGAATCTTGAATACCAGTTCATTTCTTTTTATCGGATATACATATTCTTCCGTATTGAAATGCTGTATTGCTTCTCTTTTCACTTTTTCCGATTTTCTCCTTTCATTGTAGATTCTCTTTCAATAATTCTTGTCGGAAGTAGTACCTCCTTTCTGTCCTGATTCGGGTCTTGAATAATGGAAAATAATGTATTTGCTGCTTCTTCTCCCAACTTGTATGTATCGATATCTACTACCGTGAGTGGCGGATCCATATATTCTGCCAATGGATAATTATCAAATGTAATAATTCCTATATTGTGTGGAACCTTCTTTTTTTCCTTTCTTAAAAATTTCAAGGTCTCATAAGCCACTACATTATTGGTGCATATGATACTGTCAATATCTGCACATTTATCGAATGCATTTTTTAATGCATCACCTATCTGAATACTCTCCGTACCACATTCCACAATAAAATTCTCTGCTATATCTTTATTCATCAAAGCAATTGCAGACTGAAAACCTTGAATTCTCTTCCTTTCAAACATGGTAATTCTATTTTCAACAAGTAAAATAGTCTTCTTATACCCTGCCTGATACAAATAGGTCACTGCATCTTCTGCACCTTGCTTATTATCCATATCGATCCAGTGAATACCTTCCCGCACATTATCGGGCTCTCCCAAAACAATAAACGGAAAATGATTGTAAAGCAGAATCTCTATCAGTTCATCCGTTGCTGCGGAAACAGGAAGTATGATACCATCTATTTTTTTCTCTAAAACCAGGTTCTTCACAGCTGTATTGTTTTCTTTGTCGGTATCACTGGTTATTAACAAATTAAAGCCTCTCTGCTGCGTTACAGCCTCTATTGCTGATACGCTTCGAATAAAAAATGCATTAGAAAAAGCATCACTGTTGCCGGCATCAATAACCAATCCTATTGTAAAAGTACTGCCATTTACCAGACTTCTTGCCAGACTATTCGGGTGATAATCCAGTTCCCTCATAGCATCCTTAATTTTCTGCTTCGTTTCCTCTGAAATACTGGCTGTTCCATTAATTACTCTTGATACTGTTGACGGATTTACTCCTACTTTTTTCGCGATATCCTTAATCGTTGCTGGCATTTTATCCTCACCCGTTTTCTATGATTGTCACTTGTCATGCAAACGTTTGCATAATCTTGTAAAAAAATAATGCAAACGTTTGCATTGACTATGATTTGATATTATCATGTAGCTATTACTTTGTCAATATTCTTTCTCACAAAATTTACAGACAACATTTATTGTTTTATTATACCTTGTAAATTCCAAAATCGTTTGTTATAATCAATTCAAAGCATATATTCTACAATTCAGACAGCGAAAGCTGTTCTTCCTATCTATTATCGTTTCAATGGATTCTATGCTTTTACACCACTTTCACGCGCATAGTACATTGAAGGATAGCGGATATGGAGTAGGATCATTCCTCTTGTTTTCATGTACTAACCATACGAACAGGAGGTCCCTATGAAAAATAAACATGACAATCGCTCTCTCCCGGCAAACCGGAACTATAAGGATACTATTTTCCGATGGCTTTTTTCCGACAAAAATAATCTGCTTTCACTGTATAATGCAATAGCAGGAGCACATTATCAGAATCCGGAAGCTCTTAACATTGTAACGTTGGAAAATGCCGTCTATATGGGCATGAAAAACGACCTTGCCTTTGTGTTGGAAACCGGTCTCTATTTGTATGAACATCAGTCTACTTACAACCCCAATATTCCCTTGCGTGATCTTTTTTATATTGCAAGCGAATATCAGTCTCTTATAAATCAGAGAACCCTGTATTCATCTACCTTACAGACCATACCGACTCCAAAATTTCTTGTATTTTATAATGGTACTGACGAAAATATTCCGGATCGTTTAGAGTTACGTTTATCAGATGCTTATGAAAACTACTCCGAAAATCCAGATCTGGAATTAAAAGTTACTATGTTGAACATTAATTCCGATCACAACTTCGAGCTTTTGAAAAACTGCCATGTCTTATGGGAATATTCTCAATATGTAACCAGAGTTCGTAAATATGCTACTATGATGTCTCTTAATGATGCAGTAAATTTGGCTATAACAGAATGTATTCAGGAGGGAATTTTGACAGAGTTCCTATCGCATAACCGCGCGGAGGTGTTGAAGGTGAGCATTTTTGAATATGACAAGGAAAAAGAAGAAAAATTAATTCGCAAAGCTGAATTCGATTATGGAAAAGCCATGGGACTGGCTGACGGCG
>OHRW01000841.1_pt1 | contig 13352 bp, 9 predicted proteins | sample 1578541 | NCBI WGS metagenome assembly OHRW01 (sample SAMEA3879519, study PRJEB24766) | human gut metagenome | biome: human-associated habitat; feature: feces | place: USA | collected 1985/1987 | reverse complement strand
GAGATCAGAGCGACCGGCACCAGAGTCTTCGCCACGATCACCGTAGTGATGCCGGTCATCTGGGCCAGCCATGCGATCCAGATAGGAAAAGGTGCCAGCCCGTGTCTCACATCCAGTTCCGTATGCATTCCCGTATAAGGGATCTTCTGATACATCCTGCCGGATTCCTCTGCCGCTGCGGAGATTGCCACATAATAGGCATCGTCACCATCACCGTAGACCATCAGCACTGCCAATACCAGCTGCACCAGCAAAAGTACACCAGCCAGCACCCACAAAATAATCTCTGCTTTCTCCGGCTTTGCTTCCCGGACTGCCCGCAGAGTACGAGACTGCCGGAAATACCGGACCGTTGCCGCTGCCAGTAGCACCAGGATGTAGCCGCAATAAGCTACGGTCACCATCCACATACGGCCTTCCAACAGGATCACCGGCACACAGATCACCTGAAATCCCGCCCATAGCAGCATCTGACCGCTAATCCACAGAAATACCGGATTTCTACAGGGTTTATCCACATTTAAAAAACAATTTCCCACCCATGCCGGTATCGCTACCAGCAGAACGGCAAGCCACAGCAAACGAACTGCGATCATGTTTCAACCTCATTTCTGTCTTCTTATCATTTCATTCCTTATCTGGAAAACATATATATCATATCTCCGTGCACGCCTTCCGAAAGCAGAAGTTCCTCCGACGTATAACCATACTTATCCCGGAGCACAGACACTGTTGCTTCTTTATCCACACCCGGTTTGATCAATACGATCACCCGGTCCAGTGCCTCCACGGATTCCGTATCCTTACGTTCCTTCAGTTCCTCTGCCGTTACCAGCAAAGTTTTGGTGTAATGCATAAATTCCGGCAGGTTCTCATAATAGCCCACTCCCGCATAAACGCAGATGCATGGGAACTCCTCATATTCTTCCGCCAATGCTTCCTGTCTGGCATATCCCTGATAGAGGTATTCCCCATCATAGGCCGCAAGCCGCAGCCCCTGTACCACCACGAGCAACAGCACCAGCATGCCTCCCACGATCTGTTCTTTCCATCCGGAGATCTCTGTCAGTTTTTTTCCAAGGAGACACAATAGCAAAGCAAGCAGCAATGCCACAAACGGAAACAAAGGCATAATATAGCGGTCCACCAGATACGGTGACATGCGGGATGCCAGCAGAAAATATCCGGCCACCGGCACCATCATCATCCAGGCCGCATCTCTTCCGGAATTTTCACCTTTCTGTTCCTGTTTCCCGGCCCGGAAGCTCAGATACAGCTTTCCCAGAAGCAGGATTGCGCCGGCGGCACATCCGCCGGTCAGAAGAGGCGCTCCCACTGTCCGATCCGCCAGAATTCTGCCAAATGCAGCCAGTCTCTGTCCGTAACCGGCAAATCCGGAGGCCAGATTGCCGAGAGCTTCCGTCCCTCTTCCGCTGGAGAACACATCCGAAATTGCAAAAGGGAACAATACCAGTCCGATCACTGCAGCGATCACCATGGACCGGATATAGCACCATAATTCTTTGTTCCTGTGCCGGTACAGCAGGATCACTGCGGTAACCGCCGCCAGCAGAAGGCAGTAAAACAGGAAAAAATACTGTGTCAGGAAACCCAGCACCGTAATAGCGATAAGGCCCTTGTTTTTCTTGTCAAACCCGTTATTCTTCCATTTTTCCACATGGACGGAAAACAGGGCGACACACAGACAGGAAAGAAGCCCATACATACGGATCAGCAGCACCGTACCCAGTGCTCCGGTACTCATTCCATAGAGAAGCACCGCCAGGATTCCCAGCTGTCTTCCCTTTCCTTCCATGGAAAACACATCTGCCAGCTGTCTCCCCAGCCGCAGTAAAAGCCACAATGTAATTCCCAGACAGACCAGATTGATGCTGCATCCAAGCCACGGTGACAATGTTCCCCGAAAGACAGAACTCATGGTATGCAGCAGCATAAAATGTACCGGCGGATGATTGTCATCTTTTACATTAAAATAAACCGACAGGTAATCAAAGGCATCTTTCTGATCCACCGTAACATAATCCTGAAACTGTCGGTCCGTGATCCAGACCGGTTCCTCATAGACATCTGCTTTATAAGACAACAGTTTGCTGTTTCCCCGGTTCCTAAGCACATCTGTTACTGTATTTTTCAGATTCTCCAGAGCCTCTCCCGCACTGTCCCCCTCGATCTCTTCGTTCACGAATTTGGCCAGACGCCCTTCCGGCTGGGTAGGTACGATCCAGGGATTATACCTGGCATTTGCCAGTTCAAAGCTCAGAAGTTCGTCCATGTGATAGCCTTCCTTCCGGCTGACTCCCGCACCCATCAATACCAGGCACAATATAACTGCCAGCAGTTCCGGCAGGATTTTTTTCCATTTATCCCGTTTTTCCTGTCCAATCATAGGAATCTTCCCATCTCCGTTATTATTCATTATCCATTACCCGATAGAGATAAATGCGGTAATAGCTGTTCTCTGTCTCAAAGGCCTCCGGCCTCATCAGTTCCAGACCGGTATCCTCACTGTGATCGATATAGGCTGCCGACAACAGATAGCTTCCGCCCAGCTGCCTCAGACTTTCCGCATCGATCGTATAGTCCTGAAAATAAAAGCCGCCTTTTTCGATCGTATAATAGCCGGGGCATTCCGCGCTGAACAAATAGCAACGATTCCCCCAATGGTCAAAGCTGTCTTCCAGATATTCACTCTTGTCCAGCTCCGGTGCAATGATCTCCCGGAAACGGTGCTTGTACTCCAGAGAATAGTTATTTGAATAGCCGTCCAGACAGTAAAATCCATGATACAATGCCGCAGCGGGATCGATTCCCAGACTTACGACCCGGTAATCCTGTGGTTCTTCCCCGGTATTCTCCCGCAGGTACTCCTGTACCTGATCCAGCACATCCACGGCATAATAATCCCGGAAGCTCATGGCTGCATAATTCCGGTTCACCAGTTTTTGCAGATTGGGCTTCAGATTGCTCTCCAGCAAAATCTTCCCGGCTGTTGCCACGGTAAGAAGCATTGCGGCCATTACGATCCCCGGGATCACACCGTTCCTGCGTCCGTTCCCTGTTTTCTCCGCTCCTGTGTCTCTTTCCGGGAGCTGTTCCGTCAGCAATAACAGGCTGCACCCCAGAATAAAATACCACAGGCAGGGACTCAGCCACAGGACTCTGTTGGCCTGAAAGCCCTTCAGAGCACCCAGACTGGAACGGATAGCGATTCCGATACTGCTGTCCCACAGTGCGGCCACTGCCGCAAAGCCTGCAATAACGGCCAGTGACAGGCCCACGGCTTTCCATAACCGTTTTTCTCCGCCCTCAGGTACATTCTTTTTATCCGCTATGTCCTTCTTCGTTGCCCGATTTAGGAAAAATAAAACAACTGTTGTCATCAACAGCACCACGAGGATCAGTCCATGATAATCCACACTGTGCTGTCCTCCCTGCAGGAGGTTTGTTTTCAACTGACTGAAAAAGTCCACCGGGCTGAGCAGATATTCCGATTTGTGAGAAATCTCTTCTCCCTGTCCCCCGGACAGCTGAAGCAATAACGAACCGTTCTCAACGATATACGTAAGCAGCAAAATCCCCCAGGCTGCAGCCTGTCCGGCGGAGAACTGTTTCCTTTTGTCCACCAGTGTGACGATCTCCCATACCGCCCAGATTCCCAGCACAGCAAAACCGGATAACACCAGGGAAGAATTACATCCGAAAAGCAGTACATAAAAATAACAGAGAATCCGGAAATTCTTCGGTCTGTCCTTTTCCCCCAGTCGCAGTACACAATACATTAACAGCGGCAATCCATACTGGGACAGCCCGTACACCGGCAAAAACGGCAGATACGCATACATACATCCGGTCAGCATGGCTATGAAACCGACAAGTCCTTTTCTTCTCCGCAGTGTTTCCGATGTTTCTCCGGCCCATCCAAGCAGGCAGAACATTCCCAGATATCCGGCAAAGCTGCCAGCCACCTGCATACAGGCCAGTGCCAGTTCCGCAGGCAGCCACCGGTATAACAGCACACAGGCGGGGGCCGGCATGGTAAGCGCTGTTTTTGCTGCACCGTTCATGAATTCCGGCAATACACCGCTGCCATCCCACAGATGTCTTGCCTGCAGAAGATAGGCGATCACCTCACCGTCCAGCTGATCGTGATACACGAACACAGAGTCCTTCCCTAATACAAGATACGGAACTCCCATAAAAAATACTGCCAACGCTCCCAGAAAGAACCAGGCTTTTTCTGATTTCTGCGTTTTCACTTTTGTTGTCATCTTCGTCATGGTTCCTCCTTCCCGCGTTTCTGCTGTCACAATTCTATTATTTCTCCGGGTTGTCTTCTGTATCTCCGGCGCTTATGGTCCTATCGGTCCAGAGGATCATTCCCACAAGCCACAGAGAACCCGGCAGCAATCCGTTCTTGTAATCCAGGCATCCGGCATCCCGCATGGTATACCACAGGATCATGCCTGCCGCAGTGATCACACAGACTCCTGAGATCTTCCAGAACAGACTTCTGTCCGGTACTGTTTTTTCTTTTTTCTGTCGGCGCATGGCAATGATCCCGCATATCATGCAGCTCACGACCACAACAGCGATTCCCGACAGGAACCACCAGCTGCTGTATTTTAGCAAAAGCTCTGTCAGCCTTGGATCTCCCGTCATCATAATGTCTACATTTCTGCCAGAGAAGGAGTCATATCCCCTGCCGTCCAACAGCAGCTGCAACAGTACTGTAGGTATGGCATATCCGAGGCAATCCCAGGCAATCTGATGGATATTGTCGGAAGTATACGTCTTCAGATGATACCCGGCATACTCTCTGAATATCTTCTGTGCTTCCGCCTTGCCGAAACGATCCTCCAGCGTCTTTTGTATGCCGGACTCCATGGTTCCCGCATAATACCCGGCATTCCTCATCTCTTTCCAGGTCATCCAGGTACGCAGCTGTTCCGGCCATTCATCGTATTCTTCTTCCTCTCTCATATGCGTCCAGCTGAACCGGCGCATCATGGCGGCGCTCACCGTATTCTCCGCCTTCCCGTAGCTGCCCGGTGTCTGCCACATGGGCACCAGCGTGAATAAAATTCCCGCCATTGCCAGAAGGAGCAAAAGTTCCCGGCCTACTCTCTTTTTCTCCGTCTTTCTGCTCCGCAGCTGCCACAGATGTATCAGCCACAAAACAATAAGCGGTACCAGCCCCAGATACAGATTCTCCACCACACACAGTGTACTGAATGCCCACCAGATTCCGGCTTCGAACAGACCATGTAATGGTCTGGCCGGCGCTGTCGTCTCACCATCCTCCGCCACAGCATCCTGCCGCAGGATCCGGATCACCGCCGACAGTTCCAGCAGTAAAAAGGAATATCCCGGAGAATTCGGCAATACGGCCAGATGACTTTGCATGGCACAGGGAAAGGTCAGAAGCGCCAGGCTTCCCCAGCACAAAAATATCTTTTTCCCTGTCACTCCGCATGCCCGTAAAAATACTACACCGGCATAAAATGCAATCAGGATCTGTACCGTATATACAAAAAAAGTATAAGGGATAGAACTTATGGATTCTATCCCTTTTACAAGCATCAGAAAAAGAGGGTAGCCGATCCCCATGTAGTCATCACACACAAGTGTCTCTGACGCTTTCAGCCATGTGTAGCTATCACCGAATTCCGGAAAAATTCCAAAGGATCTGACGCCCCAGCAAATTCCCAGAAGAATCTGCACGGAGACACCCAGGAACAGAAATCTGCCTGCAACCTGTGCAGACGCTCTGCCAATTTTTTGCATGTTACTGCTCCTCTAATTCAAAAAAGTTTTTCACCAGTCCACAGATGAAATCCACCTGATCCAGTGTCAGCCCATAGTACATGGGAAGTCTTGCCAGGCGCTCGCTCTCTCTGGTAGTATAGCGGTCCTCGCCGTGGAACCGGCCGAACTTCTGTCCTGCGGGAGAAGTATGCAGCGGGATATAATGGAATACCGTAAGCACACCGTTCTCCTTCATATAGCTGATAAATCTTGTTCTCTGTTCCAGATCTCTTGCCTTGATGTAGAACATATGCGCATTATGCACACAGCCTTCCGGTACGGTGGGCAGGTCGATCTTTCCCGCTTCCTTTAAGGGAAGCAGCTGCTCATAATAACGGTTCCAGCAGGCAAGTCTTGCCTCATTGATCTCATCGGCGATCTCCAGCTGTGCATAGAGATAAGCCGCATTCATATCACTGGGAAGATAGGAAGATCCGTAATTTACCCAGGTATATTTATCGATCTGGCCCCGGAAGAACTTGCTGCGGTTGGTTCCCTTTTCCCGGATGATCTCCGCCTCTTCCACATCCTTTTTGTCACGGATCAGAAGGGCACCACCTTCACCCATGCTGTAGTTCTTGGTCTCATGGAAGCTGTAGGCACCGAAGTCACCGATGGTTCCCAGTGCTTTTCCCTTGTAAGATGCCAGTACACCCTGTGCGGCATCCTCTACTACCTTTAAGTTATGTCTTTTTGCGATGTCCATAATGGTATCCATCTCGCAGGCCACACCGGCATAATGCACCGGAACAATGGCTTTGGTCTTCTCCGTGATGGCATCCTCGATCAAAGTCTCATCAATATTCATGGTATCCGGACGGATATCCACAAATACGGGAATGGCACCGCGAAGTACGAAAGCATCCGCTGTGGATACAAAGGTATAAGAAGGCATGATCACCTCGTCCCCGGGCTGAATGTTACACAGAAGTGCTGCCAGTTCTGTCGCATGGGTGCAGGAGGTCGTCAGCAGGCATTTGCCGGCTCCGGTCCTCTCCTCGATCCAGGCATTACATTTTTTCGTATATTCTCCATCTCCGCAGATCTTCTGATTTTTTACACATTCCTGAATGTAATCTGCTGCTTTATCCACATAAGGCGGTACGTTAAACTTAATATCAATCTCTCTCATAACACATCCTCTTTTCTACTGTCTTTTAGCTTTCTCTATGTTCCCGCTTCCAGCTTCCTACGGCTGTCCCAGGCACATTTTCCGTCACATGACTGATAATATATTTCGGTCTTCCCTTGACTTCTTCATAGATTCTGGCAATATAATGGCCAATCACACCAAGGCTTAACATAATAAATCCGCCAATAATGAGGATCAGCAGGATCACCGTGGTAAAACCTTCCACCGCCGTTCCCATCAGATAGCGCACCAGGGTCTGAATCGCCAGGATCACACTGAACAGGATGGATACCCCGCCCATGATCGTCACCAGCTGCAATGGCAGTGTGCTGAAGGAAGTGGCATTGGTAATGGCATATTTCATCAGACTCCAGAAGGACCACTTGCTCTGTCCGTATTTCCGCTCCTGTACTTCATATTCCACAGTCTCCGTACGGAACCCTGCCCAGAAGGTCAACGCCCGGAAAAAGGTATTGCGTTCCGGCAGTTCCAACAGGACCTGTACTACTTTTCTGTCCAGAAGTTTGAAATCGGAAGAAGCATTCATGTCCATCTTGATCAGTTTGCTCATGATCTTGTAAAAAAGTCCGGCAGACAACTTATATCCCAGACTCTCCTTACCGCGGTCGGCCTTGATACCTTCCACGATCTCGGCACCCTGCTGCCATTTTTCCCACATCTGTGGAATCACCTCAGGCGGATGCTGCAGATCACAGTCCATAACGATCACCGCATCCCCCGTAGTCAGCTCCAGGCCTGCAAAAATTCCAGCTTCCTTTCCGAAATTCCGGGAAAACTCCGCTCCCCGTACTCTCGGATTCTTGGTCGATTCTTCCTTAATACGTTCAAAGGTTCCGTCCTTCGAACCATCACTGATAAATACCAGCTCATAATCGATCCCGTGCTGTTCCAGCAGTTCCCCCAGTACTTTTGCGGTATTGGCAATATTCTGTTCTTCGTTATATGCCGGTAAAACAATCGATAATAATGACATCCTCTAATCCCTTCCGCAGTTCTCGGTCTTGACATACAGGATTCCATCCACAACCCTGGTGGAATTCGCTCCCGGAAAAGTATCCATGTCAATGTATTCCTGCGTCATATAAATCTCACCCACAGTATCCGGATCCAGAAAATTCAGGGTTGCGCCCAGATAGTTCTGCATAAATGCCTGATAATCCGCTCCCTTATAGATCAGATAGTCTCCGCTGAGACCGATCATACCGTCCGTGACTTTTCCGGTAATATCCGTAGTGGGGAATTCATCATACCCGATGACACCCACCAATGCAATGGGAATTCCCTGATAGTACCCTTCCGTCTGCTCGATCCTGTCCAGCAGACGTACACAGTACGCATAGGTCTTCTCGTATTTTTTCTCCAGATTGGAATATCCGATATTATCCGATACTCCATAATTGAATACCAGGATTCCGGCCGCCAGTAATGCCACCCACTGGATCCCGATATCTGTTTTCCCGTCCTCCGACGCATATCTGTCCACAAATGCCAGCATCAGGATCAGATATAATACCCACTGATACCGCATCAGCAAATGATAGGTCAGATTCGGAGAAATCACCAGAATCACATTGGTCAAAAGCGGAAGTCCCGCCGCCAACAGAATTATTATAACGAAAAATGCCGGATTCTTCCACCATTTTCTTCGCAGCATGCTTCTCACCAGCAGATAAGCCACCAGAAGCACCAGTGCCGCACAGGCCGTAAAAGAGAAAATATTGTTCACCAGCACATTTCCATGCACCGTAAATGCCAGAAAATCAACATACATTCCCCGGATCGTTGCAAACAGCCCCAGACCGGAACCTCCCTGCTCCATGGAATTGATCCCCTGATAGGTATCCAGCACCTTTCCCTGTAATTTCAACAGAATCTGCAGGATTACGTAATACAATGCGGCTCCGGCAACTCCCATGCCCAGGTAACGAAGTACATAGAACGCTTTCGTCTTCCAGCCCTTCTCTTCCATAAAAAAGAGCAGGATCACATATACGCACAGCAGAATGGCAAAGGGCAGATATGCCTGATAGATCCCCATACTGAACGCAAGACATACAGCCCCGGCCAGCCAGCCTTTTTTCTGTTTTTTCGTAAAAAGCACTGCCAGAATTGCGAGGAACAGTGCCATCATATAGCCATCCATGGTAAACACATAGGCAAAAGTGGATGCCAGTGCCGGAAAAGAAACCAGCAATCCGCTCACTGCCATGATTACCAACGGGTCTGCAAGTTCCAGCAGTTCCGTCAATGCCACCGCCGTCAGCGCCAGCCAGAGCAGACCGATCAGACCAATGATCCACGGAATGGTAAAATACGAAGAAAAGCCGCATGCCACAGACAGAAACCACCGTCCGGAAGTGATCATATTCTGATCAAAATACATACTGCTCAGGCCGTCATGATTCGGAATATCCGAAAGCATCACCGGCAGATGGATCAGAATCCCCAGTACAAACGCTGAGAGAAAGGCGATCTTCCATGTATTTTTTATTTTTGTTCTGCTAGATTGAAAAAAATTCCACGGGGTCTTCATCCGTCTGTCACTCCTTATTTAGTCTTTCCGCGATCGTCTGTGCGATCTTCTCTCTGCCGGCCTCATTGGGATGCAGGCCGTCATCGGTATAGAGATACAGATCATCCCAGGTGTCATGTGGATAATAGTCATGATAGATGTCTATGACTTCTACATTCAAAGCCTCACACAGCCCGATTTCCGCATTGACATAATCCTCCAGCACACCACCGCCCAGATCATATTCCTCACAGGTCAGTTCCGGATCCGTATACCAGGTATAGGGTGGGGTGATGAAGATAATGCGCAGCTCCGGATAGGCTTCCCGCAACTCCTTCACAATACTGCGGATAGCTCCACAGTAGGTATATTCATCATACGGATCTGACGTGGATTCGATGGGAGTGCCGGAGTGATAATCATTCAGTCCGGCACCGATAAACAGGATCTTCACCTGGTCAAAATCGATCTGTCCCAGATCTCCCAAAGTATCCTCAAAATAATCCGTGGCTGCTTCTCGGATGTGAACGGTCCTCTGGACACCGAAATCCTTCACCACAAAGGAACGTACCAGTCCGGCCGCAGAAATGGAATCCTTGGTATATCCCAGCCTTCTCTCCGCATCCGCTCTGCCAAGAACCGTTCCTCCCAGCCCACCGTTGTAGCATTTTAAACCTGTCTTCTCCTGAAGCTTTGCTGCGATGGATGTCTCATCACGGCACAGACCATATACACTGTCTCCCAGAAACACTACATCATAAGGAATCCTCTGATATTCCCGGTCCCCCGGAAAAAACAGTACCAAAAGCAGCACGAACAAAACAGCTGCTGTCACACTATATAAAATTTTTTTCTTCCAGCTGCCGTTTTTCTTCATAAACCTCAGATATTATCCTTCTATCCTTCTATTCTTCTATTCCCGCCGTCTGCAGGATCTCTGCGATCCGGGCAGCTCCCTGCCCGTCGATCAGAATTCTCTCCGCTTCATAGGTTCTCTGCCGCAGTTCCCTGTTCTCACAGACATTCCGACACCATCTGCCGATGGCTTTTCTTGTCTCTTCCGGTGTGTAATGCCATTTTCCGGCATATCCGGCAATTTCCTGCTTTCCCAGCCATTCCGTCAGCCCTTCCTGGTTCTCTGCGTAAGAAAAACAGACAAAAGGCACTCCCAGAACTGACAATTCATAGATTGTCGTTCCACCGGCAGTCACCGCCAGCTGACAGGCCGTCATCAGTCCCGCCATGTCTTTCACATCGCAATGCAGAACCACGTTGTTTTGCTCCGATGCATATTGCTCCAATTTTTCCCGGTTCGGATTAAACCTTCCCACCACCAGATGATACCTTATATTTTTTCCCGCCAGACTGTGCTCACACAGTTCCCGCAGGATTTCTCCCGCAATGTTGTCTTTGTCTCCGCCACCGGTGGTGATCAGGATATCCGTTACATCATCCTGCAAAATATACTGTGCTGCCGCCTCACAGAACTGCTGCCGCACCGGCACATAAGCAGCTCCGAGATACTGTCCGGTACTGCTGCCATACAGTTCCCGATACTTTTCCCGGGAAGCAAACAGATTGTAATTGATCACACCGTCCACCGGAAATGCGTGCTGCTGCATATCATCCAGCAGATACACCCTGCCAAACCGGTGCAATGCCTGCAAATAAGCATCCGTCACCGCATAGCTGTCCACCAGAAAAACATGCCCGCTTCCACGGATCAGTCCTTCCAGCGCCGAAAGCTCTCCTTCCAGGTCGGCAGGATCCGTCCCAAGGATTTTCACCGGCATGTTCCAGCTCTGCAACAGTTCCGCAGATGCCTGCTCCGCGCACAAAAAGCAGAGTTCTTCCGGATGCTCTATTCTTTTTTGTAATTCCTGTGCCACCGTGAGGCAACGCATCAGATGCCCTGCCCCCGTAACAGCACTGCCGTCCGCACGAAAATAATACATTTCCGCTCCTTACTGCTGTTCCTTCTCTGTGAAATCCACAAGAGACCAGTCCATAGGGGTTCCCAGCCTGGCATCTCTGGTGATCCGTTTGCCCAACAGTTCCTCATAATATCTGGTATGCAGTCCGCAGGAAGGTCTCACAGACCGCAGATTCTCCGGAGTAAACACATCCCCGGCCTTCATATCCTGTGCCACGAACAGGGAACGGGAATGTTCTCTGCTCTTTTTCTGCTTCGGTGTCAAATCGTAGGTCACCTTTCCTACTGCTTTCTCGATCATGCGGATGTGATCCACCATCTCTTTGAATTCTTCCGGTTCCATGGAGAATGCCGCATCCGCACCGCCGTCTGCTCTGCGCAAGGTCAGATGTTTCTCCACCACCTTGGCTCCCAGCGCCACGCCGGCACCGGCCACGGCACAGCCCATGGTATGATCAGAAAGACCTACCACACAGTCAAAGACTTCCTTCATGGAAGGAATCGTCTTCAGATTAATATCCTCATAGGGTGCCGGATAAGCGGAGGTACATTTCAACAGGATCACATTCTCGTTGCCTTCTTCCTTACAGGTACGCAGTGCCAGCTCGATATCCGCCAGATAGGCAATTCCGGTAGACATGATAATCGGCTTGCCGGTACGGGCGATCTTGCGGATGAAAGGAATGTCGTTAATCTCGAAGGATGCCACCTTGTATACCGGTACCTCCATCTCTTCCAGAAAATCAATGCTGGTCAGATCAAAGGGAGAAGAAAAGAATACCAGTCCCATCTCCTCCGCGATCTTTTTCAGCTTTGGCTGCCACTCCCAGGGAGTATAGGCGGTCTCATACAACTTGTGCAGTGTGGTTCCGTCCCAGATGGTTCCCTGTGTGATCTGGAAGCAGGGATCATCACAGTCCAGTGTGATGGTATCCGGGGTGTAAGTCTGTATTTTAATGGCATCCGCACCGGCATCCTTTGCCGCCTGCATGATAGCCACTGCTCTGTCAAAATCCATCAGATGATTCGCAGACATCTCTGCAATTACAAAAGTGGGAGAATCTTCACTGATTTTATGATTCCCGATCATGATCTCTTTGTTCATAATAGTGCCTCCTTAAGGAAATACAATATGTTCGTACTTCTTGCTGTCCCGGATCCCTTTCCAGTGTTCCGCTGTCATGCGCATATATGTCACGTCATAAGCAGCTCCGTTTTTCACCACGTGGGCTTTTTTCTCTTCCACGACTTCACAGCCGCAGATCTTATGGAGCTGGATGACACCCTGATTCAGGGTGAATACATCACTGTATACCGCATTTTTCCCAAGATCCAGAAACGCATGGTCATACATACTCATCTCCAGCGCCAGTGCCGTCTGGATGCTGCGCAGTTTTTTCTCGCCCACGTAATAGGCCCATCCCAGATCTCCTGTGGGATTCGTCAGCCCTGTGTAATTGATGACGCCGGCTGCTGTGCCGTCGATCTCAATGATCCAGTAGCTCACATCCGGATCCTGCTGCACTTTGGCAAACCATTTCTTCTGACCTTCCAGAGTCAGCTTCGGATCCGTATTCATATAGCGGGTAATCTCCGGATCCATGCGCCAGCGCATGATCTGTTCCAGGTCTCCCTCTGTCACTTTTCTTAATGTAACACTCATTCGCAGCCCGCCTTTTCCAACAGTTCACGCATTCCTTTTAAATCAATGGCTTCGTCTAGGGGAATGCTGACACCAAGCTCTTCCTCCAACTGTCCGATGATCATGACATGCGCCAGGGAATCCCACTGCTCCACATCTTCGATCATGGTATCCTCGGTGATGGTTCCCGCCGGAACCTTTAATACATCTTCAATCAGCTTTATGATCTTCTCTTTCATATGCTTATCCTCATTTTTTCTAACATTTACCACTGTCCGGTCTTCCG
>OHRW01000826.1_pt1 | contig 13580 bp, 10 predicted proteins | sample 1578541 | NCBI WGS metagenome assembly OHRW01 (sample SAMEA3879519, study PRJEB24766) | human gut metagenome | biome: human-associated habitat; feature: feces | place: USA | collected 1985/1987 | reverse complement strand
GTGATTTTCCTGTTTCTCTTGTATCCTGGCTATAAAGCTGTTTTTCCATTATAACCTGCTTTCCATCAAAGATATATCCATTTAACAGATCCGCATACCGCCTGTCGTCATCGAAAAATATCGCTGTTTCTATGTCCTTTGTCCCCATTTATTCTCCCCTTTCTTGCTGTTGCAAGGCAAAGGGGCAGTTTCTAATATTTATTATACAAAATCCAGTTATAAATTTCAATATCCCCCACCCCCGTGCCTGTTTTTAAACAGAATTTCCTGAGACCATTTCCACTTCTTTTAAATTTTTGCTTTTGATCCATGATTTTTAGCTGAAGCTGCCTGAATACAGATATGCAACGCATTAAACATTACATAGTTTTGAAATATTATTCTTTATGATTAAGAAATGTAACCATAGTATATCATAGCGGGATCCAAAAATCCACCACAATTTTCCCCCTGCATAAAAATAGCCTCACAGACCGCATTTATGCATCTTTGTGCACTCATGCGTTATCTGCAAGGCTGGTTTTATTATTGCTCTCACGAGCCGTCCACTCAGGTCCCCGCACTAACGTGCTCTACTGCCTGCTTACGCAGGCTGGACCTTCGTTAATGGCTTTGGAAAAACAAATGCCGCCTTCGGCGTCGCTTGTTCTTCCCTGCGCTCATCGGCCACCCATGATCCCAATAAAGATCTTCTCATCTGTAATAGGCAGTTCCCTGATCCTTACGCCTACTGCATTATACACTGCATTTGCAATAGCCGGAGATGGGGTGTTGATAACGATCTCACCGATGGATTTTGCGCCAAATGGGCCGGTTGGCTCGTAGCTGCATTCAAATTCTACCTGGACTTTTCCAATATCCAGACGGCTTGGTACTTTGTACTGCATGAAGGAATTTTCATGGACACGGCCATGGTCGGAATAGGTTACATCCTCGTACATTGCCATACCGATTCCCTGTGCCAGGCCACCTTCTGTCTGTACTCTTGCCAGGTTCTCGTTTAATGGGGTTCCACAGTCTACAGCTGCTGCAAACTGAAGCAGCTCAATATGACCGGTTTCCTTGTCGATCTCCACTTCTGCAGCGCCTGCCATAAATGGTGGCGGAGAAACAGGTGAAGAATGGGATTCTGTAGCCTGGAGGGCTTCTTCATTAAAGCACATGGCTCTGTTTCCAATGTCCTTTAATGTGATCTCTGCCGGTTCGCCTTCAGGGGCATTTAATCTGCGCACTGTCTTTCCTGCAAACTCCAGTTCATCCTCAGAGCAATTCAGATATTCTGCCGCCTTCTTTAATATCTTCTTTTTCAGTGACTCACAGGTCTTTACTACTGCCATACCTGTTAAATATGCAGTACTGGAAGCATAGGAACCGGAGTCATATGGTGAAATATCCGTATCAACACCGTAAACTACGATATCATCCAGCTCACAGTCCAGACACTCTGCTGCTACCTGGGCCAGTGTGGTATCACAGCCGGTACCCATATCAGCTGCACCAATGGTCATGCTGTAAAAGCCGTCATCATTTACCTTAATGGTAACGCTTCCCACGTCTACGCCGGAAATTGCGGAGCCCTGCATAGCCATTGCAAGACCAACTGCTCTTACCTTTCCATTTCCCATATCTTTTCTCGGATATTTTTCATCCCAGCCGATCATCTCCATAACCTTGTCCACGCAGCGGTCAAGGGCGCAGCTATTGGCAGTCTCGCCGTAGTAAGCAGGCATCACCTGTCCCTGACGGACCATATTTTTCTTTCTAAGCTCGATCGAGTTCATTCCCATCTGGGCTGCCAGCTCATCCATAGCAGACTCTACAGCAAAAATACCCTGCGTTGCGCCATATCCACGGTAAGCGCCTGCAGACATGCGGTTGGTATAAACGACATCATAAGCAAAGCGGAATGCTTTTGGTGTGCCGTACATAGGAATGGACTTATGGCCGGAAAGACCTACAGTGGTCGGTCCGTGTTCACCAAATGCACCTGTATTGGACAATGTATACACATCCATTGCCTGTAAAATACCATTGTCATCGCAGCCGATCTTTACCTTTACTTCCATTTCGTGACGTGGAGAAGAGGCGATCTGGGACTCATAACGGCTGTAAATGATCTTAGCCGGTTTTCCCGTCTTCATGGTAACGATAGCCGGATAAACCTCTGCTACAACAGTCTGCTTTGCGCCAAAACCGCCACCGATTCTTGGCTTGATCACGCGGATCTTTGACTTTGGCACATCCAGTGCATGAGCCAGAATACGGCGCACATGGAATGTAACCTGGGTGGAGTCTACTACATTTAAACGTCCGTATACATCCATATAAGTAAAGGCACGGAAAGTCTCCATCATAGCCTGCTGGTTCGCCTTGGTGTGGTATGTTTTTTCCACAATGTGGCTGCAGCCTGCAAATGCCGCCTCCAGATCCCCATGAGTCTCTCCGCCACTGGCACATAAGTTTCTCTTATTATCAGCGCCTACATTACACAGGGCTTTCCAGCTGTCCTCCGGATGTACCAGGATCTTACCGTCCTTGGAGTCATGCATATCTAAAACAGGCTCTAACACCTGATATTTCACTTTAATAAGACGCATTGCATGGTCTACTGCAGCTTCTGTCTCACCTGCAATGATCGCCACTGCATCACCTACAAAACGGACTCTCTGGTCCAGGATCAGACGGTCATAAGGACTTGGCTCAGGATACGTCTGTCCGGCCATGGTAAAACGCTTCTGCGGAACATCCTTCCATGTAAGGATACATTCGATCCCTGGTACTCTGGAAGCTACCTTGCAGTCGATCTCTTCGATCAGTGCATGGGCATGTGGGCTTCTAAGCACTTTTACGATCAGGCAGTCCTTTAATGCCAGGTCATCAGTATACACCGGCTTACCTGTTACCAGTGCCTTTGCGTCTTTCTTTACAACAGGAGCGCCGATCAGACGGAATTTCTTTCCTGTAGCAGGATTGATCTGTGTATATGCCATTTCCTTATGCCTCCTTTCCGCTCTGCTTCATATCCAGATATTTTTTTACAGCACGCAGCTGGGACATATATCCGCTGCAGCGGCATAAATTTCCGGAAAGATATTCCTTAATATCCTCTTCATCTGGATCTTTTAACTCTTTTTCCATAGCAAGAACGTTCATAATAAATCCTGGATTGCAGAAACCGCACTGCTCTCCGCCTTCTCTTGCTAAAAACATACCAAATTCTTCTGCCTCTTTCTGCAGACCTTCCAGTGTAGTCACATGGCGGCCATCTGCCCGGATCGCAAGTGTAGAACATGACAGAACCGGCTTTCCGTCCAGCCATACAGTACAAAGGCCGCAGTTTGCTGTCTCACAGCCTCTTTTTACGCTGTAGCAACCCAGATCACGTACCAGATCCAATAACAGCATATCCGGTCTTACATCTGTCTCTACCTGTTTTCCATTTAAGCGAAATGAAAGTCTCATACTATGCCCACGCTCCTTCCTTTGATCTGCTCCATAAGACGGCGGGTGTAAACAGTTGCCAGAGTCTTTCTGTAAGCACCGCTGGCGCGTGTATTATCGCCATAAGTAAATGCTTCTGCCGCTTCCTTTGCCATCTCTTTTAAGGTATCAAAATCATCCTCTGTAATGATCACTGCCTTTGCTTTTGCAGGTCTTGCCCCAACGGACACAAACCATTTGTTTCCAAGGTTGGAAACACAACAGGCGATCACCGGAAAATCGGTACGGGAATTGCGCTGACTGGTATAAGCAGCCTTTCTTCCGTCTTTCTTTATAATAATACGAACCAGGATATCCTTCTGATCCCTTCTTACAGGTCTGGCTGCAAATTCAGAAAGAGGAATGGTTCCCTCATGATACAGCTCCACATAAGTATCCAGTGCCAGAAAGCAGGTCAGTATATCGGAAAATCCGAAACGGGCAAAAATACTGCCTCCTACCGTAGCGCAGTTTCTCATCTGCACGCCAACGATATTTCTGGTACATTCCCTGAAAATACCATCAAAATACCGGTTCAGCCCCTCATGGGTCTCTAACTGGCGTAAACTGCACATACAGCCAATGGAAAACTCTCCTTCTTTTTCTTCGATTGCATCCAGTCCAAGCCCGGACAAATCTACAATAGTACGCTTGGTAATATGAGTCATTTTCATCCATACCATTCCGCCTACTACCAGACTGCTTCGCTTCTGACAAAGCTCATATGCCTCTGCCAGATCGCTTACCTTAACATAATCATCTGCTCGGAACACCTGTTTTTCCCCCTTCGTATGTTTGTGCTAATAAATATTGATAAGTTTTTCTAATAAATAGTTCGTCTTTTAGTAGAATTCAAAACAAAACAGGCAGATTATAACACGAAATCTGCCTGTTTTCCATAGAAAACGTTATTCTTTTTAAAGATTATCTCCCCATATATATATCAAACAACTGTCTTGCAATAGGTCCTGCGATTTTTCCACCGCTTCCGGACTCTTCTACCAGGACCGTAACAACGATCTTTGGTGACTCAGCCGGTGCAAAACCGGTGAACCATGCATGTGTCTCTTTTCCTGTTTCAAACTCCGCAGTTCCCGTTTTTGCAGCTACTGTATAGGCATCGGTGCGCACAGAAGAACCCGTTCCTTCCACCACTACATCACGCATCAGCTCTGTCAGATTTGCTGCCTCTGTGGCTGTCATAAGAGTTCCCCCTGAAGTCGGAAGGAATTTTTTCACTTCTTCCCCGCCGGCACTGACTACTCGGTCCAGCAAATATGGTTTCATCAGGGTTCCACCATTTGCAACAGCCGCAGTGATCAGCGCATTGTGAAGAGGCGTGATCAGTGTAGTTCCCTGGCCAATGGAAGTCTGTAAAACTTCCCAGGTTCCGGCGCCTCCTTTCATATTAAAAGAACTTTCCTTATAGGAGTAGCCGGATAATGGCAACGGATTATTAAATAGCAATTCCTCCGCCGTAGCATGGAACCGGTCCAGATCCATGGTCAGACCCAGGCTGGAAAATGCCCCGTTACAGGAATTGGCAAAAGCCTTCATAAAATCCTGGCTTCCATGGGCTTCACTGTGGAAACATTTAATGGAGTAGTCTCCATTATGATAAACGCCATTACAGTCAAAATGAAAATCCTTGTAATCGTCAGGATGCTCCCTCATATACTCAAGAGCCGTCACGATCTTAAAGGTCGATCCAGGAGGATATAGTCCGGCAGTTGCACGGTTTACCAGCTGCCCCTGGTTATTGGAACTGTCAGTAAGAGACGCCCAGTCCTGAAGAAGGGTATTTGGATCGTAACCCGGCTTGGAAACCATTGCCAGGATCTTTCCTGTATCCGGTTCCATGGCGATCACCGCTCCTCTCCTGTCTCCTAAAGCTGCATACGCTGCCTGCTGCAGTTCCATATCCAGAGTGGTAACCACGCTGTCTCCCAGATTTTTCGCACCTGCCAGCTCATTTCCCGCCTGCTCTACCAGATTGACATGAGAACTTAAAAGATAGAAGTTTGCCATGGCTTCAATGCCAGTTTTTCCTTTAGAGGAATAGCCTACCGCATGGTCAAACACACCTCCATAATTGTAAACCCTTGTTTCATTTCCCGCATCATCAGTGGTAGTCTCTGCCAGCACCGTTCCATCTGATGCCAGGATACTGCCTCTTACAATGCGGTCTGAAAAGCTGTCCAGTCTGGCATTGTAAGGATTGTTGATCACATCTTCGCTTTTCATCTGCAGAAAATATCCCATGTATACAGCCAGTGCTAAAAACAGGACCACACATGCATAAGTGATCACCAGCACTTTCCCATTGGGATCATATACCCGCTCTTTTGTCACTGACTTCCAGGTACCTTTTTCTGTATCTTTTTTGTTTTCTTTCTTTATCTCTTTACCTGTATTTTTTTTTGTACTCTTCTTTGCTGTCTGTTCCTTCTTTTCAGCCGTATTTTTCTTTCTGGAGACAGGTTCTCTTCGCGTACTTTTTTTCAGTTCTTTCATTCTTCCTGCGCCTCCATTTCTTCCATCTCTTCTTCATCATTCCGCTTGATGATATAAAGCCCCTGGATAATACTGAATAACAGGAATGTTGTCACAATGGAACTTCCTCCGTAACTTACAAACGGAAGTGTCACACCTGTAGATGGGATAAATTTAGTCACACCTCCCACTGTGAGAAAGACCTGTACCACATATTCCATTCCAAGACCCACTGCAATGATCTTGTAAAACATGGCCTGCATCTGGGTTGCGATCATCATAAACTGGATAAAACAGCCCAGACAGATCAGAAGGACGCAGATAGCAAAGATTGCTCCCATTTCTTCGGAGATAGCAGCAAAAATAAAATCCTTTTCCACTACCGGGATCCTGTTTGGCATTCCCTGGCACAGTCCCATGCCAAACCAGCCACCTGTTCCAATAGCAAACAGGGACTGGGTGATCTGATATCCTGTATTATCAATATCTGCCCATGGATTTTTCCATGCTGTAAATCTTCGTCTTACATGGTCAAAAAGTGTATATGCAATGGATGTAGCACCTTTTCCAAGAACACCTGCCGCGATCAGATACAGCCAGTTTCCTGTAGCAATAAACAGCATGATCACATAGCTGATAAAAAAGATCAGGGCGCTTCCCAGGTCTTTTGACAACACCAGGATCACTACATGAAGAGCTGCCACCACTGTGGTAATGCATATGTTCTTAAAATCCAGTGACTGATAAAACATGGACGCTACAAAAAATACAAAACTGATCTTTACAAACTCTGATGGCTGGATGGAGATTCCGCCAACAGTCAGTGATAACTGAGCGCCGAAACTTTCATTTCCTGCTACCCATACAACTAAAAGCGCAGCCAGCCCGATCCCTGCATACACCCACTGGAATTTATAAAGCTGCCAGAACCGTTCCATGATAAAAGGCACCAGCCAGGAAAGGATCGCAGCCGCTGCTACGATCACAAACTGCTTAAAAGCCTTATCCAGTCCCTTATCTAAAGACAGTCTGGTAAGCATGATAAAACCACAGGCCAGGAGCATACAACAGTTATTTACCAGAAGTCTTGACACATTCCTGTAAATAAACCGGTAGATATAAATGTAAAACAGGAAAAACACCACCTGTCCCATATAAAATACCAGCAGCATCCGCCTTAACGTTTCATCTTCTGTTTTCAGATACATCACCACATATGCCAGAAAATGCAGTAAAAACATGGCCCGGTTCTGCCTTGCACACACTTTTCTCTTCCGTTCCAGATCCGGGAAAGAAAAGAAACGGAAATTGGCATAGGTATAAATGGCCATCAGCAATATCATCAGATATTTGGATACTTCCACGATCAGATTTGTCATAGGCTATTCTACTCCCCGTCTGAAATGTCCTCTTGTAAAATCTTTCACTGGTTCGACAATTTCTCTTCCTTCTATAAAAGAAGCAGCAAAAGCTTCCAGTATCTTTTGGGTTTCTTCTTTTCCTTCTCTTGTAAAAGAAAGACGCAGGGAAGCCATGTTCAGCTCTCTTACTGCCTCTTCATTGCCAAATAAAGATAACGGAAGAGGATTTAAAATGGTATTGTAGCAGAAGTTGCAATGTGCCTTTAATGGAAGCCCGGCACCGGTGCGGTCCTTCATTATAAGGTGTTCCCTTTTGGCTGTACATCCCTTTAATGTTTTTACCACACACTGGGCAGAAACCATCATAGGAGCATGCCCATAAATGACCAGTTCTCCCGGTATTCCGTCCCTCTCACAGGCTTTTGCCACTGCCTTTAACTCTCTGCTGTTTAATTCCCACGGCATGGTAATAAATTCCGGTCCCATTTCCTTTAATGTGTGCACTGCTTCCCGGTTCCATGCATAAACAGAGGCATCCAGAGCAAATGGAAGCTCTATTTTTTCTTCCTTTAACCAGGAAACTTCCTCCAAAGTACGGGCCAGAACACCGGTAAAACCTGCATTTTCCAGATTTTTCCTGTTTTTAGAGAAGAACTTCATGGCATGGGTGCGGAAAATATGTGGAAGTGTAAGGAAGCATTCCTTTCCCTTTGCTTCACACTGCTTTACGATCTTTCCCCACTGATCCGGTTTAAATCCATCTGCATCGATATAAATGCGTTTTACAGCATCACAGGAAAGAGCTGGTTCCAACTGACATTCTTCTTCCAGAGATGCAGTAAGGAAAGCAAAGCTGTGAATGTTTTTGGAAGCAGACTGTACATCAGCAGGAAGTTCCTGTTCTGTCTGCACCAGAGACTCTGCCTTTCTCTCCCACTGAGCCAGTATTTTTTCCGTCAGCTTCTCAAAGCCTTCTCTTCGCAGTTCATTTAATGCCTGTACCGGCAGGAAAATATTTCCCTTTAACTCAATATCCAGCTGCTCAAAGTAAAAGGAAGTGGCACCTGTCTTATTTAACTGCTTACGCACTTTTTCCTCTGTTGCAGGCTGGTTCTGGGCACTCTGGCAGATCTGTCCTTCCACTTTTACAGTTACATTTCCCTGTGTCAGTTCCAGGACAGCCGGTTTTCCTTCCTCAAAAACAGCCTTTCCAACAACCGGTTCCTTTTTCTCTTTTTCCACATAGTTTGCATCCAGAAAATCAAACAGTTTCTGATTTCCTTCACGGAATTCCGGCTTTTCTTTTAAAGCGACCATGTCTTTTCCATTGTGCTTCTCATAATAACCGGAGGTAAAACCTCCCCTGTCAAACAGATCCAGCAGTTCTTTTTTATCTTCCGGATCCACATAATAACCGTCTTTTCCATAGGTTTCATACAGATCCAGATATTTTCTGTAAATGCGGACTACACCTGCTGTATATCGCGGACTCTTCATTCTTCCTTCGATCTTTAAAGAATATACTCCTGCCTCTAAGATCTCCGGTAAAATATCCAGCGTACACAGATCTTTTAAACTTAATACAAACTTCTGGTTCTCTTTGTTTAAGCTCTTTCCCTCTGCCTTGTCTCCCTCCCATACACGGTAAGGCAGGCGGCATGGCTGGGCACAGCGGCCTCTGTTGCCACTGCGGCCGCCGATCAGGCTGCTCATGAGACACTGACCGGAATAACAGTAACATAAAGCACCATGGACAAAGGTTTCAATATCCATTCCCGTTTCTTTGTAAATATGGGAAATCTCTTCTAAAGACAGTTCTCTGGCCGGAACGACGCGGCAGCAGCCCATTTCTTTTAACATTTTTGCGCTGTATACACTGGTAACCGTCATCTGGGTGCTTGCATGAAGCTCCATTCCCGGAAAAGCCCGTTTCATTACCTGAAGGGCTCCCAGATCCTGGACGATCACGCCGTCTAACCCTGCTTCATAGTAAGGCTTCATGTAATCACAAAGCTCGTCCAGTTCTTTTTCCTTAAATAATGTATTGACCGTCATGTACAGACGGCAGCCGTGAAGATGGGCATACCGGATGGCTTCCACCATTTCTTCTCCTGCTGCATTCTGTGCATAAGCTCTGGCACCAAAACGGCTGCCTCCCATATAGATCGCATCCGCTCCTGCTGCCACAGCTGCCTTTAAACTGTCAAAAGAACCTGCCGGCGCCAAAAGCTCTGCTTTTCTTTTATTTATCATGATCTTACCTTTCCTGATCCTATGCAAAAAAGGGGCCACTGCAAACTGTAGCGCGCCCCCTTTAGTCTATCTGTGTTTTATCTGCGTCCGTTTCTGTGGGAACCGGCTTTTCTGGCTGCCTGAAGAGCCTTTCTTGCAAGTTCCTGATCAGAAAGTCCTGTCTTTGTCTGGAAAGAAGGATTTTGCATTGGCATATCCGCCTGTACAAAACCGCTTTCTGTTGCCTGTGCAGCTCATCTAAAGCTGGTACAGACTCACTGACCGGTTCATCTCCTTCGATCACAGTGTCTACCACTTCATCCTCAACTACTTCCTCTTCCCCATTTTCAGAGGTTGCTGCCAGTGCTGCCTGCTTCTTTGCAGCTCTTAATTCCCGTTCGGTTTTTGAAAGCTTTGCAGATAATTCCTGAAGCTGACGCTGGCGTTCCTCCAAGTCCTTTAAAACGCCGTCTAACTTCATCTGGGTGCTTACTAACTCATGTTTTAAGCTGTAAGTCTCTTTTTCCATTCTGTCTCTCTGCTCTTCCATCTGATCCGCAGTTTCTTTTGTCTTAAAATAATCATCTGCAATGTTCAGTAAAAGCATAAGCTGCTGGTAATCAGCACTCTGTTTACTGAAACCAGGAAGCGCGTGCATGGTGGTTATCTTTTCATTTACATAGCTGGCTGCCTTCTGAAGATATGCTTCATCTTCGCTTCCGCCTAACGTATATATTTTTCCATCAATCAAAACCTGTGTATAATTCTTTGTATCCATTCTGATCTTCCATCTCCTGTCTGTGAGGCATTTTCGTTAAAAGGATACCACATTCTCCTGTCTGATCCGGGGAAACGTTCTTTCCCTCTAACAGAAGCTTACCACATTTTCATCCCATTTCCAAGCCCAAATGACGATATGCGTTTTCTGTAGCCATTCTTCCCCTGGGTGTTCTGTTAATCAGACCGTTCATTAAAAGATATGGCTCATATACATCTTCCAAAGTTCCCGCATCTTCTCCCAAAGCTGCTGCCAGGGTATCAAGTCCTACCGGACCGCCGGAAAACTTTTCAATGATCATCAAAAGGATATTTCTGTCATTCTGATCCAGTCCCATTTTATCCACATCCATGATATCCAGAGCAAAATCTGCCACTTCTTTTGTGATCACACCATCATATTTAACCTGGGCGAAATCTCTTACTCTCTTTAAAAGGCGGTTTGCCAGTCGCGGGGTTCCCCTGGAACGTTTTGCCAGTTCAATGGCACCTTCCGGTTCTATTTCCACACCTAAGATCGTAGCAGAATGCTGGATGATCGTGCGCAGCTCCTCCGGCGTATAAAATTCCATTCTCTGGACCACTCCAAAACGGTCTCTTAAAGGAGCGGACAACAGTCCTGCCCTGGTAGTCGCTCCTACTAAGGTAAAGTGAGGCAGTTCCAGACGGATGGATCTGGCACTGGACTCTTTTCCCAGCATAATATCAATGGCAAAATCTTCCATCGCCGGATAGAGAACTTCTTCTACCTGACGGTTTAAACGATGGATCTCATCTACGAAGAGAACATCCCCCTCCTGAAGATTATTTAAAATAGCAGCCATCTCTCCCGGCTTTTCAATGGCCGGCCCGCTGGTCACTTTCAGCCTGCTTCCCATCTCGTTGGCAATGATACCGGAAAGGGTGGTCTTTCCAAGTCCTGGGGGACCGTAAAATAATACATGGTCTAAGGCTTCCCCTCTGCTTTTTGCCGCTTCTATGTATATTTTCAGGGTGGATTTGATCTTTTCCTGGCCCACGTAATCACTGAGGCACTGGGGACGCAGGGTAGTCTCGATCCGCACATCCTCTTCTGTTGCCTCTGTTGTTATAATTCTCCGTTCCATATATACCTCAAATTAATCACAGAAAACTTAAATACTTCAGCGAAGCCTTTAAAATGTCTTCTACACTCATATTTTCTGTGATCTCCACTTTCTTTACTGCTTTGGAAGCTTCCATATTCGTATACCCAAGAGCTGTTAAAGCTGCCACTGCCTCTTTTGCAGCTGCTGCCATACCTGCCACAGATGCGCCTGTACCAGCACCGGAAGTATCTTCCTTTCCGCCTCCAAAGGAAGCCATCATCACTTCCTCTAAATCTACTTTATCCTTAAGATCTAAGATCAGTCTCTGGGCCGTCTTTGCGCCGATGCCCGGTGCCTTGGAAATAGCTTTTGCATCCCCGCTGACAATGGCGATCCGCAGATCATCCGGCCGCATAATAGAAAGGATACCAAGAGCTCCTTTGGGACCTATTCCATTGACCCCGATCAGCTGCTTGAACATTTCCCTGTCCTGTCTGTGAAGAAAACCATACAAAGTCATAGCATCTTCCCGCACCTGGAAATACGTATAAACGGTCACTTCTTCCCCTAATGCCGGAAGTTCCTCTAAAAGTGAAAGGGGTACATGGACTGCCAGTCCGATGCCTCCGGTCTCCACTACGATCACATCATCTTCTACTGCCCCAAGGGCTCCTTTTATATATGAAATCATCTGTTCTATATTCCTTTTATCTGGTTTCGCGCCTACATGCGATACTTCGTCATCTATCAATCATAACATACACACCGCCTCAATGCAAGCAGGACACCGAACAAATATTCGATACTCTTTTCTTGCATTTTACTTAAAAATCAGCTAAACTAAGGGCGGTTTGCGTTCTGGTCTTTCAGGATCAGATATGCCGGGCAGACCAGAAAGGATTTTTATGATCACCATTAAACATCCCATTGAATTTCCAAACACATATCCTTTAGACCGCATTGGTCCTTTAAAGGATCTTTTATTTTTTGATATAGAGACCACCGGCTTTTCCGGTGAAACTTCCCAGCTGTATCTCATTGGCTGTACTTATTTTGACGGATTTGGCTGGAAGCTGATCCAGTGGTTTGCAGATACAAGACAGGCGGAAAAAGAACTTTTAGATGCCTTTTTTGAATTTTTAAAACGTTTTAAGATCCTGATCCATTTTAACGGAGACCGTTTTGATATCCCCTATCTTTTAAAATGCTGCGAACGTCTGGGCCTTGACTACCATTTTGATGACCTTATAAGCATTGATATTTTCAAGAAAATAAAGCCCTACAGAAAACTTTTAAAACTGGAAAACATGAAACAGAAATCCATTGAACAGTTTTTAGGGGTACATAGAGAGGACAAATACAATGGCGGTCAGCTGATCGATGTGTACCGTGAATACCTGCACACCCATGAGAAATTCCTCTTTGACCTGCTGATACTGCACAATGCAGATGACCTGCGGGGAATGCCTTCCATCCTGCCCATTTTAAATTATGCAGATCTGTTTGAGTCGGATTTTACCCTTTGCAGTCATAAGTTGTATTCCTACACGGACGAAGCCGGATATTCCCATCCATTTGTCAATCTTTTGTGGGAAAGTCCTTACAGCGTCCCCATTCCTTTAGAATATACCTTAAATCCTTTAAGCCTGGAGCTTCATGACAACTGCCTGGCCTGCAATTTAACTCTGTATGAAGGCACTTTAAAATATTTCTACCCGGATTACCAGAATTATTATTACCTGCCTTTAGAAGATACAGCGATCCATAAAAGCATTGGAGAATATGTGGACCGTTCTGCCCGGAAAAAAGCCACTGCAAAAAACTGCTACAGCAAAAAAGAGGGCTTATTCCTGCCTCAGTTCGGTTCTTTGTGGGAACCTTCTTTTAAGGAAGAATACAAGTCCTCTCTCACTTACACGCTTTATGATGATGAAACCCTGTGGAATGATACCGTGAAAAATTCTCACTATGCCCATGAGATCTTTAACTATCTGACCGGGCAGCTGTAGCTGCCGCATACACAGCATACATCTGGGAAGCGCCGGTATCCCCATGTCCTAACATAGCCTGGACTGCATGGATATCCGCGCCATCCCCGATCAGGTGGGCTGCAAAAGAATGGCGCAGAGTATGAGGCGTAATATCCTCTTTGATTCCCGCTTTTTCCCCA
>OHRW01000774.1_pt1 | contig 14324 bp, 10 predicted proteins | sample 1578541 | NCBI WGS metagenome assembly OHRW01 (sample SAMEA3879519, study PRJEB24766) | human gut metagenome | biome: human-associated habitat; feature: feces | place: USA | collected 1985/1987 | reverse complement strand
AAGCTGATGACGGGAATTGAACCCGTGACCCCTTCCTTACCAAGGAAGTGCTCTACCTCTGAGCCACATCAGCAATTATCAACTTGTTAAGTTTACTATATACATCAGCATTTGTCAACCCACTTTGAATTAAAATATAATTTATTATGAATTATAGTATACCATAACTTTTATACTTAAAAAAGTAAAGACATTTACCTAATGAGAAATTATACCATAAAAATTCTTGAAAATATACCCATTTTGTTGTAGCATATGTTTTAGTACACTTTACTATGTAAAAGTTAGGAGATAAACATGAAAAAGACACCATTTGTGACAAAACAACAGGTAGAGGAAATTGTTAAAAAATTCCCTACACCATTTCATTTATATGACGAGGCAGGCATCCGTGCCAATGCACAAGCTGTAAAGGATGCATTTGCATGGAATCCGGGCTTTAGAGAGTATTTTGCTGTAAAAGCTACCCCAAACCCATACCTGCTCAAGATTTTAAAGGATTATGACATGGGCTGTGATTGCTCATCATACACAGAGCTTATGCTTGCAAAGTCATGCGGCTTCGATGGAGAGCATATCATGTTTTCATCAAATGATACACCGGCAGAGGAATTTGCATATGCAGACAAGCTTGGTGCTATCATCAATCTCGATGATTTCACACATATTGATTTTTTGGAGGAAACAATCGGACATATTCCGGAGACAATAAGCTGCAGATATAATCCGGGCGGAGTGTTCACACTGTCAAACGGTATCATGGACAATCCGGGAGACTCCAAGTATGGCATGACAAAGGAACAGCTTTTTGAGGCATTCAAAATTCTTAAGTCAAAAGGCGCTAAATACTTTGGCGTGCATGCATTCCTGGCAAGCAATACAGTAACCAACGAGTATTATCCACAGCTTGCAAAGGAGCTTTTTGAGCTGGTTGTTGAGCTTAAAAATGAGACCGGCTGCGATATTAGATTTGTAAATCTTTCAGGTGGAGTTGGCGTGGCTTATAAGCCGGATCAGACACCTAACGATATATCAGTTATCGGCGCCGGTGTACATAAGGTGTACGATGAGGTTTTGGTACCGGCAGGATTGGGCGATGTGGCTATTTACACAGAGATGGGACGTTTTATGATGGCTCCGTATGGCTGTCTTGTGACAAAGGCTATCCATGAGAAGCATATCTACAAGGAGTATATAGGAGTAGATGCGTGTGCGGCAAACCTTATGAGACCGGCTATTTACGGCTCATACCATCATATCACAGTGCTCGGCAAGGAGGATGCACCTTGTGACCATACATATGATGTGGTAGGCTCACTCTGTGAGAACTGTGACAAGTTTGCAATTGACAGACAGCTTCCGAAGATCGATATGGGAGACTATCTGGTAATCCATGATACAGGAGCACACGGCTTCTCAATGGGCTACAATTACAACGGACGACTTCGCTCAGCAGAGATACTGCTCGAAAGCAATGGAGAGGCAAAACTCATCAGAAGAGCAGAAACTCCGGCAGACTACTTTGCAACCTTTGACTGCTTTGATGATATTAAAATAACAGAGTAATCTGCTAGCGCACCTTGCAGAGCACGTGTCCGAATTTTATCCATTTGCTCATATCATCAACATTATCGCTGTCGACATAAAAGGTCTCACCGTAATTGTTGATTGGTGTGAGCTCACATGGGTTTTTCTGGTGGAGTTTTCTGATGTATGCACGCTTGTTCTGTGCGTTGATAAAGATACCGGTATCGCCGTCACGGATTGGGTTTCGACTGATTAGAAGTATATCGCCTTTATTATATACAGGATGTAGATGATTGCTTGTGATGCGGATTCCGATGTGAAGGGCATCACCGAAGGCTTTTCTGTAATTTGAAACATCAAGCTTTTCGACATTGTAGGAGTCCAAAATCATGCCGTCGGTCATATTGCCTGTCGGGATGAGGACGGAAATCAGATCCTCCGTATGACTGCTTTCATCCTTGTAGGCAGATAGCGCAAGCTCAGTGTCTATAATCGAGTCTATAAGTATGCGTTGGTTTTTGGAAAGCTTTTTGATGCGCTTTACAAGGTTTATTACATCATCATTGAAGCCTGTTAGTTCGCAGGAAAATCGTCCTGTCAGCTTGTATATCAGGTAAGCGGTGTAGATGTCTATACGAGAGGATTCTCCGTTTGCTATTCGCTTGTAGGTGGAGAGTGACATATCAAGTGCTTTTGCAAACTGTGCCTGGGACATACCAAGCTTTGTGCGTTCGCGCTCAATATTTGTCGATATGTTGTTTGCTATTTCAAGTCGGTTCATTTATGAGCTAATCTCCCTTCTTTTTAAAAAAATAAACTCCAAATTTGGTCAAGTATTGACATGCGCAATACACTATAATGGTTATTGTTGAAACATAAATAAATATATAAGAAACGTCAATTACTGTCAAATTAAAATGTTTGTTATATAAAAAGGGAGGTGTCCTGAAACTTAATTAGTGTAAGCTGAATGCAGCTTACACTTTTTTTATTTAAACAAATGCAGCTTTATTTATAATAAATATCAAAAAAATTTTTTGAAATAAATGTGTCTGAGGCATTGATTAGAGCACCGCTAATTGGTACAATGTTTTATTAGGTGATGAATCAGTATTACGAGGTCTAGATATAAATGAATGATATAGCAATTGATAAAGAACACTTACATTATTTGGAACAGCTGTCGGAGATGTATCCGACAATAGGCAAGGCATCATCTGAGATTATCAATCTGCAGGCTATTTTAAACCTGCCAAAGGGCACAGAGCACTTTGTATCTGATGTGCATGGCGAGTATGAAGCCTTTTCCCATGTGCTGAAAAATGGTTCTGGGGCTGTAAGAAAGAAGATAGATGATGTATTTGGTCTGGCGATGAACAAGGCTGACAAGGCTGCGCTTGCCACACTCATCTACTATCCAAGGGAAAAGATGGAGCTTGTTAAGCAGGACGAACCGGATATGGATTCGTGGTATAAGACGACTCTTTATAAGCTGATAGAGGTGTGCAAGACCGTTTCATCAAAGTATACGCGCTCCAAGGTGAGAAAAGCTTTGCCGGAGGAGTATGCATATGTTATAGAGGAGCTCATCACAGAAAAGCCGGAGGTGTTAAACAAGGAGGCTTACTATGAGTCAATCATCAATACAACAGTGGAGCTGGGCACTGCGGAGGAGTTTATAGTGGTGCTTTCTGAGCTTATTCAGAGACTTGCTGTTGACCATCTGCATGTGCTTGGCGATATATACGACAGGGGAGCGGGGCCGCATCTGATAATGGACAGGCTGTGCAGATATCACTCGCTGGATATACAGTGGGGCAATCACGATATTATCTGGATGGGGGCAGCCGCAGGAAATCCTGCATGTATTGCAACTGTTGTCAGAAACAGTATCAGATATGGTAATCTGGACGTGGTCGAGGAGGGCTATGGCATAAATATGCTTCCGCTTGCTACGTTTGCACTGAAGGCTTACAAGGATGACCCATGCACCAGATTTGTGTTTAAGGTGGCTCCAAGTGGCGCAGATAATATGGAGAGTGATCTGATAAAGAAGATGCACAAGGCCATTGCCATCATACGTTTCAAGCTGGAGGGACAGCTCATTAAGAAGTGGCCTGAGTATGGCATGAAGGAACGATTGCTTTTGGAACATATTGATTATGAACAGGGCACTATAGAGCTTGAGGGCAGAACTTATAAGCTTCTTGATACAAGCTTTCCAACAATTGACCCGGCTGATCCTTACAGGCTGACAGAGGGGGAAGAGGAAGTCATACAGAGGCTCAGAAGCTCGTTTATTCATTGCGAGAAGCTTAAAAATCACGTTGGGCTGCTACTAAAAAAAGGCAGCATGTACAAGGTATATAATGGCAATCTGCTTTTCCACGGATGCATCCCGATGGAGGAGGACGGAAGCTTCGCAAAGGTAAATATCTACGGTAAAGAGTATAGTGGCAAGGCTTTGTTTGATATACTGGAGACTTACGTCAGAAAGGCTTTTTTCTCGGATGATAAGCTGGAAAGACAAAAGGGCAGCGATATCATGTGGTACATATGGACAGCGCCATATTCTCCGCTTTATGGCAGAAATAAGATGGCTACGTTTGAGAGATATTTTATAGATGACGATGACATGAAAATAGAAAAGAAAAACTTTTATTATGACTATATAAACAAGCCTGAGTGTGCGCAGCGTATACTCGAGGAGTTTGGTTTGCATGATAAAAGAGACCATATCATAAACGGACATGTTCCTGTTCACAGATTAAGAGGTGAAAGCCCTGTGAAGTGCGACGGCAGAGTGATAGTCATAGATGGTGGTTTTTCAAAGGCGTACCGCAGGCGGACAGGCATCGCGGGATATACCTTGATTTACAATTCAAATGGGCTGACATTGACAGCACATGAGCCGTTTGAATCACCGGAGACGGCAGTAAGGGATGAGAGGGATATCGTATCAAGGCGTGAGGCTGTAGAGGTACTTGATAAGAGAATACTTGTCGGAGATACGGATGCCGGAATAAAGATGAAGGAAAAGATAGCTGATCTAAAGCATCTCATTGCGGCATATCGTTCGGGTGAGATTGCAGAGCGCGATGATTAGAAATAGGGAATATGATGTATGTAGTTGATGGGTTTGAGTTTCAGACAAAGGAAGAGGCAAGGCAGTAGAAGAGAGGGAAAAAGCACTGGATGAAAGGCAGGATGCAACAGAGTGGACAAAATAAAGATACTGGTGGTAGATGACGAGAGCAGGATGAGAAAGCTCGTGCATGATTTCCTTGCAAGGGAAGGGTATGAGGTACTTGAGGCCGGAGACGGCGAGGAGGCACTTGATATATTTTATCAGCAGAAGGACATAGCACTGCTGGTGCTCGATATAATGATGCCAAGGATAAATGGTTTTGAGGTATGCCGTGAAATCAGACAGACTTCGAAGGTGCCGATTATTATGCTTACAGCTAAGGGCGATGAGCGTGATGAATTAAACGGCTTTGACATTGGTGCTGATGAGTACATTTCAAAGCCATTTTCTCCCAAGATACTGGTGGCCAGGGTAAATGCTCTCCTTCGCAGGGCGAATAAACTGGGCAAGGAGGCAGTAATAAGCGAGGCCGGTGGTATTGTCATGGACAAGACGGCACACACTGTAGCTATTGATGGCAAGGATATTGAACTTTCGGTAAAGGAATTTGAGCTTTTGGATTACTTTATGAGCAATCAGGGAATTGCGCTTACCAGGGAGCGCATACTTGACAGTGTGTGGAGTTATGATTATTTTGGCGACGCGAGGACTATTGATACACATGTGAAGAAATTAAGAAGCAAGATGGGCGCTAAAGGCGACTATATAAAGACTGTCTGGGGTGTGGGATATAAGTTCGAGATACAGTAAGTGTTAAGCTTAGGACTAATGGATTCGGGATAAGAGGTGTCACCATGAAAAAGAAAAAAACGTTATCCACACAGCTTACGCTTGTGATTTCATTCATTGTACTTCTGATAGTGGGAGTGTTCTGGATGGCTAATAACACACTGCTGGAAAAGTATTATGTATTTAACAAGGAAAAAGAGATGCTTGCTGTATACAAAATGGTGGACTTGGCTGCAAAAAATGACAAACTTTCAGATGATACGTTTGCTGTAGCATTTGAAAAGAAATGTGTTGGCGCCAATATAGATGCGGTTGTGTTCAACAAATACGGTAAGGTCATAATTGAGGGAACCACTGACAATCAGGAAATATTCCAGCTGCTTTTGGAGGCGAGCATGTCGTCATATTCGGCAGACTACAACAACCTGAATATGACAAGGCAGAAGGATAAAAGGCTGGGGACAGAGTATATTATCATAAATAACAGACTGATTGACGGTAACTTTGTATACATGAAAACACCGCTTGAGAGCATTAAGGAGAGCGTGTCCATATCGAACCGCTTTTTTGCAATAGGCACAGTTGCTGCTATTGTTGTAGGAGTGTTTATGGCATATATTGTTGCTCGCAACATGACTAGGCCGATAAGAAATATGACTGAGCTGTCGACAAGGATGGCGAAGCTTGATTTTGATGCAAAGTACATTGATACGGAAAACAGTGCAAAGGAGCTTTATGTGCTTGGTGAGCATATGAATGAGCTGTCGCAGACACTTGAGCAGACTATCACAAGACTAAAGGTGGCAAACAATGAATTACAGCGTGATATAAAGAAAAAAGAAGAGATTGATGAGATGAGAAAGGAGTTTTTGTCAAATGTGTCACATGAGTTAAAAACTCCGCTTGCTCTGATCTCGGGCTATGCTGAGGGGCTCAAAGAGGTCGTAAATGACGATGATGAGAGCCGTAACTTCTACTGTGATGTCATCATGGACGAGACTGACAAGATGAACCGCATGGTTATGAAGCTTTTATCTCTCAATCATCTGGAGGATGGCAGTGATGTGCTTGAGATGACGAGGTTTGATTTGACATCGCTTGTCAGAGGGGTTATAGACTCATCTAAGCTTCTGGCACAGAAAAATGAGGCTGTAATTGAGTTTGACCGCACTGATTCCGTATATGTGAGCGGTGATATATACAAGATTGAAGAGGTTGTGACAAACTATATCAGCAATGCGATAAATCACTGCACAAGAGGTGGTACTATCACTGTATCATACAGCATGTACAGCGACCGTGTGAGGGTCAGCGTGTTTAACACGGGAGAACCGATACCTGATAAGGATATAGAAAATATATGGAATAAGTTCTATAAGGTGGACAAGGCCAGAACAAGGGAATATGGCGGAAGCGGCATAGGGCTGTCTATAGTAAAGGCCATTATGGAACTGCATCACAGAGGGTATGGTGTCATAAATCACAAGGATGGTGTAGAATTCTGGTTTGAACTTGAGTTATTTATTGCAAACAATCAATAAATGTGTTACCATATGTATTATTAGGATAAAAGTCATAGAATAAGAACGGGTTTATTACAATGACGGGAAGAAATATAAAAATGGCATATGTCGATAGTTGTTGATGCCATTGCTCTGTATAATATAGATGATAGAGATGACTATACACTGGCACTGACACAGAAATTAAATGAATTAGGCATTAAAGAGGAGACAAAATGATATGATAGCAATCATCGATTATGGAGCAGGCAATCTGCGAAGTGTGGAAAAGGCTCTTACAGCTATAGGCGAGGAGAGTATTGTGACCAGAGACAGGCATGAAATTTTAAATGCCGATAAGGTAATACTTCCCGGAGTCGGAGCTTTTGGAGATGCAATGGATTCGCTTAAAAAATACGAGCTGGACAAGGTTATTCACGAGGTTTGTGACATGGACAAGCCATTTCTTGGCATATGCCTGGGTCTTCAGCTATTATTTGAGGGAAGCGATGAGAGTCAGGGCGTTGAGGGTCTTCATGTGCTTGACGGACAGATACTTCGCATACCAGATAAGAAAGGACTTAAAATACCTCACATAGGCTGGAATTCACTTGATTTACAGAACAATGGAAGGCTGTTTAAAGGTCTTTCAGAGCATCCGTATGTATATTTTGTGCATTCGTACTATCTGAAAGCCACTGATGAAGCAATTGTCACAGCAACGACAGAGTACAGTACACACATTCATGCGTCTGTAGAGAAAAATAATGTGTTCGCCTGCCAGTTCCATCCGGAAAAGAGCAGCACAGTCGGACTTTCGATACTTAAAAATTTTGCAGGGATAGGGGAGGCATAATATGTTTACGAAGAGAATAATCCCATGTCTGGATGTGAATAATGGACGTGTTGTGAAGGGCATAAACTTTGTCAATTTAAGAGATGCAGGTGACCCGGTTGAGATTGCGGCTGCTTATGATAAGGCAGGTGCAGATGAGGTGGTTTTTCTGGATATTACGGCGTCAAGCGACAACAGAAATACTGTTGTGGATATGGTCAGAAAGGTCGCTGAAAAGGTGTTTATACCGTTCACGGTGGGCGGTGGCATCAGAACAGTCGATGATTTTAAGGCACTGCTTAGAGAGGGTGCGGACAAGATTTCAATAAATTCAAGTGCTATAAACACACCGCGGCTTATCAGCGACGCTGCGGATAAGTTTGGCAGCCAGTGTGTGGTTGTGGCAATCGATGCAAGGCGTCGTGCTGACGGAAGCGGCTGGAATGTATACAAGAACGGAGGCCGCATAGATACAGGCCTTGATGCCATTGAATGGGCTGTTAAGGCAAATGAGCTTGGAGCGGGAGAAATCCTTCTTACAAGCATGGATTGTGACGGCACAAAGGATGGCTACGATATCGAGCTTACAAGGCTTATTGCCGATAACGTTTCTGTTCCGGTTATCGCATCGGGCGGTGCAGGCACAAAGGAGCATTTTTACGAGGCTTTGACAGATGGAAAGGCGGACGCAGCGCTTGCAGCTTCACTTTTCCACTACAAGGAGCTTGAAATTATGGATTTAAAGAATTATCTGGCAGATAAAGGTGTGTCGGTCAGAAGATAGGCGGTAGATTGAGATTATGAGTATGCTTGACGGCGAGTGGGCAAAGGCTGTGGGAGCCGAGTTTAAAAAACCGTATTACAGGGATTTGTACAATTTTGTGAGAGATGAATATGCCACACATGTGGTATATCCTCCGGCAGATGATATATTTAATGCCATGCATTTTACACCACTTAACAAGGTAAAGGTACTCATCCTCGGGCAGGATCCGTACCACAATGTCAATCAGGCGCATGGATTGTCGTTTTCAGTGCTTCCGTCTCAGAAGGATATTCCACCATCACTGCAGAATATCTACAAGGAGCTTAACGATGATCTGGGGTGTGATATCCCCAATAACGGATACCTGAAGAAATGGGCTGACCAGGGTGTTTTACTTTTGAATACGGTACTCACCGTCAGGGCTCATCAGGCCAACTCGCATCAGGGACACGGCTGGGAGAAGTTCACGGATGCAATCATAGAGGCTGTAAATGAGCAGGACAGACCTATAGTGTATATGCTCTGGGGCCGCCCGGCACAGTCGAAGATTCCTATGCTTACAAATCCAAAGCATCTGATATTGACAGCACCGCATCCAAGTCCGCTGTCGGCTTACAGAGGCTTTTTTGGATGCAAGCATTTTAGTAAAGCCAATGAGTTTCTTAAGGAGCATGGAGTGGAGCCTGTTGACTGGCAGATAGAGGATATATAAAGGATGACAATACCGGCTCATATGTTAGTAATATCGGGCTGGGTAATACTGACAGATATCAATTTAAAGTCGCTTGCGAAGGTGGGAATCATAGTGGATATAATTATAATATGTTTTTATAGTTGCAGACAGGATGGAAATTCCTATCTTACTTTGTGACTTAACAGAAAAAGAAGCATCCCGGCTTGGGATGCTTCTTTTAATTATAATTAGCGTTTAGTTGTCGTTTTCATCGTCCTCACTCATTGAGTAGACCTGACGCTTACGTGCCATCTCATCACTCTCAAGATATTCATCGTAGGTTGTGATCTTGTCGATCATTGAACCGTTTGGCAGGAATTCTATGATTCGGTTGGCTGTTGTCTGGACTACCTGGTGGTCACGGCAGGCAAAGAGGATTACTCCAGGGAATTTTATCATTCCGTTGTTTAATGCTGTGATTGATTCCATGTCGAGGTGGTCTGTAGGCTCATCGAACATGAGTACATTGCTTCCCATGATCATCATGCGGGATAGCAGTACACGAACCTTTTCTCCTCCGGAGAGTACACGCATTTTCTTTACTCCATCCTCACCGGCAAAGAGCATACGGCCAAGGAAACCTCGCACATATGTGGCGTCCTTGATTTCTGAGTACTGTGTGAGCCAGTCAACGATTAGCTCATCAGTATCAAAGATTGCGGTATTGTCCTTTGGGAAGTATGACTGGCTGGTTGTGACACCCCATTTATATGAGCCCTCGTCAGGTTCAAGCTCTCCGGCAAGGATTTTAAACATAGTTGTTTTTGCAAGCTCATTTCCTCCGACAAATGCAATTTTGTCATCGTGGTTAACAGTGAATGAGATATTGTCAAGTACCTTTACGCCGTCGATGGTTTTTGAGATGCCCTCGACAAAGAGCACATCGTTTCCGATTTCACGCTCAGGACGGAAATCAATGTATGGGTATTTACGGCTTGATGGACGTATTTCATCAAGCTGGATTTTTTCGAGGGCACGCTTTCTTGATGTAGCCTGCTTTGATTTAGAGGCATTGGCAGAGAAACGCTGGATAAATTCCTGCAGCTCCTTGATTTTTTCCTCTTTCTTTTTGTTTGCTTCCTTCATCTGACGGACAATAAGCTGGCTTGATTCATACCAGAAATCATAGTTTCCTGCGTAGAGCTGGATCTTACCGTAATCCATGTCGGCGATGTTCGTGCAGACCTTGTTGAGGAAGTATCTGTCATGGGATACAACGATGACTGTATTCTCGAAATTGATGAGGAATTCCTCAAGCCATGAGATGGCATCGAGGTCTAAGTGGTTGGTAGGCTCATCGAGAAGCAGTATGTCAGGATTTCCAAACAGTGCCTGAGCGAGAAGCACCTTAACCTTTACTGCACCCGGCAGATCTGCCATCAGAGTGTAGTGATCCTCAGTAGGTACACCGAGACCATTTAAGAGAGTAGCTGCATCCGACTCAGCATTCCAGCCGTCCATATCGGCAAACTCAGCCTCAAGCTCGCTGGCACGGATTCCGTCCTCGTCTGAGAAATCCTCCTTCATATAGATGGCTTCCTTCTCCTTCATGATATCATAGAGACGCTTATTACCCATGATAACCGTATCAAGTACTGTAAACTCATCGTACTTGAAGTGATCCTGCTGTAAGAATGACAGTCTCTGTCCCGGAGTGATTGCGATATCACCGTTTGTAGGCTCAAGCTGTCCTGAGAGAATCTTTAAAAATGTAGACTTGCCGGCACCGTTTGCACCAATAAGTCCGTAGCAGTTTCCCTCTGTGAATTTTATGTTGACATCCTCAAATAAAGCTTTTTTACCAATTCTTAATGTAATATTGTTTGCACTAATCATTTTGTCTTTATTCAATCCTTTCCTATTTAATAACCTGTTCGTTTCTGTAACACATCGTTTCTATTTTAACGTAAAACCAGTATTTTGCAAGTGTTTTACAGGCGATTTATAGCCATTGTGCCCTTTTGTACATAAAATTTACCTTGTTAATAAATATTTTATGGTTTTTGTACAATGTATTGCTAAAAAAACTTGATTTTTTACAGCGCACAAACTAAACTATTATGTAGAGACATTCTGATTCATGTCTATAATTGAACATTTATTTTACAGGAGGAAATATCATGTCTAGAGCAAAACAGTCGATGGATGGAAATACCGCTGCCGCTCATGTAGCATATGCCTACACAGAGGTTGCCGGAATCTATCCTATCACACCTTCTAGCCCAATGGCTGATACAGTTGATCAGTGGTCAGCAGCAGGACAGAAGAACATTTTCGGAAGCACTGTAAAGGTAGTTGAGATGGAGTCTGAGGCAGGTGCCGCTGGTACAGTTCACGGATCTCTTGCAGCTGGTGCACTTACTACAACATTTACAGCTTCACAGGGACTTTTACTTATGATCCCTAATATGTACAAAATCGCAGGTGAGAATCTTCCTTGCGTATTTGACGTATCAGCTCGTACAGTATCTTCACATGCACTGAATATCTTCGGTGATCACAGTGATGTATATGCTTGTCGTCAGACTGGTTTCGCAATGCTTTGTGAGACAAATCCACAGGAGGTTATGGATCTTTCACCGGTTGCACACTGTGCAGCACTTGAGGGAAAGGTTCCATTCATCAACTTCTTCGATGGATTCCGTACTTCTCATGAGATCCAGAAGATCGAGAAGTGGGATTATGAAGATCTCAAAGAGATGTGTCCAATGGATGCAGTTGCTGAATTCAGAGCACACGCTCTTAACCCAGAGCATCCAGCAGCTCGTGGATCACACGAGAACGGAGATATCTTCTTCCAGCATAGAGAGGCATGTAACAAGTTCTATGATGAGCTTCCAGCAGTTGTTGAGAAGTACATGGACAAGGTTAATGCTAAGCTTGGTACAGATTACAAATTATTCAACTACTACGGAGCACCTGACGCTGATCGTGTAATCATCGCTATGGGTTCTATCAATGATGTAGCTGAGGAAGTAATCGATTACTTAACAGCAAAGGGAGAGAAAGTCGGACTTATTAAGGTACGTCTTTACCGTCCATGGTCTTCAGAGGCTCTTCTTAATGCTATTCCAAAGACTGCAAAGAAGATCGCTGTATTAGACCGTACAAAAGAGCCGGGATCACTTGGTGAGCCATTATACTTAGACGTTGCTACAACACTTCGTGAAGCAGGAATGAACGATGTTGTATTAGTAGGCGGACGTTACGGATTAGGATCTAAGGATACACCACCTTCTTCAGTATTTGCTGTATATACAGAGCTTGAGAAGGATGCTCCTAAGCACAGATTTACAATTGGAATCGTGGATGATGTTACAAATCTTTCACTTCCAGAGGTTAAGCCAGCTCCTATCACATCTGCACCTGGTACAAAAGAGTGCAAATTCTGGGGCCTCGGCGGAGATGGTACTGTAGGTGCTAACAAGAACTCTACAAAGATCATCGGTGACCACACAGACAAATACATCCAGGCATACTTCCAGTATGACTCAAAGAAGACTGGTGGTGTTACAATTTCTCACTTGAGATTTGGTGACAACCCAATCAGAAGCCCATACTACATCAATCAGGCAGACTTCGTAGCATGCCACAACCCTGCATATGTTATCCAGGGCATGAAGATGGTTCAGGATGTTAAGCCGGGCGGAGTATTCATGATCAACTGCCAGTGGTCAGATGAAGAGCTTGCTCATCACCTCAACGCTGACGCTAAGAAATATATCGCTGACAACAACATTCAGCTTTACACAATCAACGCTATCGACAAGGCTATCGAGATTGGAATGGGTAAGAGAACTAACACAATTCTCCAGTCTGCATTCTTCAAGCTTGCAGATGTAATGCCTATCGACAAGGCTGTTGAGTACATGAAAGCTGCTGCTAAGAAGTCATACTCAAAGAAGGGTGACGCAGTCGTAGAGATGAACTACAAGGCTATCGATGCCGGTGTTGACGCTGTACATAAGGTAGAGGTTCCAGAGTCTTGGAAGAATCCAGAGGCAGATGCTCCTAAGGCAGAGCGTACAGGACGTCCAGAGGTTGTTAAGCTTGTTAACGAGCTTCTTGATCCAATCGCTAAGATGGATGGAGACAGCCTTCCAGTTTCAGCATTCGCTGACAAGGCAGACGGACAGTATGTAACAGGTGCTTCTGCATACGAGAAGAGAGGAACAGCCGTTACAGTTCCACAGTGGGATCCAGAGAAGTGTATCCAGTGTAACAACTGTGCATTTGTATGTTCTCACGCTACAATTCGTCCATTCTTACTTACAGATGACGAGGTAAAGGCAGCTCCTGACAACATGAAGGTTGCTGATATGAAGCCAAAGGCAGGCGCTTACAAGTATACAATGAGCGTATCTCCACTTGACTGTATGGGATGTGGTGAGTGTATCACAGTTTGTCCTACAGCAGCTATCTCAATGCAGCCACAGGAGTCTCAGGCAGCAGAGCAGCCAGTATTTGATTACTTAGTAGCTAACGTTTCTAAGAAGACAGATGCAGGAATGGTTGATACAACACCTAAGGGATCACAGTTCAACCAGCCACTCCTTGAGTTCTCAGGCTCATGTGCAGGATGTGCTGAGACATCTTACGCTAGACTTATTACACAGCTCTTCGGTGAGCAGATGTACATCTCTAACGCAACAGGATGTTCTTCTATCTGGGGTAACCCGGCAGCTACATCACCATACACAGTAAATATCAACTCTAAGAAGGGACCAGCTTGGTCTAACTCACTCTTCGAGGATAATGCTGAGCATGGTTTAGGTATGGAAGTTGGACAGAGATATCTCCGTGATCAGGCTATCGAGCTTGTTAAAGAGATCGCTGCATCAGACAAGGCTACAGCTGAGTTCAAGGCAGCAGCAGACAAGTTCCTTGAGACAAAGGACGACACAAAGGCAAATGTTGAGCCAACAACAGCTCTTATCGCAGAGTTAGAGAAGGCAGCAGCAGCCGGATGTGAGAAATCTAAAGAAGTACTTGCTAAGAAGGATTACCTCGGAAAGAAATCTGTATGGATCTTCGGTGGTGACGGATGGGCATATGATATCGGTTTCGGTGGATTAGACCATGTA
>OHRW01000759.1_pt1 | contig 14656 bp, 10 predicted proteins | sample 1578541 | NCBI WGS metagenome assembly OHRW01 (sample SAMEA3879519, study PRJEB24766) | human gut metagenome | biome: human-associated habitat; feature: feces | place: USA | collected 1985/1987 | reverse complement strand
ACCCTTAAAACTGCTGTTTGCGCTGTTTATCGCATATCTTCTTAACTTTAAGATCAAGGGAATTAACCTTTTCCGTACAGCGTATTATATCCCGTCTATTCTGGGAGGTTCAGTTGCGATTGCTGTTTTATGGCAGTTCCTTTTCCAGAATGAAGGTCTGGTTAACACTATCATCGGCCTGTTTGGAGTAAAGCCTGTTAACTGGCTGGGAAGCCCGGATTATGCACTGTTTGTAATCTGCCTTCTCCGTGTATGGCAGTTTGGATCAGCTATGGTTATTTTCCTGGCTGCATTAAAGGGCGTTCCGCAGGACCTGTATGAAGCGGCGTCCATTGACGGAGCAGGAAAATTTACACAGTTTTTAAAGATTACCATTCCGCTGATTACACCGGTTATTTTCTACAATCTGGTTACTCAGCTGTGTCAGGCATTCCAGGAGTTTAATGGACCGTTTATGATTACCAAGGGAGGCCCCTTAGGTTCTACAACCCTGATTTCCATCCTGATCTATCAGAATGCATTTAAGACATATGATATGGGACTTGCCAGTGCTATGGCATGGCTGCTGTTCCTTATTGTTGCAGTGCTGACGGCAGTTTCGTTTATCAGTCAGAAGCATTGGGTGTATTATGGTGATGAAGAAAGGTAGGAATTAAAATGACAAGACAACAAAAATACAAAATTCAGACCATAGCACGCTACATAATTCTGATTGCAGTGGGGCTTGTAATGATCTACCCCATGATATGGATGGTAGGAGCTTCCTTTAAAGCAACCAATGCGGAGATCTTTGGTTCCATCGGTTTTATTCCGAAGGAGTTTACGCTGGACGGCTATAAAAACGGCTGGTTCGCCAGTACCTATCAGTTTGGCAGATATATGGTCAATACCTATAAATTTGTTATACCAAAGGTAATAGGAACCGTTGTTTCCTCAGCCATTGCAGCATATGGTTTTTCACGGTTTCAGTTTAAGGCACGGGGCTTCTGGTTTGCACTGATGCTTTCCACGCTGTTTCTGCCTCAGGTAGTGTTAAATGTGCCTCAGTTCTTATTGTTTACAAAATGGGGCTGGGTGGATTCCTACCTGCCTTTAGTTGTGCCGAGCTTTTTTGCCTGTGATACCTACTTTGTATTTATGCTGGTTCAGTTCATGAGAGGAATTTCAAGAGAGCTGGAGGAGGCTGCGGAGATTGACGGCTGCAATTCCTTTAAGCGTTTCATCTACGTAGTGCTTCCCATGGTTCAGCCTTCACTGGTATCCTGCGCGCTGTTCCAGTTTATGTGGTCCTCCAATGACTTCATGGGTCCGTTAATTTACTTAAATTCTACAAAGAAATTTACAGCTTCTCTGGGCCTGCGTATGATCATGGATACGGAAAGCGGATTTGACTGGAATAAGACGCTGGCATTATCTGTTATTACACTGATTCCATCCCTGATTATATTCTTCCTGGCGCAGGATCAGTTTGTGGAAGGTATTGCAGCCGGAGGAGTAAAGGGTTAAAGACGCGAATTGTAAGAAAGGACGCAACATGAAATTTCAGATTATATTTCAGACATCCAGAAAGGTCACGATTGAATTTTTGGATTTTGGAATTTATTTTACAGAAAAGAAGTATCGTCTGTTGTTAAATGGAAAAGAAATTCTTACTTCCGATCGGGTAGTTCAGACCATTTCCGGTCTGACGCCTGATACGGAATATGAGCTTACTGCTGTGGCAGACGGGGAAGCAGAAGAGACGGTTCGTTTTAAGACAGATTATGAATTTGTAACCCTGAACGTACGCCGTTTCGGAGCGAGAGGCGATGGAAAGCATGATGATACAGTTGCTATTCAGGCGGCGGTGTCATCCTGTCCGGAGCACGGAAGAGTGTATATTCCCAAGGGAGTTTATAAAGTATCCAGTATCTTCCTGAAGAGCCATATGACGCTGGATATTGGGGAAGGAGCAGTGATTTCTGCTTATACAGAGCGGGAGAAATTTCCTATTTTACCGGGACTGATTGAGAGCTATGATGAGACGGATGAATATAATCTGGGAACATGGGAGGGAAATCCTCTGGATATGTTCGGATCTATTCTTACGGGTATTCATGTTTCAGATGTGGTAATTACCGGAGAAGGAACTCTGGATGGAAATGCCAGCTATGAAAACTGGTGGAAGGGAGAGGGCCGTGAAAAAATCGGAGGAGCCTTCCGCCCAAGAATGATTTTTTTGAATCACTGTGAAAATGTTACTGTTCAGGGACTGACTGTTCAGAACAGTCCAGCCTGGAACCTTCACCCATATTTTTCCAATCATACGAGGTGGATTGATTTGAAGGTACTCAATCCCAAGCAGTCCCCGAATACGGATGGAATGGATCCTGAATCAGTAGATGGACTGGAAGTAGTAGGCGTATATTTTTCCTTAGGTGACGATTGTATTGCCATGAAGTCCGGCAAGTTCTATATGGGACATAAATATAAGGTTTCATCAAGAAATGTTGATATTCGCCAGTGCTATATGAGACATGGACACGGAGCGGTAACTCTGGGCAGCGAAATTGCTGCCGGGGTGAGACATTTGTCCTGTAAGAAGTGTATTTTCGAAGATACGGACCGCGGACTGCGCGTAAAGACCAGAAGAGGCCGTGGAGAAGATTCTGTAGTTGAGGATATTCTGTTTGAAGATATTAAGATGGATGGCGTTTTAACACCCTTTGTAGTAAATTCCTACTACTGGTGCTGCGATCCTGACGGACATTCTACCTATGTAAGCACAAAGGAACCGCTTCCGGTTGATGAACGGACTCCCAGAATAAAAGAACTGGCCTTTCGCAACATTGAAGCTCATAATTGTCATGTGGCAGGAACCTTTATATATGGACTTCCGGAAGCCAAAATAGAAAAAGTGACAATGGAAAACATAGAGATTGATTTTGCGGAAAATCCAACGCCGGAGTATCCCGCAATGATGGCTGAGGTTGAACCCTGTACAAACCGAGGCGTGTTTATCAATAATGTAAAGGAACTCACCTTAAAGAATGTAAAGGTTCACGGCACAGCAGGAGAACCCTTTGAAATTGAAAATGTAGATTGTGTGGAAAAGGAGTAAACGATGGAGTTAGCGATAACAAGTACCAGCATGAAGCTGAGAGATCGAGCTCCGGTAGTTTTCCGGGGTGAGGATAACTGGTGCTTTGAACAGATCCGCAGCATAGGATATGATGGCGTAGAGCTTCATATCCATGATTCCTCTCAGCTTGACAGGAAGCAGTTAAAGGAGGAATTGGATCAGTTTGGCCTGAGTTTGACTTCGATTGGAACAGGATCTGCCTATGGAAAAGACAGGGTGTTTTTATCCAGCGAAGATGCGGATGTAAGACAGGCTGCAATTGAACGTATTAAGGGACATATCCTTACGGCTTCTGATTATCCTCATGCTGTGGTGATTATCGGGCTGATTAAGGGAAAGGTATCAGACTGCGAAAGCAGAGAAAGCTATTTTGCCAATCTGATACCTGCTCTGCGGGAATGTGCAGAAGAAGCGGGAAAATATCAGGTATATCTGGGGCTTGAGGTTATCAACCGGTATGAAAGCGATGTGATCAATACCGTTAAGGAGGGACTTGAATTTCTGGAAATGGTTGGATCACCATGGTTGCAGCTGCATCTGGATACATACCATATGAATATTGAAGAGAGTGATATTAAAAAATCAATTCAATCAGCTAAGGGGAAAATCTGTCATGTACACGTTGCAGATAATGACCGTTGGTTTGTAGGACATGGGCACTATGATTTCGCCGAAACATTAGGTGCTTTGAAGGAAATAGGTTATACCGGAGCTGTCAGTGTAGAATCCTTCGGTTTTCCGGATATGATCAGTTCTGCCAGGGCATCTTATGAAAATATGAGACATATTATGAATCAGTTATAAAGAAAAGCTGCAGTGGGAACCATCAAATATGGAAACTCTGCAGCTTTTTCTATCCGATTTTCAGATTTTGTGATAGAATAGAAAAATGCAATGGATAATTATTGAACGGGAGGGGGGTGCGAATTAAGTGGAGAAAACAGTGTTGTTAGTGGATCAGGCATATGAAGACATTAAAAATATGATCTGTAATTTTGAGTTGATACCGGGCCAGATCGTATCAGATTTTACATTAAGTAAAAAAATGGGAATGAGCAGAACGCCGATCCGTCAGGCGCTGCAGAAGCTTGAAGGCGATGATTTGATTGTAGATGCAGGTGCGGGGAAGAGCTATCAGGTCAGTCCTATTACAGAAGATGGAATTATTGATCTTTTTGATGCAAGAGAAGGAATTGAGGTTGCAGCTGTACGTATTGCTCTTGAAAAAGGGATTGATGAAACAAGGCTGATAGAACTGGAGCGTATTAACCGGAATATGGAGGATGCTAATATAGCCGGAAGAATTAAGGAAAATTTTGAGGCGGATCAGCAATTTCATGATTATCTTGTAAATCTCTCACGGAATAAAAAACTGATACGTTTTCATGAAAGCCTGCTTCTTCAGTGCCGTCGGGTAAGGATGATTTCATATCTGGAGCGTAAATATCAGGATAAAGCATACAGGGATCATCAAATGATTTTAGAGGGTCTTAAGTCAGGAGACAGCAGACTGGCGCAGCAGGCGCTGGCTGAACATATTGAAACAGCAAGGCTGGATTATCTGAGAGTTATGAAGGAGAAGAATATAACAGAGGATTTTGGGATGCTTCGCTTTTTCCGCTGAAAAATACCTCAAGCAGCAGATGCTTGGGGTATTTTTAATTTCCACAAGACAAACCCCCGGTAAAGGTGGTATGATAATACCAAAAGAACTAATCAGAAGAAAGCAGGTGAAGGGCTTGACATTATAGGAAGGGAAAAGTTTTTTATGAAGAAAATGAAGAGAGCAGCACTGGCAATGGCTTCCGTTACAGCAATTTCACTGGTTGGATGCGGTGGAAGCAACACAACTACTACAGCAGATACCAAGGCAGCAGGTGAAAGCAGCGCAGAAGGCGGAAATTCCGGTGATATTTCCGGTAACATCACTTTTTCCTGGTGGGGCGGAGATTCAAGACATGAAGCAACTGAAAAAGCGATCGAGGCTTTTCAGGCAAAATACGAAGGTGTAACTGTAAGTCCGGAATACGGCGCATGGTCCGGATGGGAAGAGAAACAGTCCTTAAACATCTTGGGCGGCAACTCAGCAGATCTGATGTAGATCAACTGGAACTGGATCGACCTTTATTCTAATAATGGAACAAATTTTGCTGATTTAAACCAGTACGCAGATATTATTGATCTGTCCCAGTTCCCGGAAAGCGCACTTGAAATAAGGCTACCGCAATCCCACTGGCTTTAGACGGTGGGTTAAGGTAGCCCAAAATGGAAAATTGTTATATACTTGTGGTATGGGAACATGGAAATCAAAAAACAGACACAAGTACATGGAAACTGACAAAGACCATATTCATTATATGATAGAAACAGAACCGGCAATGTCTGTTAGTAGGATTGTAAACCTGATGAAAAGTTATACGACATATCATATATGGGAAAGCTATCCGAATTACTTACGGAAATATTTTTGGAAAGAACATATCTTTTGGACAGATGGATATTTTGTCTGCAGCGTAGGAAATGTATCAGAAGAAATGCTAAAAAGGTATATAGAAGACCAAGGTTAAGGAGGTGGCAGCAGATGTTAAAAGCATATAAATACAGAATATATCCCAATAATGAGCAGAAGACACAGATGGCAAAGACATTTGGCTGTTGCCGTTTTGTGTATAATCAGACACTGGCATACCGGAAAGAAGTATATGAGAAAGAGAAAAAATCAGTTAGTAAAACTGACTGTAACAATTACTGCAACAGACAATTAAAGAAAGAATATGAATGGCTGAAAGAAGTGGATAAATTTGCTCTGACAAATGCGATTTACAATATGGATGCCGCATACCGGAAATTTTTTAAGGAACATGCAGGTTATCCGAAATTTAAGAGTAAACACGATAATCATAAGTCATATACAACAAATTTTACGAATGGCAATATAAAAACCCCTTTTATTCGTTTTTTCGCTGCTTCGCTTGCCGCCCAGCGGCGTTCTGCGCTGTATGGGGCGGTCGGCCGAAAGGAGAACCGCCCCTTGCGAATTTCAAACTCCATGCAGCCCGTGTCCGGGTCTGCGTGTGTCAAGAGCCGGCGTTGAAGCAAATACAGCAGTTAAGGACGCAGGGAAAGCTGAAAGAAAGCCAGTAGCACAAAAGAGAGCAATGACAGGAAAAGAGAAGAAAACGTCAATCCATGAACGCTTGGAAATCAATAAGAAAATTATCCAGGAAAAGCAGGGACAAGATAAGATGGAGAGAGGGGCTGATTTGGGTGTAAGGACAGTGTAGAATAAGCAGAATGAGTCGGAGGTCATGGATAACACTGTGGCTTCCAATTTTTTGTTTGACGTTAAAAATTTTTATATGACAAACTTTTTTCAGGAAGGTAATTCAGAGAACCTGACAGAAGATCAGAAAGAAGTTTTAAGGATATGGAACAATCTGAGTACAAATGAGCAGGAAACAGTGATGTCAATGCTGCGTGGTCTTCGGAAGTAGAAGAACAGTTCGAGTATATGTATCGGCTGTTCTTTTTTTATTTTTAAGTGTTAAAGCGGTGAGGTTTTTCTTGTGTAAAGTGGAGCGATGGAGTATAATAAAATAGGTTTTTTGCAGAATTTTAAAAGCTATAATAAGAAAACCGGCAAAACAGATGAAAGTCTGCGACGCAAAGCTATAGGGCCTGTAAAATGGTAGCCAGTTGCCACGTTAAAGATGCATTGTTTGCAATGACAATGCTTTTTTCATTTTTGGAGATCAAAAAGAAACTAAAACAGGCAAGTAATAATTGGTGGCTGCTAAAATATAAAAATGGAGCAGATAAAAATATTAGCAGAGGTATTTCATGAATTAGTGGAATACTTGGGAATGTAGGGGGATGGGAAATGAAAACAAAAGATATTCAGGAACTTTATAAAATAAAATTACATAGCATGGATACGATTCTGCATCAGATTTCGCTTATGGATCAGGTGGAAAATGAGCAGGAGTTGTCAGAAATCATTCACTCTTTGCTGCAGGCAATTGGAAACTATACAGGGGCAGACCGAGTATATGTTTTTGACTGGGAAACCGATCAGAAGGACAGCCTGAGCAATACATTTGAATGGTGTGCCGATGGAGTGATACCAGAGATAGATAATCTTCAGGCAATCCCAGTCAGTTTGATGCCAAGCTGGATGAAACGCTTTGAAAACAAGGAAACAATCGTGATCCATGATCTGGAATCAACAAAATGTTCTGAGCCGGAGGAATATGAATTATTAAAAACACAGGAAATATGTTCCTTGATTGCAGTGCCGATTTACGCTAATCATCAAATGAATGGATTCATCGGAGTGGATAATCCTGATTTGAGTCAGAATGAAATTTCCATCACGCTGCTGTCTGATGTCGGTGGGCATCTTGGATGTGTGAGGGAAAATCTGAAAAGTACGGTACAGTTGAAAAAGGCTTTTGATGAGGCAACAAAGAGGACAGAGATTATTTCTGCAATTGCCACATTGTATGTAACGATTGTGTATGCCAATATTAAGGAGCGGACATATGAGCTTCTGGAGGGCTATGACTTTGTGCGAAAAATACTTGGTCAAAAGGGAAAAATTGATGATGTTATGGAACAGCTTCCAACGGCATTTGCTGGTCTTGAAGAGAGAGAAAGGTACCGAAAGTTTCTTGAATTTGATACATTGACCGAGAGACTCCGGAATACGAATTCTGTTTCAATTGAATTTATGGGAGCAAATGGAAAATGGAGGCAGTCCAGATTTATTGTAAAGAGCAGAGATGCGCATGGAAACGCTGTGGATGTGCTTTATGTCGCTCGGGATATTACGGAAGAAAAATCACGGGAACTCATGTATCAGAAACGGCTTAAGGCAAGCATGGAAGATGCTCATCGTGCGAATCTTTCAAAAACAGCCTTTCTCCAGCGTATGAGCCACGATATCCGTACACCGCTAAACGGAATCGTGGGGATGATCCATATCGCTGAAAAACATAACAATGATGTGGTCAAGTTACAGGAATGCAGGCAGAAGATACTTCAGTCCACAGATTATCTGCAAAATCTGATCAACAATGTCCTGGATATCAGCAAACTGGAATCCGGCTCCCTTGTGTTGGAACATAAATCTTTTGATCTGGCAGAATTGTTAAGTAATAATCTGACGGTTGTTGCAATGAGTGCTTATGAGAATGGTGTAAGATTTGAAGGCGGCGTGGACGCAAGCACAATCCGCCACAGACATCTGATTGGAAGTCCGGTACATCTGAGCAGGATTTTAATGAATCTTTCTTCTAATGCGATTAAATACAATCATTTTCATGGAACAGTGAATGTTCATTGCGAAGAATTATCGGATGATGGGGATACGGCGGTTTTTCAGTTTGTATGTTCAGATACCGGCCTTGGAATGAGTGAGGAATTTCAAAAACATGCGTTTGATGCTTTTGCGCAGGAAGGCAAACGGTCAACTACGACATTCAGTGGCTCCGGTCTGGGGCTTTCAATCGTGAGAGATATAGTTGAACTGATGGGTGGAACAATAGAACTGGAAAGCGAAGAAAATATTGGAAGCACGTTTACGGTTCCATTTGAGATAGAGCATCTGGCTGAAAAGAATGATCCGCAGAAGGATAATTGTCCACAGAGCATGAATCTGTCAGGAAAGCGTGTGCTTCTTGTTGAAGATAATGCCATCAATATGGAGATCGCCCATGCAATACTGGAAGAAGAGCACCTGGATATTGCTGAAGCAAGAAACGGAAAAGAAGCACTTGAAATATTCCGAAATTCTAAGACGGGTGAGTATGATTTTATCATCATGGATGTGATGATGCCGGTCATGGATGGACTGGAAGCAACAAAAGCAATCCGTGAGTTGGAACGTGAAGATGCCAAAAAGATCCCGATCATTGCCATGACGGCAAATGCTTTTGAGGAAGACCGAAAAGCTTGTCTGGATGCTGGGATGGATGAACATATCGGAAAGCCGATTGATATTCCGTTATTAAAAAGCGCAATCATAAAAATGCTGGCAAAATCATAAAAACCGCATATATAAAGGAAATTAAAAATATGGATAAAAGACAAAAAATACTCATTATAGATGATGGGGAATTTAACAAGCAAGCGACTGTAGCCTGGAGGGTGGGAGAAAGATGAAGAAGTGCAAATTAGTACAGAATATAAGGAATTTTAAATTTTGCTACTTTATATTTTGCACAATTATATGTTTTATTGTTTTATCCGTTCCTGCATCTGCCAAAGAAAACTCTGACAATGTTATCCGGGTAGGATCTTTTGAGGAAACTTATAATGTAGTCAATGAAAAGGGAGAAAGAAGCGGCTATGGTTATGAGTATCTTCAAGATATTGCAGGTTATGCAGGATGGACATATAAATACATAACAAGTGATTGGAAAAACTGCTTTACACAGTTGGAAAATGGAGAGATTGATATTCTTGGTGACATTTCCTATACAGACGAACGTGCTGAAAATATGCTTTTTTCCGATATGCCTATGGGGGAAGAGAAATATTACATCTATACGGATGCATCCAATATGGATCTTACAGCAGGAAATTTGGATTCTTTTGAGGGAAAAAATATTGGTGTGTCTAAAGATAATATAGAGGAGTATGTGCTTAATGAATGGGAATCAAAATATGGTCTGCATACGAAGCATATCAATGTTTCTACAACCACAGAAATTATGGACAAACTGTCGAAACATGAAATTGACTGCTTCGTTTCGGTAGAAGAATCCCGTTGGGAAGAATCGGATATTTCACCGCTTACAAGTATTGGAGAGACAGAAATCTATTTCGCTATAAATCCAGAACGTCCGGATATCAAAGAAGCATTGGATAGTGCTATGCGCAGAATCAAGGATGACAACCCATTTTACACAGATGATCTCTACAGGCGTTATCTTTCTGCACAGAGCAGCTCGTTTCTTTCAAAAGAAGAAAGTGAGTGGATCAGGCAGCATGGTGCAATCCGGATAGGGTATCTGAATCAGGATGGAGGTATCAGCAGTGTAGATCCATCAACAGGCAAATTGACAGGTGTTATCACAGATTATGTGGATCTTGCAGAAAATTGTCTGCAAGGTCAGACTCTGGAATTTGAATTAAATGGATATGAGACAAGAAGTGAACTGCTTCAGGCATTGCAGGATGGAAAAATAGACCTGATTTTTCATGCAAACCAGAATCCATACTTTGCAGAAACAAATGGATTTGCTTTGTCGGATACGCTATTGACTCTCAATATGGCAGCAATTACGGCAAAGGATTCTTTTGATGAAAATAAAGAGAATATAGTTGCCGTTGAAAAAGATGATTTTGCATTGAAAGCATATCTTTCATACAATTATCCGCAATGGAAGGTTGTGGAATATGAAACATCAGATGCAGCAGTAAAAGCAATGCAGAAAGGGGAGACGGATTGTATTGTAAGCAATTCAGGTACTGTTTCAGACTATTTGAAAAATAATAAGCTTCATAGTGTTTTCCTGACAAAAGAAGCTGATGTTCCATTTGCTATTCAGCAGGGAGAACCGGTTCTTTTGTCCATTCTGAATAAAACACTGACATCTATGCCTACAACTCAATTTTCAGGTGCAGTAGTTTCGTATAATGCTTCCTCACGAAAAGTTACAGCGAAGGATTTTATTCAGGACAATTTACTGACAGTATCACTTATCGCTGGAATTTCTTTTTTCGTTGTTCTGTGTATCATTCTTGATTTTTTGAAAAAATCAAAACGTGCGGAAGAAAAATCCAAGAAGTCTGCTGAGCAGGCATTGAAGCTGAATCAGGAGCTTGAAGAAAAACAGCAGGAATTACAAAATGCACTTGTAGAAGCACAGAGTGCCAATAAGGCTAAGACTTCCTTTTTAAATAACATGTCTCATGACATCAGGACACCGATCAATGGCATTATTGGTATGCTTATGATTCTTGAAAAAAGCGGAAATGATGGTGAGCGGGCAAAAGATTGCCTGAATAAAATAAAGGAGTCTTCGAAACTGTTATTATCATTGGTAAATGATGTTTTAGATATGGCAAAGTTAGAATCAGATACAGTGGTTTTTGGTGATGAATCCATCAATCTGGATCAGGTATGTCAGGAAATCACGGAGTCACTATCTTTTCAGGCAGAAGAAAAAGGACTTCATGTTGTAGGGGAACATGATGATTACAGCGGTATATATGTCTGGAGCAATTCAGTTCACCTGAAAAAAATATTGATGAATTTGTTTACAAACAGTATGAAGTACAATAAGGTGAATGGTTCTATTTACATGAGTATGAGAACGATTGAAAGATCAGAAGATCACATGACATGTGAATTTAAAATAAAAGATAATGGAATTGGAATGTCAGAAGAATTTATAAAAAATGAATTATTTACTCCATTTGTACAGGCGGACAATTCTGCACGTTCTGATTATAGTGGTACAGGTCTTGGAATGCCTATTGTGAAACAACTTGTAGAAAAGATGGGCGGAACCATAACAGTTGAAAGCAAGCTTGGTGAAGGAAGCTGTTTTACTGTAATACTTCCATTTAAAATTGATACGAATGCACGACCAGAAGAAAAAGAAGATTTTCATGCAGATATATCAGGCATCCGGATATTGCTGGTTGAAGATAATGAGTTGAATGCGGAAATAGCAGAATTTATGCTGACGGAAAATGGGGCTAAAGTAGAAACAGTGAAAAATGGGTTAGAAGCTGTTCAGCACTTTGAAGCCTGCGAATCAGGAACATACGATGTTATTTTAATGGATGTCATGATGCCGGTGATGGATGGTCTTACTGCTACAAGAACAATAAGAATTCTGGAACGGCAAGATGCAAAAACAATCCCTATCATTGCTATGACTGCAAACGCATTCAGGGAAGATGCAGAAAAATGCTTGGAAGCAGGAATGAACGCACATCTTGCAAAGCCGTTGGATGATAAAAAAATTAAGCAGACCATAAGCGAGGAGTTGAGAAGGTCAAATGCCTGTCATGAATGATTATGAGGCAACCGCAGCAATCAGGAGCTTTCTGGGTGCATGGAAAAAGCAGGCAGGAAACAGAGAGAGGATTTTGCTATGACAGAAACTAAATACATATTTCCAAAGCAAATGCAGTCTGTAGCCGCTTTGGTTTTTATAGCCGTGCTGATCGTTCTGCTTCTTATCCTGACTGTAATGGTACATATGAGGAACAGAAAACTGAAAAGTACGCTGGAAGAACAGATAGCGGAAAGACGGCTTTTGGACAAAATATGTGCAGATTTTACGGCTGTCTATTATGTTGAATTAAATACCGGTTTCTTTGAGATTCTGCATATGAATGACGGAACCAATGCAAAAAAAATGAATCTGAAACAGTGTGATAATTTCAATTATGCTGCTGACCAATATGCGGTTCAGTATCTGTATGAAAAAGAGAGAAAAGAATTTAAAGACTGGATTTCGACGAGGTATCTGAAGGAACAGCTTTCCCGGAGGGAGCGCATTACCTACCATTACAGAAGCAAACCAAATCCGAATCAGCATGAATTTTTTGAGGCGCAGGCAATCAAAATATACCAGGACGAGAAACATTTTTTCGCACTGGTGGGTTTCCGACATATTGATGATATCATGGAAAAAGAAACTACGATCCAGAATCAGTTAAGGCAGGCACTGGACGAGACACGGCTGAGTAATGAAATAATTTCGGCAATTGCTAAGAGTTACTGTTCTATCTACAGGATTGATGTGCAGAAAGATTTTTTTGAAGAGGTATCAAATGACAGCGAAATACACAAACTGACAGGAAACAGAGGATGTGCATTGGAGAAACTGTATCAGCTTTGTGATACAATGGTTGCACCGGAATACCGTCCGCTGATACGTCCGTTTCTGGATGTTTCTACACTTTCCGCAAGATTGAAGACGGAAGAATGTATTTCTACAGAATACAGGATGTGTGATGGCAGCTGGCATCGGATGCTTTTTACTGTAAAAAAACGGGATGAATCTGGAAATGTGACCCATGTCTTATGTACGGTCCGCAGTATCAGTGATTCCAAGAGACGTGAAGAGAATCTTAACTTTGCAGCGGAAGCAGCAAAGAGGGAAGCCGAAATGAAAACAAGGTTTCTGGCAACCATGAGTCATGATATCCGTACACCATTGAACGGTATTATCGGTATGGTAAATATGGGAAATCAGTATGCAGATGATCCACAGATGCAGCAGAAGATCAGAGAAAAGGCAATGGAATCCCTGAAATATCTTGTGTCTCTGGTAAATGATGTGCTGGATATGAATAAACTTCAGAGCGGAGATTTAAAGGATTATCAGCTTTTGTTTGATCTGACAACGGTACTGAGGGAATTGAACCAAATTTATGATGAGCGGGCTGCAAAGAAAGGCATTCAGTATGAGATTGACTGGAAAAATGGTACATATAGTCACATCGCTCTGGTTGGAAATCCGGTATATCTTGGCAGGATTCTATCGAATATTTTGGACAATGCTATAAAATTCAGTCAGGTGGGTAGTGTGATCACGGTCTGGGTTAAGGAAGAAGCGCTGGATGATGGCAGAGCATTTTTCACTTTCTATTGCAAAGATCAAGGCGTGGGTATGAGTGAAGATTTTATTGCCCATGCTTTTGATATGTTCTCCCAGGAAAGCCAGACAAGCAGATCCAGATATGAAGGCACCGGACTGGGGCTAGCGATTACGAAACAGCTTGTGGACAGGATGGATGGAAGAATTGAACTGAAGAGCAAAATTGGTGTTGGTACTACAGTTGTTGTAAAAATACCGTTCAAAATTGGAGTACAGGATAAAATCAGTAATTCACCAGAAAACAATTCGGTAAGCCTTGAGGATTATTCAGTGGAAGGTATGCGGGCATTGGTTGTGGAAGACAATGAGCTGAACATGGAAATTGCCAGATGTATACTGGAAGACAGTGGTATGGAGGTTACCTGTGCAGCGGACGGACAGGAAGCAGTTGAAATCTTCGGGAAATCCGCACTGGATTATTTCGGGGTGATTTATATGGATGTTATGATGCCGAGGATGAATGGACTGGATGCGGCAAGGATAATCAGGGAAATGAAAAGAAGAGATGCCATGAGGGTTCCGATCATTGCAATGTCCGCAAATGCCTTTGCAGAAGACATAATTAACAGTCGGCTGGCAGGAATGAATGCCCATCTTGCAAAGCCGTTGGATGCGGAAAAAATGATTGTTGCTTTAAAACAATGTATGGCAGATAATAGGGATATAAAACTCCACGAAGATTTATAGGAATAAAAAGACAGAAATTGCGTTTGAAAAATCCTTGTATAATTAAAATACAGAGAAGTTAACTGATAATTTTCATAATTGCAGATATACTCACTGTATTTCGTTCATATGTTATTATTTAAATTATATCATGGATAGAATATTATGTCGAATTACTGCCTGTTGGAATATATCTTAAAAAGGACATAACAACGCATTATGCTGAACTTCTTTTTGGAAATTC
>OHRW01000697.1_pt1 | contig 15729 bp, 19 predicted proteins | sample 1578541 | NCBI WGS metagenome assembly OHRW01 (sample SAMEA3879519, study PRJEB24766) | human gut metagenome | biome: human-associated habitat; feature: feces | place: USA | collected 1985/1987 | reverse complement strand
ATTTACAAAGAGGGAGTCTTGGGTTACAAAGGGGATTCTCGGGTTACTATTTACCATTAGAATTACTTGTCAAGAAGTTTTTGTTGACTTTTAGATATATATTAAGTATGATATGCTTATAAATACCAAGAAAAGCAACGAAAGGAGCGGTTATACTAAGTTATGGAGCATTATGAAAAGAAAATCAGTTTCTTAGGAGAGAACATACAGACCATAAGAAAACACAGAGGAATGAAACAACAGGAACTTGCGGACAAAATCGGTATCAATATGCAGAGCCTTTCCAAAATTGAACGAGGTGTGAATTATCCTACCTTTGATACGTTAGAGAAGATAATGGACGTGCTGGGTGTAACGCCCAATGAATTATTGTCGGGAGAATGGAAGTATATTGACCACACCGAGCCATATATCATGGATATTATCAAACGGGAACAAGACTTCAATGTTTCCTTAGATTACCTGTCTGAAAATGAATTTTTCGATGATGAAAAAGAATGCACATTTTACAAGGCATATAAACTCATACAGTATATCCATAACTACATTACCAATGAGGTTACGGAGTTGGAAGAACTTATGGAAATCAAGCAGTTGATACAGCGTCAAAAACTGGAACGTATGATGAAAGTACATAAGGAAATGCGAGGGTTAGACCGATACAGAGAACAGCCGAAAGAATACAAATATCACGACCCTTATGATGACTGGATATTCCGTCAACTTGCAGATATTGACAACAGAAAAAACATTCCTAATACTTCTCCACAAGTAGACTTTAATGAGGGAGATTATGAAGATTATCTAAAGGCGAAATGGAACAGAGGTCTTTAATTTCCTCTTGCATGGAAGATACAGCAAACAAAAAGCCCAGTAAAGAGTGCAAAGCACCACCAATGGTGGCAAGGCTCTTGACAGGGCTTTTTCTTTTCTGTTGTGGGGTAATCAAGAGGAAGAAAGAAAAAGTGTGCATTTTTGTTCCATAAATGCTAAGGGTATGCTGATTTTTATTGTGGCGGATATATGGAACTGTTATAATATGGATATGAAGAAAGCGACAAATTTGAAAGTGTTAATAATTTTCAAACAGCCTCATTGCATGGAAATAAGAAACAGACTATCCTTAAAGTAGGAGGTGGCACAAATGGCAAATGAAGATAAAAAAGATTTTAATGCTATGTTGCATGATAGTAAGGATATGCCAAAATTTCAAATTATCATAGACCAGAAAAGTATTGAGAAATATGGTGGAAACAAAATGTATTTTGCTCCCCCGATTGACTATGACAAAGTAATGAAAAAAGTTCCGTATGGTAAAGTGATTACGGTTGGAAAAATACGAGAACACTTTGCAAAATTGAGTGGTGCAGATTTTACAGAGCCGATTACAGCGGGTATATTTGTTTCTATTGTAGCGTGGGCGAGTTATCAGCGTTCCGAAGATGAAACACCCTATTGGAGAACATTGAAAGCAAACGGAGAATTAAATGCTAAATATCCAAATGGTATTGAAGCACAGAAAGAAAAATTAGAAGCAGAGGGACATACCATTATTCAAAAGGGGCGTAAAAATATACGATACTATGTAAAGGACTATGAAAATTCTCTTTTTGATTTGAAATAGGCAAATTCTATTTCACAATTTCATATCTCTATACACAAAGCAGTTAGTCTTAGGATTGACTGCTTTTTTCATACCTAAATTTCAGATTGGAGTGATGAAATGGTGTTTGTTAGAGCTGTTCAATAAGATTATCGGTGCATAAAATTTTATTGTAGTGCTGATATAGGAATGGTATAATTTTCAAGAAAGGTAATCAAATAATGATTATCTAAAATGACAAAGATAAAAACGCAAAGCATTTTATTATGTGAGAGCTGGTAGGTAGCCCAGCCGTCCTATGTTTATAGGGTAAGTAACCTGCCCCTCCGGGTTGTCCGTTCTTTGTTTGGAAATAAACAAGGAGGGATTGATATGAAGACAATAAAATGTAAATTGACTGTGTATTTTGCAGAACCTTTTTGGGTTGGAGTTTTTGAAAGAATTTGTGATGGAAAACTTTCCGTAGCAAAGGTAACATTTGGTGCAGAGCCAAAAGATTACGATATTCAAGAATTTGTGTTGAAACATTATTATGATTTACAATTTAGTCCAGCAGTTGAAACGATTGTAAAAAAGGATAAGAAAAATCCTAAAAGAGTTCTTAGAGATGTAAAGAAACAATTACAGAACAATGGAATTGGGACAAAATCGCAACAAGCTTTAAAATTACAACATGAATTAAAAAAAGAAGAATATAAATCTAATTCCAAACATAAAAAGCAAATGGACGCAGAACAAAAGTTTAAGTTGAAGCAACAAAAGAAAAAAGCAAAACACAGAGGACATTAAATGATGTTGCAATATCATAAACTAAATATTTTATAAGTTCATATCTACACAAAGCAGTTAGTCTTATGATTGACTGCTTTTTTCTTGCCAAAATTTCAGATTGGAGTGATGACATGGTGTCTGTTAGAGCTGTTCAATAAGATTATCGGAGCATAAAATTTTATTGTAGTGCTGATATGAGAATGTTATAATGTGGATATGAAAAAACGATAAACGGTAATTTAAAAAGGGGAAATGAAAAAGTGGCAATTTCAAATATAAATACAATTATTAGTAATGATATTCAAAAAGTTTGGAACATTGTTTTAGCTGTTGATAAATATAACTCATGGCGAAGTGATTTGAGCAAAACAGAAATAATAAATGACAAACAATTTATTGAATACACAAAAAATGGATATGCTACTACATTTACCGTTACCGTTGTAGAACCATATAAACGCTGGGAATTTGATATGGATAATAGCAACATGAAAGGTCACTGGATTGGTATTTTTACAGACAAAGGGAATGAAACACAAATAGACTTTACAGAAAATGTGATACCTAAAAAGTGGTTTATGAAACCTTTTGTAAAAACCTATTTGAAAAAACAACAAAAGCAATTTGTTCTGGACTTAAAGAAAGCATTGGAATAATAAAATTCAAGATTGGAGATTTAGAAATGGCTTCAAGTAAAGATTATTTACAATTTGTTTTAGAACAATTATCAGAATTACAAGAAATAACATATCGTGCAATGATGGGAGAATTTATTATCTATTATCGTGGAAAAATCGTTGGCGGTATATATGATGATAGGTTACTGGTAAAACCAACAAAGTCTGCAATTTCTTATATGCCAACAGTTACTTATGAAATTCCATACGAAAACGCCAAAGAAATGTTATTGGTGGAAGAAGTTGATAATAAAGATTTTCTGACGGGGTTATTTGATGTGATGTATGATGAACTACCAACGCCAAAACCTAAAAAGAAAAAATAAACAGCTTCTAGTTTACAATTTCATATCCATATACACAAAGCAGTTAGTTTTAGGATTGACTGCTTTTTAAAAAGACACCATTTAGGTGTAATGATGTCTTTTGGGTGTTATTTTATAGGTCATATCAAGGCTCATTCAATCGTGGTAAATTCGTGGTAAAATGAGTTTTTTCTATACTTCAAAATACTTGAAAGTATAGTGTTTATGCGGATAATCGAAAATTAGATATAAAATTTAATTCTAATTCATTTACAACCTCTTTCAAAACCTGATAATTATAGAAATCATCCACCAGCCACATATCAGTAGCATACTCATAAGAGCTGTCTGCTTTCATTTCGTTATACAGCACAAGTCCCATCTTCATCGCTATCGCAAGCATAACAATAAATATAGGTATAATAATCGCACCTTCCACTGTATAACTGCCTTTTAGTCCATAAGATAAATCTACATTTAATTTATTTCCAGTCACATAAACACCTCCGTCAGTCCATATCCAAGCAGTAGGAATGGTGTAAATGCAATCTGCTTCTTTCTTCCAGCCCTGCCTGATGCAATTAAAATAACAGAAATTGTTCCCGCTATTGTCAGTCCCATCACCATAGTGCTGCACACTATGTCAGCAGTCACAAACAATCCCATAAGCGTCACAACAGCTGCATCTCCATAGCCTATCTGCTCTCCTGTAAGAAACGCAGCTGCCATAAGCACTATACCGGGAATCAGGGCAACAGCCACTGATATAATTGACTGCTTCGCATAAAAAGAGCTTGCAATACCTACAATCCCCATTACTACCAATACAACTACCGGTATCTTTTTGGTTGAAAAATCAATTATACTGATTATTCCAAGTAAAATGATAAGCTGTATCATGTTCCTTCTCCTTTACATTTACTGCACAGATTTTTGCCATTTACCTCCGATTTGTGCGTCTTGTGTACTGTCCGCTTAAGCTTACTACATCCAAGCTTTCCGTGATAGCTCGTGCCATAGTCTGTTATAAATACCGTCGAGGCTTTTGTTTTTTTATCCGCTGCACAGTAGCATGCGTGGTATTTCCTACCATCTTTGTTTCTTCTTGCCCCCACCTGTGACCATTTAATGCTCTTTATACTTAAATCCAGGTAGTTGCACTGCTCGGACAGGTGATAAACACTACCATAGTCAGTATAGAACACATATGGGTCCGTCTTTTCACCGGGATTTTTTCCTGTCCATTTCCTGCTGTTGCTATAATCCTCTATCCATATTCCGTCCACAGTAAAAAAGCTCACCGGAAGCTTTACCTTGTACTTTGCCTTAAGTGCAACATCATCACCATCCATCTTTGACCCAAGCAATGACACTCCATACTTTCCACCTCTCACGTATGTATCAATGTGCTTCGAATCAGATATTTTGCTCCTGAATAGTACCTCTGCAGTGGCCACTGATACAACTGACGAATCGTTTGCACTGCTCGCTAACGCACTCATCCTGGATGAATAATACAGAGCAGCCTTCACCTGCGACTCCACCTGAACCACCCTGAAGAAAAAAAGTATAAATACAAAAAAGCCTGCTACAAGCGGAAATATTACCGCAGCCTCAAGTGTATATGACGCCTTCAGGCAGGTGCATGAGGGCATCTTTTGAGAACTATCATCGCCTGGGAGTTTGGCCTTTCTATAAAGTTTTTTTATGTGGAACTTTACTTTATTAACAAAAGACACCTTCATACACCTGCCTTTCTTATTTCGTCATCGTCCATAATAGGAATACTTTGCCTTATTTTTAATGGTATACTCGTTATCTGCCCCATCTAAAAGATTCACAAAGCATAAAAATATGCCATGATATTTGTAGCTTACATCTGTACTTAGCTCACAGATTGCATTGTCCATTCTAAAGCTTTCATGGTCCTTAGTCATACGTACTGTAGCTTCCTGCACATCCATCGAGCGATACGCAATATTTTTCATGCTCTTTGTAAAAAGCAGCATACCCAGATATGATTTGTAGCCTATTCCTTCATTTGAACTTTTTGCCTTCACCTGCCCTGTGAGCATGCTTGTCATGCCATACAGACTGGATGTCCATGACGTATCACTTTTTATCAGTGGAATCTTATCCCCATCCAAAAGTGCCCTTAAATCCAGCACACTTTCACAGAATGCCCAGGCCGCCAGAATTCCCTTTTCCACCCCTTCAATTACCTCCGGTGTCAGAGTAATTCCACCGATAATTGCAGCAAGAGCCATCGCCTGTGCCTGCTTTGATGCGCTTCCTGCCAGGTATGCCATATTAGCAGCCGCACGCAGAGCCAGTATTTCAGCTATAACGATCTTCAGATTATCCTTATCACTCGCTCTGCCTCCTATGATGTACTCCACCTCATAGTTAAGGGCATGATTGGGATTTGTATCAGTGTAACAACTCATATATGTCAGAATATACTGCTGCATAAGTACTTTCGCATACCAGTCCTCACTACTTTCGGACCAGCCCCCTGTTCCTTTATGCAGACTTCGCCCGGACACTCTGGCTGATATATCAATACTGTTTCCTGACACCGTGCTCTCATCAACCACCTGCGATAATATGCCTGATGCCTTTACTTTCTGCACCTTGACCAGCGGATTTTCTATTGCATTACCGCCTTCTGTGCTTTCTGCCTTACTTTCTGACGTCTGCTTTGCTTTCGAAACCGATGAAGGAGCACTGTAAGCTCTTGGCGGTGACGACCTCGCTATGCTTTTGCCTCCGCCTTCATGAGCTGAATTACCCTTTAAGGCTTTTAACGCACTATCTATTTTACTGTCATCATACTCACCCGCAGACTTGTTTTCATTCAATGAGCTATACTGACTGTAAAGATTTTTGACTGTTTCATAACCAATATTTTTCTTCATATATGAGACAACCGCATTTGTATACACATCACCACCATCATCCGTCATGAGCACATATTTCATGGATTCGAGTTCATCCATTGACAGCCTTAGCATACTGGTGCCGTTTACAATAGTACCCCCGGCAAAAGCTCCTGAATCGCTTATCTTAAAATTGTCAGTCGTAAGCTGCTTCATATACGACTTGACATTTTCGATATCCACATTGCCCATTGCGTCACTTCCGGCGTCATACGCTAACAGATGGTATTCATCCCACAATGGTCTGCAATACTGTGCAAAAACTGACTCTGCTACAGCCTCTGAATTCATGCATGCTATATTGGTAAGTGTCAGATTCCTGCCGGCTTCCAGTACAGTAAACAGAAACTGTGACACCAGCATGAGAAGCATTGTGGCAAATATCGTTATACTGCCTCTCACACTTTACCAGCCTCTCTTGAGATTGTCTGAAAGATATTGTTTACAAGTGTCGTAAGCTGCTTCTTAAAAATCAGCACCAGACCGATTAACACGACAATTATCAGTATCATTTCCACTACTCCTGCACCATCCTCATCTAATAAAAAATTCTTAAAGCCTAACATAATTTTTCCTTTCTATATCTTAAAATCAATGATTGCGGGTGCTATTACTATTGCTATGACTATAGCCATCATAATCATCATCGGCATAAGCATTTTGGTGCCGGCCTCTTCACCCAGCTTTAAGGCTAAAAGCCTCCTCTCATCAAATGCATCCTCCGATTCCTTCTCAAGCATTTCACATACACCCTTACTTCCTTTGTGAATACTCTGTAAAATAATGCGTACAAGCTTCTGATAGCATGGCAGCTTTACTCTTTCCGCAAAATCTGCGTATGCTTTTCTGCCTGTCACGCCATCTGAGATTTCCCTCTCCGTCACAAGCATTTCCTCGTAAGCGGGCATAATATTCTTATCATTATTTTTCCGCTCATCAAGATAACGGGCGGTAATCCTATTCCATGCCTGCTCCACAGTCATTCCTGAACCCATCAAAACAGCCATTTTGCTGACTATCTCCGGATATTCGAGCTGCAGTTGTATATTTCTCTCCTTCTGCGCCGTCTTCTTTTTTTCCTTTTTCTCAAGCACCAGAAGAACTATAACAACAACTTCAAGCATGGCTATTTTAGCTGCAGTATTGCTTTTTTCCTGCGACCAGCTAAGCTTTACTCCATCTACCTCATCCGGCAGTGTGAACTTTTTAGTCCCTGTCTTTGACATCTCACTGTCAATATGTCTGTTGATACCCTTTATGAGGCGCTCGCCTGCGTCCAGTTCATCCGGAAATACCACAAATGAGAAATCATACAGCTGTCTGTGTTCGCCACAGGAAAGCTCAACACTTGCGCTAATCAGCTTTCCCTGTTCATCATCAGTCTCCTCAAATGCATCCTGGTTCACATCTCCATTAATATCAACCACATCATAGTCACTCAGTGTCCACTCTGCCTCCACAGCTCCAGATGCATATTCATCCTTCATAATCACATGCCCTCTGACCTGTTCCACACTCTGGTTCTCTTCACAAAAGCTGTCGTCTATCTCTTTTTTCGCCTGTGTAAACAGCTCATTCGCCTGTTTATCCGAAGGCTGCTCCTCCCTAACCTTCAGCTGATAGCTGTAATCCTCATCGAGTCCATCCGCATTTAGCACCAGATCATATACTGCATCTCCGTCACCTGTATCATTGCGTATAAGTGTATTATCAGTTATAGCATTTGACGACATGTCCATGAGAAAAGCAAAAACTAAAACTATAACAAATAATGCTGCTATTCTAAGCCTCTTTCCTCCCGTCATATGCCTATTCCTACCTGTAAAAATTTCTTTGCCAGTTTAATTGCCCCTGCATAGGCTAAAAGACAGGTACTCATAAAGATTACCCCGATCAGATTTCCATATAATGCAGACATATAATCTCTTGAAGACAGCTTTAAAAATGCCAAAAGAAATATCGGAATATAGTTCATAGTCTTTTGCTCAAGTCTTTTGGCAGAAACCGCAACCTCTATCTGTCGGTTGGTATCATACTTTGTCCACATCCTGTAAGTGGTAGACTCTATGATATCCACAAATCTGCCGCCGCTTCTCTTTGCAAATGAGAAAATATCAGAAAAATTGACTATATCCTCCAGACCGCTTCTATGAGCAAATTCTGACAGCACCGCCTCAAATGTCTGATTCATCTTTATCTGCCTGTTCATCTCCTGTATCTCAGCCAGCATAAGCGAATCATTCCCATACATGAGCTCCATCTCTTTTTCAGCCTCCTGCCATGCATTCTCCACAGAGTATCCGGCCAGCATATTCGAGCTCAATATCTTAAGTACATTCATAAACTCTTCATTTAGTTTTTCCTTTTGTCTTCTGACACCCTCCTGCCTGCACAGCTTTGCACAATACGCAAACACCGCCGGAAAAGCAATAACAACAATAGGACTGTCATAAAACAAATATGCGATAATCACTGTGGCAGCCATACTTTTTATGAAAACAATCCCCCAATCCTTTGTGGACATGGAATATCTGCTGTAATCCATATAATCAAACCCTTCATAACTGTTCAGTAACATATATTCCTATACTGACAGCTACAGCCTTTCTTACTTTAAATGCCACATAACAGCCTATACACTAAGCCCTGCTGCCATAAGCTTGTCGGTGTGATAAAGTGTCCCTGCTTTCTTTAAAAAGCCCTGTATCCTCCCACTGTCCAAAACAGCGGTTTCCTCAAAACGATACAGCGTATGCAGCACAATTTCACCATCCAAAAATCCATCCACCTCTGATATCTCAAGGACTCTCCTGCTTTTATCCCTCAGCCTGCCAAGCTGGACAATAATATCTATTCCGGATGCTATCTGCTGCCGTATCGCATTGAGTGGGAAATCCTGACCTTGAAGCACCATAGTCTCAATTCTTGAAATGATATCATGTGGTGAATTGGCATGGCCGGTGGACAACGAGCCGTCATGTCCTGTATTCATAGCCTGAAGCATATCAAGTGCCTCTGCACCTCTGCACTCGCCCACTATTATCCTGTCCGGCCTCATACGAAGAGCCGTCCTGATAAGATCTCTTATTGTAATTGGAGTAACCCCATCGGTATTTGCATTTCTTGTCTCAAGCCTTACTATATTTTTAGCTCCCAGAAGCTGCAGCTCCGCTGAGTCTTCAATTGTAATAATTCTCTCATCATCAGGAATATATTGTGACAGAGCATTCAGGAAGGTCGTTTTTCCGGAGCCTGTACCACCTGAAATAAATATATTGTATTTGGCCTGCGTCAGTATCTGTAGAAACCTTGCCACCTCCGGCGAGAGAGCTTCTATCTCAACAAGCCTCTCCATGCTCATAGGATGCTCCGGAAACTTTCTGATTGATACAGCCGAGCCGCCTATAGATATGGGGTTTAGCACTATATTTACCCTGGAGCCGTCACTAAGCCTGGTATCAACTATCGGTGATGCCTGATTTACAACCCTGTTATGGCGTCCCACAATCTGCTGTATCACATCCTCCAGCTTCTCTTCCGATGAAAAATGACCCTTGAACCTTTGGATTCTTCCGGCTTTTTCATAGAATATATCATTGGGACCGTTTACCATAATTTCAGTCACATCCCTGTCATCCACCAGCTCCTGCAGCACATCAAGCTTACGCAAAGAGTTGAATATGGTGCGCTCAAGCTCAGCTCTATCCTTTATAGTCATTGGTCTGTCGCGTGCCTCTCTTGAAACCACGCTTCCGATTAAATCACATATTTCCTCATCACTCAGCTCTCTGGACAAATCCATTTCAGAAAGTATAATATCTCTTATTCTCTGTCCAAAATCATCCAGCACACGAAATACCCCGAGTCATGTTTCTTATGACATCTCCAAACTCATTCCACTTCCACAGCTCTACAAGCTTATCACATGTAGATACCGGTGTCGTGATGACCGGAGGCTCAATCAGCTTAATCCTCTCAACTACATTGCTTAAGCCTCTTTCAATCAGTTCCTCTGTAAACTCGTACTCTCTCCACTGGCTGATTCCGCCTTTTTTCTGTACCAGGTAGATATCACTGCATCTGCCAAGAATATCAAAAAAGCCCTTAAATCTTGTTCCCATATTGAGAACTATGCAGTCATAGTGCATTTCCTTGCCAAGCATCTGAAGCAGATTGTTGCATATTACCGTATTTATTTCACACAGACACTCTGTATTTTCAATCGGATATACATAATCCAGCTTATGCTTTCTTCCGATACAGCTGTTTATCCTGTTGGTCGAGTATCGTCCGGATTCGGCCATCACCAATAGCTCGTCCAGATTATGCTCCACACTCTGCTCAAGCATCCGCGATAATCCACTATTCTCCTGAAAATCCATAAGCAGTACCTTTTCATTCTCACTCAAAATAGAGGACAAAGTCATCGCAAAAGGCATCTGATACTGATTATCAGCAAGTGAATACACGCTTATAAGCCTCGTCTGACCTATCAAAGAGCCCTCACTCGTCAGGTCTCTCACCTCACCGCCCACATGCTTTAAAATCTCTTCCATTATTCGGTTTACTTCCTGATATTTTTCCACAAAGTATATACCCTCCTCACTCTCAATAGGTGTTTCCTCAACAATCTGTATCAGTGGGATATACTTGTTATTCCACTGGTCAAGCTCACTTGAAAGCATGATATCTATCTCGCCCTCTAAGTGTTCCAGCTGCTCTTTCATGGTATACATATGTATCTCCAGCTGATCCTTATAATGATTCATGAAATAGCATGTCAGTCTGTCGCCATATTCTGAATCCTCAATATAAATTCCTAGTCTGATTTTTTTCATCTATGGTACTTTAACCCTCCTTCCATCACCTCATGCCGTAAAACCAGATATCTGCCATGGCTGTTCCCAAAAGCACGTATACCGCGAAACTAACAGCTTTCCCCTGTCCGCGGTACCGCATAAATCTGCCACACAGTATACCGTTTAAGTATAAAAATCCATCCCTCATACGCACAAAGAGCTCCTTTTTAAGCACCATACTTATGAGACCATATCCCGCTGCCGCCACAAAAGCGGCTGCCATGCACAAGGCGGTAAATCTTAAATTTGTAAATGCACATACTACTGAAAATAACTTGATATCCCCGGCTCCTAAAATGCCTGAAAGATATAAGAAATATAAAATGACAACCGGAAAAACTATATCTGGAAGAAACCAGATGATGCTCGCTACCTTGCCCCCCACTAAGCGAAATAGAAACGCACAACCAAGTCCCGTCAGAATCAGCCGGTTACTGATTCTATAATTTTTTAAATCCCCAATTGCTGCTACTGTAAGCAGTATATACAGCATGAGGTGTGATATTAATTTCACAATCACTGTATTTTCATCACCTCTCCTTTCGTGAGACGAATTATAACAACGCAATCCCGATTTTGTCTATAGCTTTTTTTAAAATAAATACTTTTTGTTAGTTATCCACAAAATGCAGCTAAACCCAACACATTAATCCACAGTCAAAACCTTGATTTTACTGGTTTTTCACATGTCAAAAGCACTTTTTACAAAATCTGTGAATAGAAGAAACTCTTTTGCTTATACTTGTATTAAGACTTATTTTGTTGGAGGAATTCATGAAATTATTTAAAGAAACGCCTGTAAATGACGGTTACAAGACCTTGCAGGATGACATCAAGAAAACAACAGATGAACTTCAAATTGTATACACTAACCTGGAAAATGTGGTTGAGCCCGATTTAATTGACTACTACATCTATCAGGCCAAGGCTGTTTCCATGCGGTATAAATTTCTATTAAACTGTGCCAAGCGGCTTAATGAGGTTTAATGAGGCTTAATGAACTAAAAAAGAGGCCTCTTGCAGTATGAGTACAGTGGATAAAGCTGTCCTGCGAGATGATACTTATAGTCAAGTGCCCCCATCAGCTCATCAAGTACCGCCTGTACATCCGACACTCCCTTTCTCAAGGCTTCCATGTCCTCTGACACGAGGGCAGTTTTCTTCAATTCATTTTTCATTGCTTATTACCTCGACAATAGTGAAAGTACCTTCTCAAAAAAAATCTTTATAGTATAATTTGCAATTAAATGCAAATCGTATTATAATAGGCACATTAAAAGACTAATAGGAGGAAACAATAATGGCTAGAGTTACTAAGGACACTATGATTGGTGATCTTCTTCAGATTGACCAGAACGTGGCACCATTACTTTTAAATATCGGCATGCACTGTCTCGGATGCCCATCATCACAGATGGAGACAATCGAAGAGGCTGCTATGGTTCACGGACTTGACCCGGATGATCTTGTCGTTGAAATCAACACATTCATCGATCACGACCTCGGTTAATTTACGAAAAGACGGCTTGCTTATGCAGGCCGTCTTTTATTTGCAATCAATATTCTGTTAAAGTGCTGCCAGCGTCTGGATGGCAGCTTCTTCAATAATCACATTACCATGCTCCTTGAAAAATGCTTCATTGGCAGGCACATAGTTCTTCTGATATGCGTACTCTGAAATAATATTGCACACTTTGTTGAATTCCTTCGGAGTATGCTCACTCTTGTGGGCCACAAGATAGTACTTATTGCTTGAAGCGTCGCGGTATAAGTCATTTCTGCCGCTGTAAAAGCCGTCAAGCACATGCGAAATCCTGCGCACATCATCAAATTTATCAAAAACAAACAGCTTGACTACGTCAGCCTCAGCCTGTTCTTCTGTAATATCATCAGTACTCTGCTCACTATCAGCTGTCTTCTCATTTTCCTTCTTGATACGCTCAAACAGCTCCAAAATATCAGCAGCTCCCTTTATCACCTGAGGCTGTCCTGCATTTCCTAAGTCCGTAAAGTCGTCATCTGCCTCTGAAAACTTTGAAAATCTGGTGTCAAGCTCATCCGGATATTCAACCTTTGTGATGATAAGCACTATAGACTCTGATGGCAGTGGAATCGCCTCCACCATGAGTGGAATATCATTTGTTTCAAAGCCAAACTCGTAATTGGCCTGCTCTACCATATCTTTAAAAAGGCTTTTCGCCTTCGCTGATCCATATGCCAGTTCGCTTATTTTTATATGTCTGTCCTCAAGATCCTCTCTGGTAAGAGTACAGCGGATCTGATTATCATTTACCTTCTCAATTTTCATATTTTTCACATCCTTTTCCGAAAATATCCGTGTAAATCGTAAAACTATTATAATAAACACCTGTCATATTGTAAAGCGCGAGGCCTATTAAAAAAAATAAAAAAAGTGTTGCAATTATTTTACAGGTATGTTATAAGTTATCCATGAGATGTGCGCTCGGCCCAAAAGGAGCGTATGAAAAATACAAATCATTCTTTGTTTGACAAATATGAGATGATTAAAGATCTCGGAACCGGCAGCTCCGGTAGCGTTACACTTGTCAGACACATATCTATGGATCAGGAGAGAGCTCTAAAGAAAGTTCCTAAAGCTTCTGCTTTCGCCGAATCCGCATTATCAGAAGCAAGACTACTCAAGTCTCTTGAGCATCCGTCTATACCACGTATATTTGACTTCGAAGAGGACAATGCTTTTTACTATATCGTCGAAGAATATATCGACGGCGAGACATTAGATTCATTTTTGCTTCATCAGCAGTTAATTTCCCCAGGTTTATTTTTTAATATTTGTGAACAATTATGCAATGTTTTTATCTATCTGCATACACAGATATCTACTCCCATTATTTACAGGGACCTTAAACCGGAGCATATTATAGTATGCCACAATAAGCTTAAGCTTATCGATTTTGGCGTATCGGCATATGTTATCCAGGATGGAAATAACTTCAATCACTATGGGAATATAGAATTCTCTGCCCCCGAATGCTTTACCGAGGATACAATTACACCGGCGGCAGACATTTACAGCTTAGGTCAGCTTCTGCAGTATATACTGACCTTTACCCCAGACAGCTTTTCCCATAAGTTTCAGCATATTATCCAAAAAGCAACAACATCTGATGCATCACTGCGTTACGTGACTGTCGCAGAGCTATATCAGGAAATACAGGAAATTCAAAAATTAACCGGTCAGCCACATCTCATACACAAAATAGCAGTTTTAGGCAGTCACAGAGGCTGCGGCTCCACCCACGTGGCCGTTTCACTCACCTGCGAACTCAATATCCTTGGATATCATGGTATCTACATAGACTCAGCAAAAAGCGTACTTTGCCATGGTAATCACGACGGACTGCAGATTTTTAAGCAGAAAAACGGATATTATTATTACAAAAGCTTTCAGGGCATACCCGACTACAGTGACGGTATACAGTTTAATATTCCAAAAGATGCTATACAGATATACGACCTTGGCACTGATGTGTGCAACGAGAAAATATATGACATGGATCTCGTATTATATGTATGTAACGGCAGCTTTTGGCACCTGAATGATATCTACAGGAATCATTCTATTATCAAAAAAATGACAGCTTCCCTGAGTGTTATATGTAATATGTGCAGCAGACAGGATGCCTCCGCGATTGCGGCACTACTTAATTGCAGTGTTTATCACTTTCCTTATGACAGCGATATGTTTAAGAGCTCAGTTAAAAAGGAAACGCTGATTCAAAAGCTGTTAGAACTAAAGGGAGGAGCATCACTATCAGACACTTTAAAAGGATATTTAAGAAAGTCCATTCTGCACCACAGTTAGTTGGGGTCTGTGGCAGCGTTCACAATGTAGGCACAACACATATAAGCCTTGCTCTTTGTAATTATATGAGCAATAAATGCATGTATAGAACCGCCTATGTTGAGCTGAATGGTACACACGAAATTCTTTCACTGTCAAAGACAGCAGACGAAAAGGTTTTTACTTATAAGAATGTAGATTTCTTTCCTCACGCAGTCATGTCCACACTAACTGAGATTTTAAACATGAGATACGAGCGTGTGATTATTGATTTCGGCATACTTAATCCAAACACCTTAAAGGAATTTATGAGGTGTGACGTAAGAATCGCTGTGTGTACAATAAGTAAATGGAACCGGGGCGCTTTTAACAGAATTATCGAGCTATTCAATTCAAACAAAATAACTGATTCAGAAAGCGTAAAAATATTGTTTAATCTCGTGGAAAAGAAAAAGACAATTAACCATAAACATTTTAAGTATCCGGTGGTAGGCTTTCCTTACTTAGAGGACCCGTTCCTCATCAATACCAGCCTGTTTGGCACTCTGGATAAGATATCAGAAAGGAATTAATATCACGATGCAAAATGACATCTTTAACCAGCTGTTTATCAATTTTATGTCCGAAGCCTTTGGAGGGCTTATACTTTTAATGCCACAGAGCGCTTCATGACATAGGGCCATTTGTTACTTATCAGTTTTTACTCATAATCATTATATATAGACGGAGGTATTTTTATAGAAGAATAA
>OHRW01000696.1_pt1 | contig 15770 bp, 7 predicted proteins | sample 1578541 | NCBI WGS metagenome assembly OHRW01 (sample SAMEA3879519, study PRJEB24766) | human gut metagenome | biome: human-associated habitat; feature: feces | place: USA | collected 1985/1987 | reverse complement strand
ACTATAAATTGTTTGCTAATTTGCAATTATTTTGCGTGGTTAGCAAGAACCTTGTCCTGTACATTCTTTGGAACCGGCTCATATCTGTCGAAGAACATTGAGTAGTTTCCACGTCCCTGTGTCTTAGAACGAAGGTCTGTAGAGTAACCGAACATCTCTGCAAGTGGTACATATGCATGTACAATCTTTCCACCGCCGAGATCGTCCATACCCTCGATACGTCCACGACGAGAGTTAACATCACCGATAACGTCTCCCATGTACTCCTCAGGCATTGTAACCTCTACCTTCATGATAGGCTCAAGTAATACAGGTGCGGCCTTTGCCATAGCCTCTTTGAAACACATAGATCCGGCAATGTGGAATGCCATCTCTGATGAATCGACCTCATGGTAAGATCCATCATATACTGTTGCATGGATACCAACTACTGGGAATCCACCAAGAGAGCCGGCCTTTGTAGCCTCCTCGATACCTTCGCCGATTGATGGGATGTACTCCTTTGGAATAGCACCACCGACAACCTCTGAATCGAACTTGAAAAGTTCTTCTCCATTGGCATCCATTGGCTCGAAGCGAACCTTACAGTGTCCGTACTGTCCACGTCCACCTGACTGCTTAGCATATTTGTATTCCTGATCAACAGCCTTTGTAAATGTCTCCTTGTAAGCAACCTGAGGTGCACCAACGTTTGCCTCAACCTTGAACTCACGGAGAAGACGGTCAACGATGATCTCAAGGTGAAGCTCACCCATACCAGCGATGATTGTCTGACCCGTTTCCTGATCAGTATGAGCACGGAATGTAGGATCCTCCTCTGCAAGCTTTGCAAGAGCCTCACCTAACTTACCCTGTCCAGCTTTTGTCTTTGGCTCGATAGCGAGCTCGATAACTGGCTCTGGGAACTCCATAGACTCAAGGATAACCGGATGCTGCTCATCACAGATTGTATCACCTGTTGTTGTGAATTTAAATCCAACAGCAGCAGCAATATCACCTGAGTAAACCTCGTCCAATTCCTGTCTCTTATTAGCATGCATCTGAAGAATACGTCCGATACGCTCTTTCTTATCCTTTGTTGCATTTAATACATAAGAACCTGCCTTACATTTTCCTGAGTAAACACGGAAGAATGCAAGCTTTCCTACGAATGGATCTGCCATGATCTTGAATGCAAGTGCTGAGAATGGCTCATCATCTGATGAATGTCTCTCAATCTCATTTCCATCAAGATCTGTTCCCTTGATTGAAGGGATATCTGTAGGAGCTGGCATGTACTCAACAATAGCGTCAAGTAACTTCTGTACACCCTTGTTACGGTATGCAGAACCACAACATACAGGTACTGCTGTACACTCACATGTTGCTTTACGAAGAACCTTCTTCATATCCTCTACAGATGGCTCCTCACCCTCAAGATACTGCATCATGAGATCGTCATCTAACTCACAGATTTTCTCAATGAGCTCTGTACGGTACTCTGCAGCCTGATCAGCCATATCTCCAAGATCATCAGTAACTGTGATATCGTCACCCTTCTCATCATTGTAGATATAAGCCTTCATCTCAAAAAGGTCGATAATTCCTTTGAAATCGTCCTCTTTACCGATTGGTAACTGAAGCACGATAGCATTTTTTCCTAATCTTGTACGGATCTGATCAACAGCTCCGTAGAAGTTTGCACCTAAGATATCCATCTTATTGATGAATGCCATACGAGGTACATTGTATGTGTCCGCCTGACGCCAAACGTTCTCTGACTGAGGCTCAACACCACCCTTTGCACAGAACACACCAACTGCGCCATCAAGTACACGGAGTGAACGCTCAACTTCTACTGTGAAGTCAACGTGGCCCGGTGTATCGATGATGTTGATACGATGCTCAAGTGCTCCTGGCTTTGGTTTAGTGAACTCTTCAAGTGTCCAGTGACATGTTGTAGCGGCAGAAGTAATTGTAATACCTCTTTCCTGCTCCTGCTCCATCCAGTCCATGGTAGCAGTACCTTCATGAGTATCACCGATTTTATAGTTAATACCAGTATAATAAAGAATACGCTCTGTCAGTGTTGTTTTACCAGCATCGATATGAGCCATGATTCCAATATTTCTGGTTCTCTCAAGTGGATATTCTCTTCCAGCCAAGGTTTTTTCCTCCTATATTTAGTGTCCTATGCACAACCGGACTCTGTTACAAATCCGGTTCGCTGCATGAATCAAAAGCAAAGCTGTAAGCTTCTTACAGAAACTAGAATCTGTAATGTGCGAATGCCTTGTTTGCCTCTGCCATCTTGTGCATATCTTCTTTTCTCTTAACAGATGCGCCTGTGTTGTTAGCTGCATCCATGATTTCGTTAGCTAATCTCTCAGCCTGAGTTTTCTCTCCTCTGGCACGTGAGAATGCTGTTAACCAACGAAGGCCTAAAGCCTGACGACGATCAGGGCGAACCTCGATTGGTACCTGATATGTGGCACCACCGATACGTCTTGCTTTTACTTCGAGAGCTGGCATTACATTGTTCATAGCCTCTTCGAATACTTCAAGAGCTGGTCTTCCTGTCTTCTCTTCTACTGTAGCAAATGCTCCGTATACAATCTTCTGAGCTACGCCTTTCTTACCGTCTAACATAATGCTGTTAACAAGCTTTGTAACTACTTTGCTGTTGTACATTGGATCTGCTAATACGTCTCTTTTCTGAGTATGTCCTTTACGTGGCACGTTACTTCCCTCCTTAATCATGATATTTGTGGATTAATTCATCGGTACTCACATGTGTCTCTCTAATGTGTTCGTGCGGAATTGTATTCATAAAGTGAAATCCTGCATCTGCAGGTCTAATCCCAACACTAACCTACTTTAGTTCTGTTTGTGATACACAATGTTGCTAAATTATTTAGCAGCTTTTGGTCTCTTTGCGCCGTACTTAGAGCGGGCCTGTTTTCTGTTTGCAACACCTGCAGTATCTAATGTACCACGGATGATATGGTAACGTGTACCTGGTAAATCCTTAACACGGCCACCACGAATCAGAACAACGCTATGCTCCTGTAAGTTGTGTCCCTCACCAGGAATATATGAAGTTACTTCGATTCCGTTTGAAAGACGAACTCTGGCGATCTTTCTAAGAGCTGAGTTAGGCTTCTTAGGAGTAGCTGTCTTAACAGCTGTACATACACCACGCTTCTGTGGAGAAGAAGTGTTGATTGGCTTCTTCTGGAGAGAGTTAAAGCTTCTCTGAAGAGCTGGTGCTGTAGACTTCTTTACAGATGTCTGACGTCCTTTTCTTACTAACTGGTTAAATGTTGGCATTATTTTCACCTCCTGTTTTATTTTAAGCAGTGCAATCTTATGCACGCTAAAATATTATACAAATCCTTGTCTGTTTTGTCAAGACCAATTTTGTTTTCAATATAATACAAAAAAGAAGTCCGGTTTCCCGGACTTCTTTGTTTTTGGTTTGTAACAGCTTCTGTAGCTTAAGTACAAACATCAGTAATTATTCTTCATCAACTGATTCAGCATCTGTATCAATGACTCCGACTGCCTCTTCCTCTGCGAAATCCGCAAAATCATCATCATCAAAATCAAGTGTATCGTCATCGTTTACATCGCTGTCAAGCTTGATATTACGATAAATCTTCATACCTGTTCCTGCCGGGATGAGCTTACCGATGATTACGTTCTCCTTCATACCGATAAGCGGATCAACCTTGCCCTTGATTGCTGCCTCAGTAAGAACCTTTGTGGTCTCCTGGAATGAAGCTGCTGACAGGAATGAGTTGGTTGCAAGAGATGCCTTTGTGATTCCAAGTAATACCTGTGAGCCAACTGCAAGCTCCTTGCCCTCTTCCTCAAGCTTCTCGTTGAGCTCTAAGAAGTCAAGGGCATCAACCATGCTGCCCGGAAGTAAATCTGAATCTCCCGGCTCCTCTACGCGGATCTTCTGTAAGCACTGACGAACTATAACCTCGACATGCTTATCGTTAATCTCAACACCCTGTAAACGGTAAACACGCTGTACCTCGCGGAGCATGTAATCCTGAACCGCACGAACGCCCTTAATCTTGAGGATATCGTGTGGATTTACAGAACCCTCTGTAAGCTCGTCGCCGGCCTCAAGCTCCTGTCCGTCTACAACCTTGATACGTGAGCCGTAAGGAATGAGGTAAGCCTTTGTCTCGCCTGTCTCGTTGTTTGTAACGATAACCTCACGCTTCTTCTTTGTATCCTTGATTGTGGCAATTCCGCCGAACTCTGTGATAATAGCGAGTCCCTTAGGCTTACGTGCCTCAAAAATCTCCTCTACTCGAGGAAGACCCTGTGTGATATCTCCACCGGCAACACCACCTGTATGGAAGGTTCTCATGGTAAGCTGTGTACCAGGCTCACCGATTGACTGTGCTGCGATGATACCGATTGCTTCACCAACCTGTACTGCCTGACCTGTTGCAAGGTTTGAACCGTAACACTTAGCACATACTCCCATGTGTGAACGGCAGGTAAGTACTGTACGGATCTTAACCTGTGTGATTGGATTACCGTTCTCGTCAACACCCTCTGCCATAACCTTTGCTGCACGCTTTGGTGTGATCATATGGTTGGCCTTAACGATTACATTGCCATCCTTATCGCAGATTGTGTTGCAAGAGAAACGACCTGTAATTCTCTCCTGAAGGCTCTCGATTTCCTCTCGACCCTCCATGAATGCCTTTACAACCATTCCCGGAATCTCACGTCCTGTACCTGCACAGCAGTCTGACTCACGAACGATCATATGCTGTGAAACATCTACAAGACGTCTTGTAAGGTATCCTGAATCGGCTGTACGAAGCGCTGTATCTGAAAGTCCCTTACGAGCTCCATGTGCTGACATGAAGTACTCGAGTACGTCAAGACCCTCACGGAAGCATGACTTGATAGGAAGCTCGATTGTACGACCTGTTGTATCAGCCATGAGTCCTCGCATACCTGCAAGCTGTTTGATCTGCTTATCAGATCCACGGGCTCCGGAATCTGCCATCATGAAGATGTTGTTGTACTTATCAAGACCTGTAAGAAGTGCCTTTGTAAGGGCATCATCTGTATCCTTCCATGTCTCGATAACCTCTTTGTAACGCTCCTCATCAGTGATAAGTCCACGCTTATACTGTCTTGTAATCTTATCTACAGTGTCCTGTGCATCAGCGATCATCTGTGGCTTCTGTGGTGGCACTGTCATATCTGAAATTGAAACTGTCATGGCAGCCTGGGTTGAATACTTGTATCCCATAGCCTTGACATTGTCAAGAACCTCTGCTGTTGTTGTAGCTCCGTGTGTGTTGATAACCTTCTCAAGGATCTGCTTGATCTGTTTCTTACCAACGTGGAACTCAACCTCAAACTTGAGTGCATTCTCAGCCTTTGATCTGTCTATAAAACCAAGATCCTGTGGAATGTTCTCATTGAATATCAAAAGTCCTACTGTTGTCTCTGTAAAACCTGAAACCTTTGTGCCGTCAGCAAGCTTTACTGTACGGTGTACAAAGATATTCTGGTGAAGAGTAATCTCCTTGTTCTCGTAAGCGAGCATTGCAAGATTAACACTTCCATAGTAACGGCCGAGAAGATCTATCGGTCTGCAAAGCACACGACGGTTTCCGTCCGTAACATCCTCAAACCAGATGAGGTCATATAAGCCAAGCTCAGCCTTTCCTGTATTTTCATCAGGAGTTGTGAACTTTCTAAGCTCCTCAATATCATTGTATACAGTGTCTGATGACACCTGTGCAACCATCTTTGGATCATCCTTGTAATCAGCGAGTTTTCTCATTGTGAGGTAGTAAACTCCAAGGATCATATCCTGTGAAGGAACGGCTACAAGTCCACCATCAGAAGGCTTAAGCAGGTTGTTAAGTGACAGAAGCATGAATCTGCACTCAGCCTGTGCCTCAGCAGTCAGTGGAAGATGTACAGCCATCTGGTCTCCATCGAAGTCGGCGTTGAACGCTGTACATACGAGTGGATGAAGCTTGATTGCCTTACCCTCTACAAGGATTGGCTCGAATGCCTGTATTCCAAGTCTGTGGAGTGTAGGAGCTCGGTTAAGCATAACCGGATGCTCTTTGATGACGTCCTCAAGGACATCCCATACCTCCGGCTGAAGTCTCTCAACCATCTTCTTTGCACTCTTTATGTTGTGTGCGGTTCCGTTAGCAGCAAGCTCCTTCATAACGAATGGTTTGAAAAGCTCGATAGCCATCTCCTTTGGAAGACCACACTGATAAATCTTAAGCTTTGGCTCTACACAGATAACTGAACGTCCTGAGTAGTCAACTCGCTTTCCGAGAAGGTTCTGACGGAAACGTCCTCCCTTTCCCTTGAGCATGTCTGAAAGAGACTTAAGAGCTCTGTTTCCAGGACCGGTAACAGGACGGCCACGACGGCCATTGTCGATAAGTGCATCGACAGCCTCCTGAAGCATACGTTTCTCGTTACGAACGATGATATCCGGCGCTCCGAGATCAAGAAGTCTTCTAAGACGGTTATTACGGTTGATGATTCGTCTGTAAAGGTCGTTAAGATCACTTGTTGCGAAACGTCCTCCATCGAGCTGAACCATTGGACGAAGATCCGGTGGAATAACAGGAATAACTGTCATAATCATCCACTCAGGCTTGTTTCCTGACTCACGGAAAGCCTCTACAACCTCAAGTCTCTTGATGATACGTGCACGCTTCTGGCCTGTAGCATTCTCAAGCTCTGCCTTAAGCTCTGCCGAATCCTTCTCGAGATCGATTGCTGCTAAAAGCTCATGGATAGACTCAGCACCCATTCCTACACGGAATGCTGAACGGCCATAAGTATCGCATGCCTCCTGGTACTCTGACTCGTTGAGAATCTGCTTGTATGCAAGCTTTGTCTCGCCCGGGTCAAGCACAATATATGAAGCAAAGTACAGTACTCTCTCAAGTACACGTGGAGATAAGTCAAGGATGAGTCCCATACGTGATGGGATACCCTTGAAATACCAGATATGAGATACAGGAGCAGCAAGCTCGATGTGTCCCATACGCTCTCTACGAACGCTTGACTTTGTGATTTCTACGCCACATCGGTCGCAGACAACACCCTTATAACGTATCTTCTTGTATTTACCACAATGACACTCCCAGTCCTTCGTTGGTCCGAAAATCTTCTCGCAGAAAAGACCGTCTTTTTCAGGCTTTAATGTTCTATAGTTAATGGTCTCAGGCTTTTTAACCTCGCCATGTGACCACTCTCTGATCTTTTCAGGAGATGCTAATCCAATCTGAATCGCATCAAACTGCATTGCCTGATTATTTTCTATATTATTTGTTTCTGGCATTTTGGCACTCCCTTCTAATTATTCTTCGTCATCAAGAACTTCATCAGCAAAAATATCGTCATCCGCTGTCTCAGGAGACTCTTCCTCTTCTATGTCAACAAGCTCTTCGTTGTCATCAAATTCTTTCTTTGAGAAACCATGCTCTGCGAATGACTCACTGTCCTCGAATGCATAGTCCTTATCGTTTCCGATAATTGAGTTGATATCTGTATTACCGTACTCACTTGTCTCGATAAGCTCAACCTCTTCTCTGTTCTCATCAAGTACCTTGACATCCAGACCAAGTGCCTGAAGCTCTTTGAGAAGTACCTTGAATGACTCTGGAATACCAGGCTCAGGGATATTCTCACCCTTGATGATAGCCTCGTAGGTCTTGACACGGCCAACAACATCATCGGACTTCATTGTAAGGATCTCCTGGAGTGTATATGCAGCACCATATGCCTCAAGAGCCCAAACCTCCATCTCTCCGAAACGCTGTCCACCGAACTGTGCCTTACCACCGAGTGGCTGCTGTGTTACTAATGAGTAAGGACCTGTTGAACGTGCATGGATCTTATCGTCAACAAGGTGATGTAGCTTAAGGTAATGCATGTGTCCGATAGTTGTCTTTCCATCGAAGCACTCACCTGTTCTACCATCACGAAGCTGTACCTTTCCATCCTTGGAAATCGGAACGCCCTTCCATAAGCTTCTGTGAGCTCTGTTTGTTGAAAGGTATTCCATAACGTCCTCACGGAGTGTATCAACATATTTATCATAGAAGATTTCAGCATCTGCGCTCCAGTATGGATGCTCAGCCTGTAAATCCTTTTCAAGCTCTTCCTTATCGAACGGAAGATTTACGTAATCATTTGCAAGCTCAAGTGTATCCTCGATATCTACCTCGTTAGCTCCGTCAAATACAGGAGTTGAGATATTGAAGCCAAGTGCCTTTGCAGCGAGACTCAAGTGAATCTCAAGGACCTGACCGATGTTCATTCGTGAAGGAACACCGAGTGGGTTAAGTACGATATCCAGTGGACGTCCGTTTGGAAGGAATGGCATATCCTCAACAGGAAGCACACGGGAAACGACACCCTTGTTACCGTGACGTCCGGCCATCTTATCACCGACAGAAATCTTTCTCTTCTGTGCAATGTAGATACGTACTGACTGGTTTACTCCCGGAGAAAGCTCATCGCCGTTCTCTCTTGTAAATACCTTGGCATCAACAATGATACCGTAAGCACCATGAGGTACCTTAAGTGATGTATCACGAACCTCTCTTGCCTTCTCACCAAAGATGGCACGAAGAAGTCTCTCCTCTGCTGTAAGCTCTGTCTCACCCTTTGGTGTAACCTTTCCTACAAGGATATCACCGGCACGAACCTCCGCACCTACACGGATGATACCTCTCTCATCAAGGTCCTTGAGTGCGTCGTCGCCGACACCAGGTACATCGCGTGTAATCTCCTCCGGTCCGAGCTTTGTATCACGGGACTCTACTTCATATTCCTCGATATGAACTGATGTATACACATCATACTCTACGAGACGCTCTGAAAGAAGAACGGCATCCTCGTAGTTGTATCCTTCCCATGTCATGAATCCGATAAGCGGGTTCTTTCCAAGAGCAAGCTCTCCCTGACTTGTTGAAGGACCGTCTGCGATAACATCGCCTGCCTTAACCTTGTCACCCTTAAATACGATAGGTCTCTGGTTGTAGCAGTTTGACTGGTTAGAACGAGAGAACTTTGTAAGGATATACTCTCTCTTGTTTCCGTCATTCTCTTTTATGATAATGCGGTTTGACTCTGAAGATAATACCTCTCCGTCTGCCTTTGCAACTACGCAGACACCTGAGTCAACTGCGGTCTTTGTCTCAATACCTGTACCAACTACAGGAGCCTCTGTGGTCAGAAGCGGAACGGCCTGACGCTGCATGTTTGATCCCATGAGGGCACGTGTAGGGTCATCGTTCTGCAAGAATGGAATCAGCGCTGTAGCTACTGAGAATACCATCTTTGGAGACACATCCATATAATCAAATGCTGACTTATCGTACTCCTGAGTTTCCTCTCTGTAACGACCTGAAACTGAGTTACGTATGAAATGTCCTTCGGCATCAAGCTTCTCATTAGCCTGTGCTACGTGGTAGTTGTCCTCCTCGTCGGCTGTCATGTATACAACCTCTTCTGTGACTACCGGGTTCTTAGGATCAGTCTTGTCAATCTTACGGTATGGAGCCTCTACGAAGCCATACTCATTGATTCTCGCATAACATGCAAGTGAGTTGATAAGACCGATGTTTGGTCCCTCAGGAGTCTCTACAGGACACATACGGCCGTAGTGAGTGTAATGTACATCTCGAACCTCGAATCCGGCACGGTCTCTTGAAAGACCACCAGGTCCAAGTGCTGATAAACGTCTCTTGTGAGTAAGCTCTCCAAGAGGGTTGTTCTGATCCATGAACTGTGAAAGCTGTGAAGAACCGAAGAATTCTTTAACAGCGGCAGTTACAGGCTTTATATTGATAAGTGACTGAGGTGAAATTCCCTCTAAGTCCTGTGTAGTCATTCTTTCACGAACAACACGCTCCAGTCTTGAGAGACCGATACGGTACTGGTTCTGTAACAGCTCTCCAACCGCACGGATACGTCTGTTTCCAAGATGATCGATATCGTCATCTGTTCCTGCGCCCCACTCTAAGTGCATATTGTAGTTGATAGTTGCGAAGATATCTTCTTTAGTAATATGCTTTGGAATAAGGTCAGATATATCTCTCTTTATTGCCTCGATTCTGTCCTCAAGAGAATCATACTCCTCGAGAATCTGAGCGAGTACCGGATAGTAAACAAGCTCGGTAACACCGATAGACTTAGGATCCTCAATCTCAGGAATCCAGCTTCTGATGTCAACCATCATAGAAGAAAGAATCTTGACATTTCTTGTCTCTGTCTGAATCCATAAAGCAGTAACGGCAGCGTTCTGGATCTGTGTGGCAAGCGCACGGTCAACAACAGTACCTGCCTCAGCGATAACCTCACCTGTAGAAGGATCCACTACGTCCTCAGCTAAAACCTGTCCACTGATACGGTTCTTTAATGCAAGCTTCTTATTAAACTTATAACGTCCTACCTTGGCAAGGTCATATCTTCTAGGATCGAAGAACATTGCTGTGATAAGGCTCTCTGCACTCTCAACTGAAAGTGGCTCGCCCGGACGAATCTTCTTATATAACTCTAATAAACCAGCCTCATAGCTTCCCTGTGGCTCACGCTCTGTGATTGCAGGGTCCTTGCTGAATGATGCCTGGATCTTTGGCTCATCTCCGAACATATCGAGAATAGCCTGGTTTGTACCTACTCCAAGTGCACGTAAAAGTACTGTGATAGGTACCTTACGTGTTCTGTCTACTCTTACATAAAAAACGTCGTTAGAGTCTGTCTCATACTCAAGCCATGCACCACGGTTTGGAATAACAGTACAAGAATACAGGGTCTTTCCGAGCTTATCATGAGCAATTCCGTAATAAATACCAGGAGAACGAACTAACTGACTGACAATAACTCGCTCTGCACCGTTGATTACGAATGTACCGGTCTCTGTCATTAAAGGCAGATCACCCATGAAAATTTCATGCTCATTAATCTCATCTGTCTCTTTGTTGTGAAGTCTGACTTTAACCTTTAAAGGAGCTGCGTATGTTGCATCTCTTTCCTTGCACTCAGGAATTGTATACTTTACATCATCTTCGCATAATGTAAAATCTACAAAATCAAGACTAAGCTTTCCGCTGTAATCTGTGATTGGAGAGATATCCGCAAAAGCTTCCTTGAGACCTTCGTCTAAGAACCACTGATAAGAATCCTTCTGGACCTCAATCAGATTTGGCATCTGCAGAACCTCTTTTTGTCTTGAGTAACTCATACGCATGCTTTTTCCGGATGTGACCGGACGTATTCTGTTTTTCTCCATTGACGTTTCACCTCTCGTTTTTATTTTAATCTAGCAAGTATCTAGATAATGATTCAAAAACCACCCCAGTTACTATATCTTGTGGTTTTTCTCTTGTGCACATATTTGCGAATGCATTTTAGTGTAATTTACCTATTGACAAATTTGCATCATTTAAAAAATTGCATAAAAATGCCACTGCACCACAATAGTGCAATGTATACTATACAACAAATCCGGCACGAATGCAAGTGTTTTTTTATTTTTTGTAAAATATTCAAAGTATTTACGCAATAATTTTACAGAGCATCGGATAGGCTACGAGCAGAGGTCCCAAAAATGCTCAGGCATTTTCGGGACGCGCTCCGACTGTCGCGCAATAAAAACATAAAAAAGAGCCAAGGCGCAAATAGAATTTGCCCTTGGCTCTTTTTTATGTTTTTACTCCGCTCGTAGCCTATCCGACTATTTAAGAGTAACCTTAGCACCCTCTGCCTCAAGTTTAGCCTTAGCATCCTCTGCTGAAGCCTTGTCAAGCTGCTCTTTGATAACCTTTGGTGCGCCATCAACAGCGTCCTTAGCCTCTTTAAGTCCAAGACCTGTGATCTCACGAACAACCTTGATAACCTTAACCTTGTTTGGTCCAACCTCTGTAAGCTCTACGTCGAACTCTGTCTTCTCCTCAGCTGCTGCTCCGTCAGCTCCTGCTGCTGCAACTACAACACCTGCTGCTGCAGAAACACCGAACTCTTCTTCACAAGCTTTTACTAAATCATTTAACTCTAATACGCTTAACTCTTTGATAGCATCAATAAACTCTGCTGTTGTTAACTTTGCCATTATAATTTCCTCCATTTAAAAATTTAATTATGATAATAAAATGAACAGGAGATAGATAATGCTTCAGATTCAACACATCCGTAAGGAATATAGAACAGGAAAGTTAGTACAGAAAGCACTTGATGATGTGTCGCTGAATCTAAGGGATAGTGAATTCGTTGCAGTGTTAGGTCCAAGTGGTTCAGGAAAAACCACGCTTCTTAATATTATAGGCGGCCTTGACAGATACGACAGTGGGGATCTTATCATCAATGGAATATCAACTAAAAAATATAAAGACAGAGACTGGGATTCATATCGTAATCATACGATAGGTTTTGTGTTCCAGAGCTATAATCTTATACCTCATCAGACGGTTCTTTCTAATGTTGAGCTTGCACTTACAATATCAGGAATATCAAGGACTGAAAGAAGAAAACGTGCTAAAGAGGCACTAGAAAAGGTGGGACTTGGAGAGCAGATACATAAAAAGCCAAGCCAGATGTCAGGTGGACAGATGCAAAGAGTTGCCATAGCCAGAGCACTTGTTAATAATCCAGATATTCTTCTTGCAGATGAACCTACAGGAGCACTTGACAGTGAAACAAGCGTACAGGTTATGGAGCTTTTAAAAGAGGTATCAAAGGACAGACTTGTAGTTATGGTAACTCATAACCCTGAGCTGGCTTATGAATATGCTACAAGAATAGTAGAAGTTAAAGATGGAAAGATATTATCGGATTCGGATCCGTTAGAGATAGATGAAAATATTATAGAAAAACCGGTGCACAAAAATATGGGAAAGTCGTCAATGTCGTTTCTTACAGCACTTTCATTAAGCTTTCAGAATCTTAAGACTAAAAAGGCAAGGACTCTTCTTACATCGTTTGCAGGTTCTATAGGAATTATAGGTATAGCACTTATTCTTTCAATATCTAATGGTGTCAGTGGATATATAAGTGCGATGGAAGAGGATACTTTGTCAGAATATCCGTTACAGATACAAAGTACGGGCTTTGATCTTACAGCGATGATGGTCGGTATGTCAGCATCAGGTGACAACAAAAAGGAAAACGATATCGGTGTTACACCTGTTGTTTCTGATATGTTCTCTAAGATGAGTACCAATGATCTGGCATCGCTTAAAACATATATAGAAGGCAATCCGGAAAATATTGAAGATTATGTGCATGCCATAGAATACAAATATATAGTAACTCCTCAGATATACAGGGAGGATAATACAGGATATAGGCAGATAAATCCTGACAAGTCATATGAGATGATGGGAATGTCTTCATCATATGAGAATTCCATGACATCTGGCATGTCTACAAATGTGTTTTATGAGCTGCCCTCAAACAGCAGTTTATATGAAGAACAGTATGAAGTAAAAGCAGGACATTGGCCACAGAATTATAACGAATGTGTTCTTGTGCTTTCCTCAAGCGGTAACATAAGTGACAGGCTTGAGTACACACTAGGTCTGCGGGATAATGCTGAATATGAGAATATGATATCTGCATTTATGTCAGAAAAAGAGATAGATATTCCTGAGAATAACGACAGCTTTTCATATGATGATTTTATTGGCATGACCTTTAAAGTGGTGAATAGTGCTGATTATTATCAGTATGATACAGAGTATGATATATGGAAGGATAAAACTGGTAATGAAGAATATATGAAGGAGTTGATAAGCAAAGGCAGTGATCTGAAAATATCAGGTATAGTTAAGCAGGTTGAGGGAACCACGGCAGCAATGCTTACACCGGGTATAGCATATACATCCGGGCTTACAAGACAGCTTATACAATATTCTGCAGCTAGTGATGTAGTAAAAGCACAGAAGGAAAAGAAGGATACCAACATATTTACTGGTGAAAAGTTTGGTATAAGTAGTGACAGTAAAAGTAAATTTAACATGGAATCACTTTTTCAGATAGATACAGATGCAATAAGTAATGCATTTAAGGTGGATGATAGTATATATGATATGAGTATGCCAGATTTTGCTGCATTGATCAATCCAGATGATATATCAGCGGCATTTGATCCATCTATGTTTGATTCTATGGATTCATCAGTGTTTAACCCTGATAGTTTTGGAGATATATCTTCTGCTTTCGGGGAAAATGGTATGGATTTTGATATAGGCAGTATAGATGCAGACACAGTAAAGAAACTGATATCAGACAGTCTTACAGATGAAGTTAAAGCATCTATATCTGAAGTATTATATGGTTTCAAGGAATATATGTCCTCTGATGAAGTATCAGCCCAGTTAAGTAAGGATATCAGACAGCTTATTACTGATTCAATGCATGTAAATATATCGCAGGACAGAGTGCTTAAGGAGGTAAACAAGCTTGAAGCCAGATATTTTGAATATATTAAAAAGAATGGTATTGAGGATACAACAGCAGAAAGTGTATTTAAGTTCCTGCTTACAGATGAGGCAAGAAAACAGATATCAGATTCGGCAAAAGAACTTATGAATGATGCTGTGACATTTGATATATCAAAAGAACAGCTCTGGAGTATATTTAAAAAGGATGTAGTAGATGGATACGCAGAATATGCCAAGCAGAATGGATATCAGAACATAGATGGTATTCTTGATAAAGTCATAAACAATATGATCAACAGTCTGCAGGAACAGTTTACTGCCAATATACAGAATGCCATGAACAAGATGATGGAAAGTATCATGGGAAATATGCAGCAGGCTATGGAGGCAGTCATGACACAGATGATGTCCTCTATGACAGATGCCATGATGAATGCCATGCAGCTTATGGGAAATAATATGGCAGCTGCACTAGGTTCAATGGGCATGGGAACAGATACAGATGACTATGATTTTAGCAGCGCATTTGGTATAGATACAGACAGCTTCGCAGATGCGATAAAGATGAATATGAACGAAAGTGACCTTTCAGATCTTATGAAGTCACTTATGTCTGATACGGATGTTGCCTCATATGACAATAATATGAAAAAGCTTGGCTATGCAGATTTGTCAGTACCAGGTGAAATAGACATATATCCTAAGGATTTTGAAAGTAAGGATAAGATAGTAAATATACTTGATAACTATAATACAAGCATGAAAAAGCAGGGTAAGGATGAACAGGTTATAAGCTACACAGATGTGGTAGGAACACTTATGTCCTCTGTCACTACTATAGTAAATGTTATAAGCTATGTGCTGATTGCATTCGTGGCTATATCTTTAATAGTATCTTCTATTATGATAGGTGTTATCACATATATAAGTGTGCTTGAAAGACGTAAGGAGATAGGAATATTAAGGGCAATAGGTGCTTCCAAGAAGAATGTATCGGCTGTATTTAATGCAGAAACATGTATAATCGGACTATGCTCAGGACTTATGGGTATAGGTATAACATTACTTTTTATGCTTCCTATAAATGCTGTTATTCATGCACTTTCAGGAGTTAACAACATCAATGCAGTACTTCCTGTAATTCCAGCGATAGTGCTTATACTGCTTAGTGTATTTCTTACATTTATCGGTGGATTGATACCTTCTAAGAAGGCATCCAAGAGTGACCCGGTGACAGCACTGAGGAATGAGTAGAATGATTAAATTGTTGTTTAACACACATTCTTAACGTACGGACGACAGCATATATGAGAAAAG
>OHRW01000693.1_pt1 | contig 15885 bp, 10 predicted proteins | sample 1578541 | NCBI WGS metagenome assembly OHRW01 (sample SAMEA3879519, study PRJEB24766) | human gut metagenome | biome: human-associated habitat; feature: feces | place: USA | collected 1985/1987 | reverse complement strand
ATCTTTGCAAATATACCATATCTATTAACTGTACACCACACTCATAAATTGGGTGGTCATAATTGTCCGTAAAGAAATTCGGAATATTGTGAGATCGGACAAATCCGCATTTTTCATAAAACGGTACGGTCAACGGGCTGTCACCTGTTCCAACCTGCAAAATAGAATATTCATCTGCATATTTACTTACAAGGAAGTCAATCAATGCTTTCCCATAGCCCTGTCCTTGATTCTTAGGATCAACTGCAATATTTTTAATTTCAAGTATTCCATTATCTTCATCAGTAACGACACATTCAGCTTTTACATTACCATCTTCAAGTACATACATAGTACCTTTTTCAAGATAGTGATCAATCATATTTTCCTGCTCATCAGCTAATAACAATAATGCTATAAATTGCTTTTTATTCTCATTCACTTCTCGGATTTTCATATCTATTACTCCGTCAAATTCCAATTTTAACATCAGACGTGTGGTTTTATCATGTTCTGCTCCGCATTTCGGACATATCCATGTCCTCACTGACAAATCTTTTGTATCTGGATTCTGATACCCGCAAACAGAACATAATTGACTACTAGCATAAAATGTATCTATTTTGATGTATTTCCTGCCATTCCATTTTGCCTTATACTCTAACTGTCTTGTGTTTCTACAAGTATGGACACATAGTATTTTCCACTGGAAACCTGCGAAACGGTCGCTGACTTAATCTGCCCACTATATTCCCTGTGTAACCTTGCTTTTACCGCTTTTAATTTTGGCAGTTTTATCTTCCCTGTCTCAAAATCTACCGCAATATTTCCATTTGAAATCCAATATTTTTGCTTTCGCTGGCAAAAACGATAAGAAAAGTTCCTGTATTTCATGAAAATCCACATTTTGAGTTGTATTGACAAAATCTGCTGTATGCAGATTGTAGTAATCTAATGTATTATTATCACTCATTTTTTCTTATTTCCTGATGTTTCGTTATCATTACTATAACACAAATACCAGTTACACTAAAGACTGCTTTAAAAATATGGAAACATAATTCATTATAAAATTCACATCAAATCTTAGAGCCTTTTTAATTTAAAAGTACTACTACATTTCCATGATGCTATTTTCATCAGCATTACACCCCTGCTCACTAAGTATTTCCTGACACTTTTCTATTATATTGCCATATAACAAAATCCTATGTTTATAATTAAGACATCTCTCAATTTATAAACATAGGATTTCAGTTATTTCTCTTTATTCTGATAATATCTACAATACTGCTGTATATGTATTAAATACACTATATGTTACATATCACATTTACTATCTTTTATGTCCCTGCTTCATATTCCCAAAAACGGAACTGAATACATCATAATTATTACTATCTCTTGGAGAACAGTAAACAGCAAATTCAATTACACGAAAAGCATGTATATATTTTTCAACTACATTCTTAGCAGCCGTTGCAACAACGCCTGGATTATTCTCAAATGCACCACAGCCAAATGCACCAAGTATTACTACATCATTGTTATTGGTTAAAGCTATATCAAGTATTCTTGTGAATCTTCAGAAAAGACTGTGGATTATCACAGAAACAACTGGCTGAAAAAGTAGGAATCTCTACAACACATTTAAGCCATATTGAAACAGGAAACACTAAGCTAAGCTTACCGGTATTTGTTGATATTGCGGAGGCTTTATCTGTATAGACTGATGAGCTGCTTTATGACACACCAAGTATTAATTTATCTACCAAAGAACCGGAGCGGAAGTGAATCCCTAAAAGGATTCACCCCGCCCCGGTTCTTTGGCTTGTTTATAGTTTTATTGTGATATAAGCGTATTTAATTATCTTACATTCTTAATCTTGCATCTGCCTGTTACTGCAACACCTGCTGTTAAAGCAAGAACTGCTGCTGCAATGTAAGCCATCATATTATTTGCATCACCAGTCTTAACATCTGATACAGATGTATCTGAAGTACCTGCTTCTGTTGTGTTATCAGACTCTTCTGAACCAGAAGGTGTACCTGCGTCAACCTTTACTAATGCATTGATTGCTGCTGTAAGGTGCTCTGTTGCTTCTTCAACATCAGCCTTATATTCTGCAATCGCAAGTGCATCAACTGCTTCTTCATACTCAAGCTTCATAGCTGCCCAAGACTGGGCTGTGTAATCTGCTTCATTAAGGTCATCTGCTGCTGCAATAACTGCTGAGAGCTTTGCTTTATCTTCTTCACTTGCAGGCTCTTTAACCTTAACTATATTGGCATCTGTTGCTTCAAAATTAATTGTAGTATCGGAATATCCTAATGCATATACTGTAAGTGACCAGTATCCTGTTCCGTCATAACCTGCTGGTAACTGGCAGCGTGCTGAATCAGTAAGTCCAAGCTGGATTCCCATTACTTTGTGCATCCAGTTATCTGCAGCAAATTTAGTTCCATATGTAGCAACAGCATTTGTTCTTGTTGCATCATTTCCATAATATGTCCACTTAACAGCCTGCATCATAGCACCTAATGCGCCATAACCATCACCATTAATATCAACTCTTAAGAATTCACCGTATGAACCTGTAGCATCTTTTACTGTAGATGTAATGTTAGCAGCCACACTTATATCCTGCTCTGCAAATGACTTTCCACTTCCAGTCTGTCTTGCAGAGAATGAATATGTTCCATCTGCATTCTTAACTGCTGTCTTAAGTCCGTTAGTATCTGCGTTAACTGCTGCTGTATACTCATATGAGCTAAGCTTGTTCTCACCGAATCCACCGTATAACTTTTCTCCATTCCTGACAACTCTGTAATGCTGCTCAAAATCAGCAAGATCAGATGTCTTAACCTTAACCGGAACATACTTAATACCAGTTACTTCATATGATACTAACTTTGTTGTTGTACCATCAGCTTTAGTAATTGTACCTTTGTTGTATGAAAGCTGTGTACCATCTGTAAGTATCATCTGCTTTCCATCACTACTCCAGCCGGCAAGCTCATACTTCTTACCATCTTCTGTATCAATTGTTGCCATGCACTGGTAGCTTCCTCTGTGAAGACCATGATTGGTTGTAGCTCTTGTTACTGTATCAAAACCGCCTTTATCGTACTCACCATGTGTATCCTTCTCATTAGATGATGTTACATCCCCTGCGTTATATACGCCTTCGTTTGCCCAGTATTCCTGCCATGTAAGACCAGCATATACATATGAATACTCATCATCTGCTGCATGTGTATATGACACAAATGCAGGAAATACTGTTACAGCAAGAACAGTGGCTGCTGCAACCGCAGCAATCTTAGTAAAAATGTTCTTTCTCATAAATCCTCCTTGTTTTGCGAAGCAAAATCCGAACCCATTGGTGAGGAGAGGATTTTTGCCTCCTTATAATTTTTTCTATTACAAATCCGCCTACTTCTTAGCCGATTTATAAGCATAGTAAAATGCCTTCTTGATGGCATTGCTTGATTTGGTTGCACCAGATACTGCATCAACACCTGATGTACTCTGGTTTGCAAGAAGCTGTGCAGGAACCTTTGCATTTGCCATATTAAAATACTGCACATCCTGCGCACCCGCTTCTGATTCAGCAGTAACCGATGTAATCGTATCTCCCGATATGACTATTGTAACCATTACATTGTAGTTATAAGTCTCACACACAGCGGAACCTGTATAAGTTCCATCTGCTTTAAATGTTGTATTAGCCGGTGCGTCACTGCCTGAACCGCCGCTCAGCTCTCCACTATTGTCAGAACTATTATCCGGCTGAGCTGACTGATTACCACTGTCAGAACTATTACCTGATGAATTACCAGAAGCATTATCCGAACCGGAATTATTACTATTTACCGACACTTCATTTCCTGCATCGCCAGACTGTGAGTCTGACTGTCCATCTGATGAGGCTGATTCTTCCAGACTCTCTTGTGTTGTTCCTTCGGCATCTGTCTTAGCCGTACTGCTCTCAATCTCTTTGACCATTGCTGCAACTGTCTCTTCGTTAAAGAAATCGTTCCATTCCTCATTGTCTTCCGATGCCGACACTGTCTGTCTTCCTGCAAAGCACGACACCGTCATCACTGCACATATAACCAATGCCAGTCCATACAGAACCGTCTCTGGTTTCTTACCGTATGTCTTTCCTGCTCTTGCTGCCTTTACTGATACAGCCTTTGATATTCTCATAGCTGCATAGCCTAAGAAAACTATGCTGTAGATAACTACATTTGCAACATACATGCCAAGTCCAAGTCTCGCATAAGGTATGTTAATGAGCATAATGTGAACATACATAAGACCATAAAACACATATGCTGTGCGCTGTAACTGCTTCCACTTCTTAGCCTGCATCTTCTTTCTTACAGATGGAAAAGATGTAACTGTAAGCACAATCATTATAGCTATAAGCACAAGACTTATTACCGCAGCTGCAAGCTGTGTGGCTGATAACAGGCTTGTCTTAGTAAATAACATTCTGAAATATGTCATTCCATATGTGAAATTATGACACAGGACGAGTATTGCCGCTGTAATTGACAACTCGCCTCTTATCTTCATAAGTGGTGCAATCAGCTTGTTGCCCTTAGGCAGTGCGCCAGTGTACATTACCACAACAAACATTGCCGTTCCAAAAGAGCCTTTTGCAAATATTCCTAATATATTGTTCTTTACAAACAAATGCATTGGCAGGAACTCAAGCAGGAATACCGCAATAGAGATTACTGCCGCACCTATATAAAATATATTGGCATATTTCTTAAGTGAATCTTTGAGAAAATATATAAATAAAGCTACGATTATAAGTGATATTATTAATAACATGTCTGCTCCTTCGGGTCTGTATATCTTGGTTAGCTATCTTTAATAATAGTTTATTAATCTATCTATAATTAGTTATCACTAACTGCTCTATAGAATATATTTTTCTCACCACATTTGTCAATACAGACAGTTAATAATAATTCTCATTAAGGCTGTCTGGTAATTATTTCCTTATTCATATCTGTTGAAAAACCGCTGGCAATGCCCTCCGATACATACACTGTGCTTCCATCGAAAAGTATCATATCAAAATCTATATCACCGCTTCTGTAAAGTTCTTTTGCACCGTCCAGCCCCATTGCAAAAAGTGCCGTTGACAATGCATCTGCTGTAGTTCCATCTGAATGCACAATTGTAACAGAAGTCAGGTCGCTGTCTGAAGGATAACCTGTCTGCGTGTCTATAATATGATGGTATACTTGTCCATCCTGCTCAAAATACCGCTCGTACCCACCTGATGTTATGACAGCCTTATCCGTCGTGCTTAATATTCCAAGATAACTATTCTCACTAGCAGGATTCTGTATGGCAACTCTCCAGTCAGAACCGTCCGTCTTAGTTCCAAGCACCTGCACATTGCCCCCAAGATTGACAATCGCATGCTCAATGCCGCAATCCTTCATAATCTGGATAACCCGCGAAGATGTGTAGCCTTTGGCTATACCACCAAGGTCAATGCTGGAACCACCTGTCAGCGCCACCTGCTGCCCGTTTACTGATACATTTGTATAAGAAACACCCTTAAGTGCCTCTGCAATCTCACTGCTTTCTGGCACTCTGTAATTCTTTGTCGTAAATCCCCACAGCTCCATAAGAGGATATACCGTAATATCGAAAGCCCCATTGGTCTTTTCTGACACCTGCATTGCCCTGTTCATTATAAATGCGGTTTCTTCCGATACTTCTCCGCTTCCATTTTCATTTATCTTAGTAACATCACTGTCCGCATTTCCTACCGAAAACATTGCATCAAGCCGGTTAATCTCCTGCACTGCCTTGTTTACTGCCTCCTCTGAATTACTTCCATATGCTGTTAGTGACATATATGTATCCATTGCAAATATTTCCTGTGTGCTCTGGTCTGGCTGTCCTTTTACAGCATTTTCTTTATTAGCACATGATGAGAGCACTGTCATAGCAGTGATTCCTATCATAACTGTTAAAATGTATTTTCTAAGTTTCATAATTATCTCCGTCTTACATAAGTTAGTTCTTTGAAACTTTAAACTATATTGGGGAAAATGTCAATTTATTTCGTTATCACAGAAATTTCACCCAACAAACATAATCACATCAATATCAAATCTTCCATTATCACACTCTATAACCATGGTTCCATCATATTTGTCAACAATTCTCTTTACATTATCCAAACCAATGCCATGATTTTCACCTTCTACTCACAATATTTCCATTTACTTTTCTTCTTAAATTCCTGATGTGCCTTTGTGTACTCCATATTAATCCCCTTTCGCTATTTCAGTTGTTCCTGTAACGCAAAAAGAGGACATCTTCTAAATTTCTTTAGAAAATGTCCTCTAAATAATACAATCTTTAATTTTCAGACTTAGCAATCTGTACTAACGTGTATTTATCATCAACCGCCATAAAGGCTTTTTTATTCAATGAACTTTTATCCTGCAATTTGTGCAGACGGTCTGCACAAATTACTTTTTCATATCAATTCTACTTCTAATATCTTCTACGGCAGGTAATGCATTTTTCAAATCTAACGGTAAATCCGTGCATAAGTGATATTCACTGACACCAATCGGTTTTGACATATCTCTCAATGCATACTCTGCAATTGTTCTATTTTCATCTCTGCACAAAATAAGTCCCACTGATGGATTATCCTCTGGAGCTTTCACTAAATCGTCTAAAGCAGATAAATAAAAATTCATCTTTCCTGCCTGTTCTGGCTTAAACTCGCCAGTTTTAAGGTCTATTGCTACATAACATCTAAGCTTTGTGTTATAGAACAGAAGGTCTATATAGAAATCTTTTCCTCCAACTTCAAGATGATACTGCTGTCCCATAAAAGCAAAACCAGTGCCTAATTCCATCAGTAGAGAAGTAACATTTTTTACAAGTTCATTTTCTATATCTGTTTCCAACATTTCTTCCGTATAATCGATGAAATCAAACATATATGGGTCTTTCATTGTGCTTAATACCATATTCTTTTGTTCAGCCGGTAATCGTCTTTCAAAATTTGATATTTTGTTAGCAACTGCCTGTCGCTCATATAATTGACTCTTAACTTGGGAAGTCAAATCATCAACTGACCACTTATGTTCCAAAGTTTTTTCCAGATACCATATATATTCTTCTCGATTTGACACTTTACTCATCAATATCTGATGATGACTCCAAGTAATTCTTCCCAATCCGTACTCATCTACATCATCTTCCGTAAAAATCTGTGCAAATTTCTTCATATATTTTAAATTTCTGACAGAATAACCTTTGGCACTTGGAAATCTCATCTTCATATCCTTAGACAGATTTTCCACAAATTTATTTCCCCACTCAGAATTGCGTATAATAACATTTCCAATAAATATATTTGTTTTCATTATCTCACTATTTACACTGACAGAAGCTCTGCATTTAGCCTGATTGACATAATCATTTATTTCTTCTACTGCCTGCAAATATTGATTTGACGGTGTAAGCATATTGACTCCTTCCTAATTGTGCAGACCGTCTGCACAATTTAAAATCTATCATCGCATTATCCTTTTATTCCACGCCCAATGCCTTATATACTGCATCTTCCGCACTGGAATAGAAAATCAAATTAAAGCAGCCAATTAAATCCGATGGAACTGCTCCGATGTCTGCTGCTGATACAATAGGGAGCAAAACTTTCTTTGCCCCACTGTCCAAACATACCTGCAAACTGTTTGCAAGCTCATCAACTTTGATAAGTGTTCCTGCGATACTGATTTCTCCAAGAACTGCAAGACTGCTTGCAACAGGTTTACCTAATGCCACTGAAGATAAAGCAATCAGTGTTGGCAATGCCAATTTGTCTGTCATACCAATGCCCTGCAAGTCTTGGTAATTGATGATATAATCCTTTGTCGTTGTACTGATAGAGCCACTGATACGGTTAGAATTGGCTTTCAAGAAATTAAACGCAGTATTCGTTGCTTCTTTACATTTTCCATCAGAGCCTAAACCGGAACGCTCGAACTTTCCGTTACCCGGCATCATCTGAGATTCCAAACGGAATACACCAAGCATACCCGTTTTACCCTGAGCCACGGTATAGACTTGTCCCGGATTACACATTCCTTCCGGAATCAGTTTTCCACCGCCCTGCTCTGGCACGGATACATAGAATTCCTCAAATGTTTCATTGTCAATGTATGAGAAATTCACATCATAGAACTCCATACCGCCAAGTTTCTTCAACTGTTCCTTGACTCTACGACGCATCTCGAGAGAAATCTTTAAAACTTCTTCCAGTTCTTCCTTGGTATATTCTCCATCAGGATAAAGCAGCTTGATAAATCCACCGACCATCTTTCTGACTGCAATCGTATCACGCTGGTTTAAGTTCTTTCCAAGGCGGAAGTATTTATCCAAGGCATCGCCATACTGTTCTTTACGAAGTTCTCTGATAAACTCTGCAAGATAGTCACTGATAAAACCATAATCATTTGTAAAGTGCTGCGGTCTGAATTTTGGAATTTCCCAACCCGGAATATAGCAGTGCATACGGTCAAGGAACGCTGTATCTGTTCCCATTTCCGGCGGGAACGGAGCAAACAGACTCGATGTTTTCAACAGCACATCAACACTCTGATTGATATTACCCACAAATACCATTGATGCAGAAGCAGACTTTTCTTCTTTTCCACGGGCAAAAGAACCGGAAGCCATATAATCTTTCATTATCTGGATACCGTCTTTATCTTTGAAATTGATACCTGCAACCTCATCAAAAGCGACACAATCCCACAAACCGACAAGACCAACTGTCTTTCTTGCCATATTGTAGAACAGATTTGCTACTGTTGTCTGACCACCGGAAACAAGAATACTGTTCGGTGAAATTTCTTTGTATAAATGAGATTTACCTGTACTTCTCGGTCCGAGTTCACACAAATTAAAATTATTTTCTACGAGCGGTAACATACGGGCAAGAAGCAACCACTTTTCTCTTTCGGTCAGTGTATCCGGTTCCATACCGATGGAACGGAGCATTACGCTTATCCATTCATCTTTTGTAAACGCCTTTCTCCCTTGTTTCAGTTCATTGATGTCAACGTGCGGCATCTGAATCGGTGTAAGTTTACGGATATGGATAGGAGAAGCATTCTTATCTTCCTCTATGTATTCATATTCAAGCTGAACAATACACCAGATACCTCCACAAAGCAGACGGTCAAATTTGCTCGGATAATCTTCGCTAATCGGAATTGCTTTAATTCCAAGGTTAGAAAACTCTGCTTCATAAGTATCTTTTTTAATATTTAGATTAACCGTAATCTTATCAATGACTGTATGACTTCCCCTTTGACGGAGCAGGGAAAGAATTTTCTGTGCTTCGTCTGGTCGTACATAATTGTCTGCCAGTATTCTTTTTACATTCGCCACACCTTCTTCGATGATAGATGGGTCATCAGAACTGCAATACTGTCCCAGTAAAAATTCAAGCACATAAACCGGAACATTCGCTCCCTCTTTGATGGATTTCGTCAAATCCTTACGGACAATTTTTCCATCAAAATAAGTACGGAGTTTTCTGTTTATATCACTCATCTCAGAAAAATTGGTAGTTTCTTCAAAGCTAAATGATGTGCTATTCTCTGTTACAATATTTTCCTCTGTTTCTACTTCTTCTATGCTTCCTTCATCATCTGCAAAATCGGCATAGCCCTGAGCTATATCTTTTTCAATGTTATCCATTATAATCTAATCCTCCTCATCGCACTTATCGGCAAGCTGCTCGATAATATGCAACATATATTCTTTCGCTATGCTGTCTTTTCCTAAGAAGTTATACTTTTCATCAAGATAATTCTCAATCTGAATCAGGATAGAAAAAATATTATTGACAATTCCAATCGGTTCATCAGTTGCGTCCGTTCCATAAAGCTGTCCACCCATTGTAAAAATCACGAGCCAAAATGAACCCAATGGATTACCTGATGAGAACATTGTTTTATAAAACTGCCCCATCTCCGTATTGTTAGCAATCTCTCTTACATATTGTTCCGGTGTTACACCAGTATGTATGCCTGAAAGTCTGACGGCATCATTCATCATTCTCAGTTTCACGGACTTTGGCTGTTTCGTCATCATTACAACATCGCAGATACAATTCAAAATCTGAAGTTCCAAATACGGAAGCAATTCTTCTTTTGAAATGTCGTTTGTAATGTTTGACCTGTCAATCAAATCCTCATAGAAAAACTTCATTTCTTCCAAACGGTCTTCTATCGGTATCACCCCAAGCCAATCCACTTCCTTAATGGAAATCTCACGCACTTGGTTAATCTGATAATTTACGCTGTCAATAAAGTTCTGACATATTGCATTGGAAATGTTACTGTCAGGATTTCCAAGAATCGAAAACCGCATAATGATTGACGTCGTATAATCAATCATATCCTGCAAATCTTTCTGCGTTCCGGACTTGTATAATGCCCGGAAGAAGTTGACCCAAAAGCCACCTGCATAACTCTTACTTATAGATATGACATTTCGGAAATTGCCAACCTCTCCTCCGGTTCTCGCTGCACTTAAATATGCACTCTCCGAAAATGGGAAGCTCATATTATTGAAGTAAATCCTAATAATTTTACTCTGCTCTTTTGTCACTCTGCCCTGTCTTTCGATGACAAGAGCAAACGCATATAACGCAAGGTAGGTACTGCCCGAAGCTATCTCATTCGGAATATATCGGCGTGATGCCTTTGTTACAACCTTTGATACAATATTGAATGCCCGTTCGCTATCACTGGCTATCTTTTCATAACATTCCTGATAAAACTTCTGTGTTTTAATCAGTCTTTTCTCTTTCTCTCTGCTCATATCCCGAACAGTCATTGCAACTGCAAAGGCTAAGGCATCAGAAAAGCCCCATCTTCCCATAAGGCGATACCCCCTTTTCAGATATTACCCGAAGAATCCAAAATCATCGGCAAATGCAATATCCATAATAATCTCGTGACGAAGAACTTCTATATCATTCTTATCGTCATAAGCAACCAAGTAGTATTTCTGTGATTTATCGTATTTCTTGTTCTTAAAGTTAAAGCGGAGTCTGAACATACGCTTCGTCGTATCTTTATCTTTCTTATCTGCAATAACAATATTCTCATTAGAAATCTTCTCGTTATTATCAGAAATGAAATATACTCGGTAACTTGTTTCTTTCACAATATCACTTACCGGCTCTGTCTGAACAAAATCCAGTGTCGTGATAAGATTTGTAATCTTTGAAGTCAAACTTACAAGAGCAATTTCTGCTAGGCTTGTTTCCTTTTTGCCCTTATCCACTTTCACATCAATCATCGGTACAAGCATTTCCTGCGGAGAGCAGCCGCCATGAACATAGTTCTGTCCTGCTCCTGCCACCTTGAAAATATCTGAAGCAAGAGGGAATGACACGATACGTTCATCGACACTACCAAGTACCTTACCAACTGTTGTATGGCAAACTCCGTCTGCCTTGATTTCTTCGGCAGATATGGAATAACGCTGTCCAACACTGTTTGATTTTGAAGCAGCTCCGGCAATCTTATCTGTTGCCTGAATTTTGTCTCTCTTATAAATAAATCCGTGGTCTGCCGTCACAATAAAATGATAAGTATTTGCCTGCGATGCAATTCTCTTTATCAAAGTATAAATCTCTTCAATTGCTTCTTCGCAAGCAGTAAAGACTTCATTTTCAGAAGCCGCTTTATCTCCACGGGCATCTATCTGATTATGATAAATATACACAACGTCCTGTCCTGTAAAGATAGAACGAAGGTCTGCCTGTTTCATTGTTTTCATTGAATCAAACTGAATGCACTTACTGCTTACTTTATACTCTTTCAGAATAGATTCCCTTTGCTCCGTGGAACTGCACGCTTTTCCGTCAACCAGCACATCATAAGATGAACTATATTCAATCGTCTTATGCGGAAGCAGGGAAGCCATACCTAACGGTGTATAAGATGGAAGAACACCTTGCATTGCTCCGATAGAAGCATTGCACTTCTCATCTGCCTGCATTTTTTCAAACAGGGTATGTGCAACCTCATAACGGAGTGCATCAGATATAATAACTACTACTCTATCCTTTGAGTAATTGATGTGCCTTGCAAAGAAATCTCTCTGCAACGTAAGTCCTGTTTCTCCATCTGCGTCTGCAAGCTCATTGTTCCAGTTCACTGTAATCCGATTCAGATACTCATTCGTATAGATATTCTCAACCAGTTCCCTGATTTTTTCAAACTGTGTGGTATCTTCCAATTTATCGAAGTAAAAATAAAAGTATCTATAATAACGGTCAATCTTATAAGTTGACTCCGTATATTCCTTAACCAAGTTTTTGATACCGCTGACTGGCTGATACTTACCTTCAGCAATCATATCAAAGGCATTCTGAAGAATGAAATACTCATTGCGGAAGTTCTTTCCAAAATGTTGCTTCCTGCGTTCTACACAAAGCTCCGGAATCGTCTTTCCATTCAGCTTTGCTCCTATATCCTCATTCTCAAGTCTGCCGATAATCCAACTAATCAGAAGTTCATCAACACCTGCAAAGATATTGCAAGCTACAAGTGTTTCCACTTCCATCTTCTCAAGATAATTTTTACCGTTAATTGCATTATAGATAATCTCTGAAATCTCATCAAAACGTGTACCATACAGATAACTGTTCATCAGGTTATCCATAAATGCAATGATATTACCGGATTTATAAGAAATAAATGGTTTCCAAGCCTGCGGCATATCCGTATGAATACTCTTAGCCGCATATGTAACAAACATCGTGATAACGAGTTTTTCAAGTGTTGGCTTCGGGTCATTATATCCAAATGCCACATCTGCCTGCTGCCAGAATGCAGAAAGCAAATCATACTTCTCAAACTCTGTTAGGTATTTGTTATCCAGCAAGCCATCGTCTGTTAAAATTGAACGCAGCACTTCTTCAAACGAAGCGGTCTTATCCTTGCAAAGCACACTCATCAATGCAACTTCAATCGTGCTTCTGTTGAAATTCTCTATTTCCAAATCATAGAATTTCTGCGTTCTGTCTTTATTCGCAAAGAATTTAATATAATGCTGAATAACAGGCTTGTACCGTTCATCAATCCCCAAATCAAGCGTGAGCAAGGAAGCACGGTCAGCAAAAAATTCTTTAGAATATCGGATTGTATCTGCAAGATGGTTGTCCCTTATGTTCGGTTTTGCAAAAGGAGCGTACACAAGATAATTGGTTGTCGTATCCTCTCGTTCCAAGAAGTATTTGATATAGAACTGATTGTCCGGCTCAAGATGCAGAACCTTTGCATTTTCCAATTCTATGCTGTCAATATCCTCCTGAAACTCCGCATTGGCATCATACCAAAACACAAGTTTACGGACATCACTTGCAAACTCACTATTTAATTTGTCTGTAATCTGTTTTAAGTTTAGTTCTGCCATGTTTGACCTGCCTTATAAATCAATTTCAAGCTGATTGTCATCAACAATATCCTGATAAATCGCATATTCTTTTATATCGTCGCCTAAATCTATTACCTTTTTCAATATTTTCTGTTCCGTTTCTTCGCTGATTACATTTATATCTTTTTCACATTGTTCCATCCAAAATACGAATTCATTTCCTAATCTACTCTGTACTTCTTGGTTTGCTGCTACCAATATATTTTTTTCATTAAATACTTGTGTGTTTTTCCATATTTCATCCACGTCTTTTGAGTATAGAGTAACTACAACAATACCCATAAGATTTGAGATTGTATAAATCGTATTATCCGAGTAGCCAGAATACGAAGTTAAAGAACGATGAATGGTGGTATGAGGTCGTCCTGTTTTTAACAAATTATCATCAGGTGCGTTCACATTCATTATTCGTTCAAAGAAGAAAATATGATGTTCAATATTGCTTAAATCCGTTCTTTTGCTAAGGAGAAAATCTCTCATAATCCCTTCGGCTTCAATCATTCTTTCTATTACATCCAGTTTCAGACTTTTTTCACGAACAAAATTTACAATATCCAAATAAAGGCTTCGCCAAGATAACGATGTAAGGAAATAAAAAAGTTTTTCGTCATAGTTAAAGATTTCGTGTTTATCTCGCTTATACGGATAAAAGACAGTATTAGCGAAATATCTTTCAGACGCACTAAATAATTCTTCGCAATCGTGACAAAGCATATAATGCTTTTCGATGTCCTGAGCAATTCGGTTCGGATTTTCGTGACTGCGAATATTGCCTATCGAAGTATTTTTCAGATATTTCCCTATAAATTTAGGAATAATATGGCTAAGTTGCAGTTCCTTATCTTCGCCACATAATGCACATTTACCCATCATATCCACCTCACTTATATCTTTACTAAAATCTGCATTTTCTTTCCATCGGCGGTCTGGACTTTTTCGTAATTGACTTTTACGCCATCATCAAGGTCAATGTCGATACGGGAAAGAGCTAAGTGAGCGATTTTAGCATCATAGTCTTTGGTTTCCTTAATCTGTTTCTGGAGTTTTTCCTTACGCTTTGTGGCATTGGAAATTTCCTTGTTATCATGGCTGTTGTCTATAATTTCCTGCATACGGACAATCTCTTTTTCATACACACGCTGAATACGATGCAGATACTCAACTCGAACATTACCAATGGTGTCTGCGTTCCAACGGTGCATATAAACAAGAGCCTTAAACCCATTCTGCTTACCACTATCAAAAAGCCAATAAATCGGGCGTTTCTGATAAGTCTTAATATGGTCTTTGATGAAATCTGTCAGGAAATAATTTCTGATTACTTCACGGCTTGTCTTTCCTTTATTACCAAGGGCATTCGCAATAAAATCAAGATTTTCTTCAAGCGTATCTTCTCCGTAAACCTTTTTCAGCCAAGCACAAAACAGACCGACAATATCATCTTCAAAATATTCCTCGTCCGTAATTGGAATACAGTTATCCGCATCAGGTTCAAATGATAATTCTGTTGCAGTTTTCCAATCATCAGTATCATGGAATTTAGGATAATGATAATCCGCAAGAGATATACCAGCATAACTGCCTTCTATTGATCGTCGCAAATTGGGATAATGTTATCCTTATCAACATCGAAAGAAGCATACTTGCTGGCATCCCATTCACCGCCTGCATAAGCAAGACTATCCACATCCAAAGAGTAACGACCAAACATACAGCCAACTGCATAAGAAATTAAGCTCTTAATCTCTCTCTGTAAATCAGCCTGACGAACCGTAACATCTTTATCTTCTACTTCCGGTGTCAATTCGTCCTGCAATTCGTAGATGTCAATAAAAATGCGATTAAGTTCTTCTTCATTAGTTTTAAGCAGATTAAAACGCTCAGCACATTCTTTTGTCCACATCTCAAAAGCTACTGACACCTTATCTGCTTCATAACAAACCAATGGATGCTTTTTAAAGTCCCAAGAAGTTTCAAAAGAATCCCATTCCTTTGAAGCTATATCAATACACATTTTTACTAAATTTTCAATTATTTCTTTCTTATCATTCTCTATAATTATAGGCAATCTGGAAATATCCCCTGCCTGAAAATTGATTGTAGGAGCTATTAACTTTAATATTTCAGAAGCAATTATTGTATTACAAAAGCCTAAATAGTAATATAGATTATCATCATATGGGTAAAATGACATTCCTGCAATATCCGAAATATTGCATTTTTTATATCTAAATGCTGGCTTTGATGTAATAAGTGACCAAGTTGCAGATGGCAAAAACTTTAATTTATTAGGGTAATCTTGTACATTTCGTTTTTCAATTTTTGCTTTTCCAATTACGCAAGCTCCCTCATTCTCCCAATTAACCACGCAATCATTA
>OHRW01000640.1_pt1 | contig 16899 bp, 12 predicted proteins | sample 1578541 | NCBI WGS metagenome assembly OHRW01 (sample SAMEA3879519, study PRJEB24766) | human gut metagenome | biome: human-associated habitat; feature: feces | place: USA | collected 1985/1987 | reverse complement strand
GGCCACGATCATCAGTCAGGCGGTCTCTGCTGCAATGGTGGTCAGCCTGCTGGTCAAGGAGCAGGGTGCGCTGCACCTGGATCTGCACCATCTGGGGCTGCACCAGGGAACTCTGCGTCAGATCCTGCGCATCGGACTGCCGGCGGGCCTGCAAAGCACCGTATTCAGCCTCTCCAATGTTGTGATCCAGTCTTCCATCAACTCGTTTGGTTCGGTGATCGTGGCCGGCAACTCTGCCGCCTCCAACCTGGAAGGCTTTATCTACACCGGCATGAACGCCTTTGCTCAGGCTGCTGTCACCTTTACCAGCCAGAACATCGGCGCACGCCGGTACGACAACCTGGACCGTGTGATGCGCAACTGCCTGCTGTGTGCGGTAGGTGTAGGCGCTGTACTGGGCGGCGGCGCCTATTTGTGCGGTGAGAGCCTGCTGCACTTCTACTCCTCTGACCCGGCTGTTATTGCCGCCGGACTTGCCCGGATGGAGATCATCTGCACCTTCTACTTTGTATGCGGCTGCATGGACACCCTGGCCAGCGGCCTGCGCGGCCGGGGATACTCGGTACTGCCTATGGTAGTCAGCCTGGTGGGCAGCTGCCTGCTGCGCGTAGTATGGGTGGCCACCATCTTCCAGACATTCCACACCACTACGGTGCTTTATCTGAGCTATCCGGTGAGCTGGGCGCTGACGGCCGCTGCGCATCTGGTGTGCCTGCTGGTGGTGCGCCGCAAGACCCAGCAGCAGCTGGAGGCGGGCACCCTGTAAACCCTGCCCCGGCATCTTGGGCCAGCGCATCAGGATATGCTGAGATTTTTGGCGGCAAAGCCGTTTTATAAACCCGAAAACTGTGGTATACTAGGGCTGCGGCCCGCCGCAGAAACTAGTTCAAAACCGGAAAGGAAACCCTGCCATGAAAGAGCCCAGCTATCTTAGCTCCAGCCGCTTAGGCGGCGCAGTGATCAGCGACCGGGTGGTGGCCAGCCTTTTGCAAGAGCTGCGTACCGGACGCTATGCCGGGGCCACCCGTCTGCCTGCTGAGGTGGACTTGGCCGCAGAGATGGGCGTGAGCCGTACTGTGATCCGTGACGCTTTGAGTGAGATGGAGCGGGACGGCTATGTAGAGCGGGTGCGCGGCATCGGCACAGTGGTCAACCGTACTGTGCTGGGACTGCGCAGCCGTTTGGACCAGAAGCTGGAATATTACCCCCTGATCCGCAGCTTTGGCAGCTACCCCCACGCAGACGGCATCCATATCTATCCCATGCGCGCTGGGGAGGATCTGGCCCACAACCTGCAGATCGCCCCTGGGGACGAGGTGATCTGCATCAAAAAACGCATCCTTGCGGATACCACCCCTGTGATCTACTCGGTAGATTACCTGCCCCGCGCTCTATTTGATACCCGTGACTACACCCGGCTGGACTTGTCCGGCAGCGTGTTTGACATTTTGGAGAAGGACTGCCATCAGCAGATCTCCTCCAACGTCGCTCATCTGAAAGCCAGCTGCGGAGACGATGCGATCCGCGCCGCCATGCGGCTGGCCCCAGGGGAAGCAATGCTGCTGCTGGACGAGATCTGCTTCAACCGCCTGTGCCGGCCGGTGATGCGGTCATTGAGTTATTATACCAATTTCTTTGATTTTTCGATCCTGCGTAAATTGCTCTGAGTTATGGACGGGAGGTAACATCCATATGCGTCATCTGATCGACCCCTTAGACTTTACCCACCAGGAGATCTGCGCCCTGCTGGACCTGGCTGACCGCATCTGCGCCGACCCGGCAGCCTACCAGGAGGTAGCAGCCCACAAAAAATTGGCCACCTTGTTCTACGAGCCTTCCACCCGCACCCGCCTCTCCTTTGAGGCTGCAATGCTGAACCTGGGCGGTCATGTACTGGGCTTCCCCAGCGAGACGGTGTCCAGCGCCTCCAAGGGCGAGAGCGTTGCCGATACCATCCGTGTGGTGTCCTGCTATGCAGACATCGCAGCCATGCGTCACCCCAAGGAGGGTGCTCCCCGGCGGGCCAGCCGCTACTCCCGTATCCCGGTGATCAATGCCGGCGACGGCGGCCATCAGCACCCCACCCAGACCCTGACCGACCTGATGACCATCCGCCGCCGCAAGGGCCGTCTGGATGGGCTGACCATTGGTTTGTGCGGCGACCTGAAGTTTGGCCGCACGGTACATTCCCTGATCAAGACCATGGCCCGCTGCCAGGACATCCGCTTTGTGCTGATCAGCCCGGAAGAGCTGCGGGTACCGGATTATATCATCAAGGACGTACTGGAAGCCAACCAGATCCCTTACCGTGAAACACGGAGCCTGGAGGAATCCATGCCGGAACTGGATATCCTGTACATGACCCGTGTTCAGAAAGAGCGCTTCTTTAACGAAGAAGATTACGTCCGACTGAAAAACAGCTATATCCTGACCTTGGAAAAGATGGAGCTTGCAAAGCCTGATATGGCTGTGCTGCATCCCCTGCCCCGGGTGAACGAGATCGGCCTGGATGTGGACGATGATCCCCGTGCTGCTTATTTTGAGCAGGTACAGAACGGCGTGTATGTGCGTATGGCGCTGATTATGACGCTGCTGGGCCTGGCAGACCCCAAAGCACCGAAGGAGGACAACTGATATGCTGAACATTGATGAAATCCAGAATGGCCTGGTGATCGACCATATCCAGGCTGGCACCGCCATTGGCTTGCTGGATCTGCTGGGCATCAAGTCCAACCGGACGGCCAGCGTTGCACTGATCCAGAATGCCCGGTCTGGCAAGTCCCCCTCCGGCCGCAAGGACATTATCAAGGTAGAGGGCGATGCTTCCTGGCTGAAGCTGGACGTATTGGCCTATCTGGACCCCGGCATCAGCGTGACGGTCATCCGGGACGGCAAGGCTGTAAAGAAGGACAAGCCCCAGCCGCCGAAGCAGCTGGTAAACATCGTTCGCTGCTGCAACCCCCGGTGCATCTCCTCTATTGAGGAGGAGTGCGACCAGATCTTTGAGCTGAGCTCCAACGGCAAGTACCGCTGCATCTACTGCGAGCAGGAACTGCAGGTCAAGCCGGAATAAGCTGCACACTTTCCCCTAAAAAGACAGCAACAAAGCCCCCTGGTATTGTGTCCGCAATGCCAGGGGGCTTTGTTTGGTTATTGGGTTATTCCCGCAGGGCGTTTCAGACAAAGTCCTCCCGCATGGGGGTGAAGATATCCAGCAGCACCCCTGCCTCCAGGCAAGTGCAGCCGTGGACTACGCCATCCTCCTTGAGGATGGTATCCCCTGTGCGGACGGTACGGGTCTCCCCTTCTACCGTAAACTGGAACACACCGGACACCACATAGGTGATCTGGGTATGGGGGTGGCTGTGCAGCGCCCCCACAGCGCCGGTCTCAAAGGTGTTCTCCACACACATCAGGCCATCGGTATAGGCCAGTACTCGGCGGGTCACACCCGCACCAGCAGGCTGAGCCAGAGCATCGGCGTGCAATGCCCAGCGCTGTTTCTTTTCGATCATTGTTTGCTCCCTCGTTTTCCGGCTGCATAGCAGCCTATTTTCTTTGTTATACCGTGTCAAAGGCCGGTTTGTCAAGAGGCATCCTCCAAGCGCACGTCGTCCAACAAGCAAAAAGCAGACCCTCCGAAAAGGATCTGCTTTTTGCTTAAACAGAGCATTTATGCAAAAAACTTATCGTAGATACCAAACACAAAGATGAACAGCACGATCAGCGGCAGACCGTAGGTCAGATAGCCCCGCATCCAATCCTGCATCTTCAAGCCGGAGCCAGCATTGGCTTCTGCTTTATAGTTCTTCCAGCCCCAGCCATAACGGGACACGCAGAACAGCAGATAGACCAGAGAACCCAAGGGCAGCAGCAGGTTGCTGACCAGGAAGTCCTCCACATCCATGATGGTGCCGCCAAAGACTGCAAAGCCATCCCACTTCCAGACGTTGAAGCCCAGCACGCAGGGCATGGACAGCACTATGATCAGTACAAGATTGACCAGAGCCGACTTTTTGCGGTTCCAGTTGAACAGCTCCATGCAGCAGCAGATCAGGTTCTCGAACACAGCCAGCACAGTGGACAGAGCTGCAAACTCCATAAACAGGAAGAACAAGCTGCCCCAGAAGCGCCCGCCTGCCATATTGGCAAAGATATTGGGCAGGGTGATGAAGATCAGGCTGGGGCCCGCCGTCTGGTCCACCCCATAGGTAAAGCAGGCCGGGAAGATGATCAGGCCCGCTGTGATCGCCACAAATGTATCCAGAACGACCACCCGAGCCGACTCACCCAGCAGCGAGTGTTCCCGGCCGATGTAGCTGCCGAAGATCGCCATGGCGCCAATGCCCAGACTCAGGGTAAAGAACGCCTGGTTCATAGCACTGACCAGCGTTTTGACCACGCCGACTTCCTGCATACGGGCAAAGTCCGGCACCAGATAAAACCGCAGACCCTCTTTTGCGCCTGGCATAAACAGGCTGTTGCCTGCCAGGACCACCATGATCAGGATCAATGCGATCATCATCACCTTGGTGACCCGCTCCAGGCCATTTTGCAGACCCCTGGCACAGACAAATATGGAGAAGCACACGACCACCAGCATCCAGAACGTCATGGTGCCGGGACTGGCCAGCATCTGATCAAAAGCAGCGGACACCTGCTCCGAAGAAACACCCGACAGCTTACCGGTGGCAGTCATATAAAAATAGTGCATCATCCACCCTGCCACCGTGGTGTAGAACATCATCAGCAGGTAGCAGCCCAGCAAGGTGAAATAACCGTGGATGTGCCACTTCTGGCCCGGTTTTTCCAGAGCTTGGTAGGCACGCACCGGGCTTTTGCGGCTGGCACGGCCCACCGCAAACTCCATGGTCATAATGGGCAGGCCTAAGATCGCCAAAAAAAGCAGATAAAACAGCACAAATGCGCCGCCGCCGCCCTGTCCCGCAATATAAGGGAACTTCCACACGTTGCCGATGCCGATGGCGCAGCCAGCAGACAGCAAAATAAATCCGAGCCTCGATTTGAGGGTTTCGCGCTCCATTGGGATTCCTCCTTGAACTTTTGCAAACTGAATCTGTCTACTTCCCTGCACCGCAGCATAAGAAGTAAGACCCGTTCATTGTATCATAGTTTCAATAAAATGAGAAGTCGTGTTTCGTGCCTAATCGATAAAAGCGTTTCTTCCTGGGAATGGATAGATTTTTGTGAAGATACGCAGCCCGTTTTCCGCCATTTTTGTTGTGCCGCTTTTTTGCGGAACGCTGCTTTTGCGCCTCTCATAAGTACAGATTTGCTTCTTTCAAAACGTGCCTTTTCTGTGTGCCGCCAGCCTTTTATTGAAACGCTGTTTCAGTATCTAATTTTTGCAGCGAAACATTGTATCCAACAGTTTGCCCATCTCCACAAAACAAAAGAATTACTTTTATCGGTTTTTTGCCCAAAAAACACAATATTTCCCCTTGACAAAACCACACCCAATCGGTAAAAATATAGTAAAGGGCATTGATAACGATTTCACGCCCCGGCGTTTTTTGGCCAAAATGCCGCTGCTCAGCCGCTTTGTCTGTCGTATGCGGCTGTTACTCACTCGATTATTTTTCCAGCCACTGCGCTATACTGAAAGTGAAGGAGAGATGTGACATGACGATTGCTATTTTAGCCCATGACTCCCGCAAAGAACTTGCGCTGCAGTTCTGCACTGCTTACAGCGCGATTTTATCCAAAAACACAGTCATCGCCACTGGTACCACTGGGCGTATGCTGACCCAGACCACCGGACTGCCGGTGCAATGCTACCTCTCCGGGCGATTGGGTGGTCTGCAGCAGATCGCAGCCCGGGTGGCTTGCGACGAGGTGGATCTTGTGCTGTTTTTCCGGGACCCGCTGCACGCAGATTCCACCAATGTGACCGAACAGAACCTGCTGCGGCTGTGTGATATGCACAGTGTTCCCATTGCCACCAACATTGCCACCGCCGAAGTTCTGCTCCGCGGGTTGGATCAGGGAGATCTGGATTACCGGGAAGCTATGCACCCTCAGGTGATCGACCCCTTCCCCTCCCGCCGGGCTGTATAAATCTGCCGCAGAAAATCACACATAAAAACGCCGCAGCATCTGAGAGTATATCTCTCCCAGGCTGCGGCGTTTTCATTCTCTTAAAAGCATGCCCGCTCCTGCGTTTGCACGCAAAAAAGCCGTTCCCGGCATTGCCTTGCGGCAAATACAGGGAACGGCCCAGGAAAGGGGTCAGCGGATTTGATCGCCCAAAATAGGGAGAACTCAGATCTCCTTCTTCAGGGTCTCGGCCATGATGTAGCCATAGCACAGTGCAGCGTCAAAGCCCATGCCGTACTGCTTGGCGTCCTTCTCCTCGATGGAGCCGCAGACGTCGCCTGCTGCGTACAGACCGGGGATCGCCTTCTTCTCTGCAGTCAGCACATGGCAATCGGTATCGATCGCCAGGCCAGCGGTGGTCAGGTAGAAGGTGGGATCCACGCGGATGGCCCACAGGCCGTCACGGGTCTCGATGTAGGGGCAGCCACGGCGGCCGAATGCATCCGGCTCACCGGACAGAGCGGCGTCGTTGTTGGCCTCGATAGCAGCAGCCAGGTTGGGCAGGCTCAGAGCGTCGCTGGCAGCCTCGATGCTGTCGTAGTGGACAGCTTCACCCTTCTCGAACATAGCGGTGTAACCATTGAAGCCATATGCCTCGCTGTCACGCAGCTTGATAGCAGAAGCCTCGTCGAAGATGTAGTAGAAGGTGTCGCCGTTGTCCTTGTTCAGCTTTGCCTTAGCCATGGTGTAGTGGTTATCGGAGATGATGTTGCCGATATTGTCACCATTGATGTTGACCATGATGCCAGGAGCGGTGGAGTGGATGAAGGCCAGCTCGAACTTGCTCTTGTAGCTGGACAGGAAGGCGGGCAGAGGACGATCCTCGCACTCCACAACGCCGCCTGCATCCAGACCCAGCTGGATGCCGTCGCCGGTCACGCAGGATGCGCAGTTGAAGAAGAAGTCCTCGTAGCCGGGGCTGTACTTCTTGATCATCTCAGCATTCTTGCCAAAGCCGCCGGCAGCCAGGCAGACAGCCTTGCCGTGCAGGGTGTAGGTAGCGCCGTTATCGCCCTGTGCGCGAACGCCCACAATGCGGCCGCTGTCGTCCTTGATCAGCTCGGTGACGCTGGTGGAGTAGATGATCTTGCCCTTCTCGTACATAGCGATGCGGTTAGCCAGGAACATCATAGCGTAGCCTGCGCCGCCCTCATAGCAGCCGGGAGCCAGGTACGGGGTGGAAGCGCCGTAAGCGGTAGCACCCTCGTAGTTGCCCAGGGTGTTGAAGCCGATGCCGATGCCGGACATCCAGTCCACCAGATCGCCAGCAACGGTATACTGCTTGGTCATGAAGGGCATCTCGCCGGTGAAGAAGTCCTTGCGCTGATACTTCTCCATGGTCTTCCAGAAGTTCATCATGCCTTCCAGGGTGCCCATAGCGGATGCACGGTACTCACCATTGACGTCGTAGTTGTACTGCATCTTGGAGCCTGCAGTAGCAACGCCGCCGTAGGTCATAGCCATGGAGCCGCCGGGGATATCCCGCTTCTCCACCAGGGTGACGCTGTAGCCGGCCTCCAGCAGGCGGGCAGCGCAGACCAGACCAGCGGTGCCAGCACCCATGATGACCACATCAGCCTCTTCCTCGAACACTTCGTTGGAGGTGGGGTTCTCGATCTTAGCGGAGAAATCATCCACATTATAGCCAGCCTGCTCAATGGCTTCTTTAACGGCATTCTTGATCGCCATGGAGGTGATGGAAGAACCGCGCAGGTTAGGCACATTGATGCTCTGATGCTCTACGATCGCAGCCGGAATGCGGGTGCAGGCATAGTTGCCGATGCCGATGGTCTCCTCATGAGAGAGGACCTCACAGGCAGCAATGGTGCCCTCACGGAAGGTGGTAGCCACATAGACCCAGCTCTCGTGGCCCATGCCCTTGGTCACATACTTGCCGTCCACCGGTGCGGAGGGCTTAGCAGGTGCGGAGGAGCTGGCAGCCTCGGAGGAGGCAGCCGGTGCAGAGGAGGCCGGAGTCGAAGAAGATGCGGCGGAATTGCCGCAGCCAGTCAGCAGGCCAGCAGCTGCAACGCCCATGGTGCCCACAGCAGCACCACGCATAAAGTCGCGTCTGGAAATCTTGCTCATAAGTCTTTTCCTTCCTTTTTGGATCTGTCTCACTGGCTGTATACACCAGTGTGGCCGATGCTTCGTATTTTTTGACCCCCAGCACACAGGAAGTGCCGGGCTTTGATACAAGTATAACAAATTTCTTGGCCAGAGTGAAATTCAAAAAACTCTCGCATCCATAAAATTTTCTTATAAATGAATTGTCTATTTACGGGGTTTTAAGGATGTATTATAATAATGTTACACATCTATATCCTGAAATGGGAGGGACCATCTATGACAGTTTACCAACTGGAGTGTTTTATTGCTGTGGCAGAGGAACTAAATTTCAGCGCAGCAGCCGCGCGGATGTTCACCACCCAGCCCTCTATCACCTACCAGATCAGTGCCCTTGAACGGGAGACCGGGCTGCATCTATTTGACCGCTCCACCCGGCGGACGAAGCTGACTGCCGCCGGGCAGGCTTTTTACCTTGATATGGTGCAAATGACAAGTTTTTGCCGTCAAGCCTTAAAAAAAGCACAGGACATCCAGGATGCCGACCGTTCCCACATTGTTGTGGGGCTGCGGCAGCTGTTTGATTACAGCACATTTTCCAACATCGTGGCAGAGTTTCAGCACGAATACCCCAACGCCTGCGTAGACGTTGTTCCTCAGGACAACCGCCGACCGTTGGAACAGCTGCGTTCCGGTCAGATCGACATAGGATTTTTTTATGAGTCCGAACATAATAAGGACCGTGACATCGCCTTCACTCCCCTGTTTGCCTTAGGGTATCATGTGCTGATGAACCCCAACTCCCCTTTGGCTGAACGGCGTGCTTTGCATTTGGCCGACCTGAAAGGACAGAGCGTGGTCTCCTCCGGCTCCTTTGACAGTTTTCTGTCCGCATGCCAGGGACCTTCGCTGGAGCAGCTGGCTCAGGTCGGGGTGGATTGCAGCAAGGTCAGCCCCAGTTTTGAGGGGGCACTGATCATGATCCAGATGGGCACGGCCATGTCCATCGTTCCCTGTCTGGCCAACGCAGTGATCCCAGGCATGGTAAAGATCCCCTTGCTGGACTATCCCCCGGTAATGGTCGAGATCGCCGCCATGCGTCATGCCCCCCGGCTGGAGGTGCAGTCCTTTATCGAGATCGCAAAACGCCGGTATGGACGCTACGCCCACAACAGCTCCTTGTCCAGTCCGCAGCTATAAAACAGCAAAAACAGCGCCGCAGGTTTTTGAACACCTGCGGCGCTGCATCGTTTCAGCTTATTTTATTAGGCACAAAAGCGGATCATTCCAGACCTGCCATCTGCTTGATCGCCTTCATAGCGAAGGTCAGGGTCCGGCCACAGGCAGTACCGCCCATGACGCAGGGGTAGTTGTTCTGGAAGAAGCTGCCCGACATATCGCCGGTGACGTACAGGCCGGGGATGGGCTCGTTGTTGTCGTCCTTGGCCTGGCAGTTCTCGGTGATGGAGATGCCCTGCAGGCTGCACAGCAGCGAAGCGCCCAGCCAGCAGCCATAGAAGGGAGCGGTCTTGATGGCGCTCAGACGGCTGGCAGGCTTGCCGAAGTCCTCATCCTTCTGCATGTCGTACAGCTCGTTGTAGCGGGCCACGGTGGCGATGAAGGTATCCTTGTCGGCGCCGGTAAAGCCCATCTTGTCGGCCAGCTCCTCGATGGTGTCGGCCTTCATGATGAGGCCCTGGGCCTCAAACTCTTCCAGCTGGCTCTCCATCATGCCGGGGATATAGCGGGTCAGAGCCGAGCAGCCGATGGTATGGAAGCGGTCCACATCCTCACGGAAGTTGGCGTCGTGGATCATGGCGTAGACATGGCCGGGCTGCTGGAAGGAGGCGTGGGAAGCGTTGTCGTACTCCTGGCTCTCGTTCATGAAGCGCTCGCCGTGACGGTTGACCTTCAGGAAGGGCTGGCTGCCGGGGTTGTACTGGCCTACGGTGCCGGGGAATGCCTTGCCGCCGAAGGAAGAGGGCGACTCCACATAGCCGGAGTTGACGCCGGGAGCCACCAAGCCGCGGTCAAACAGAACCGGAGCGGCCTCGGCATCCAGGTGTGCGCCGGCCCAGATGGCGGCGCGGATGCCATAGCCCTTGTCGGCGGGGGCGTAGGAGCAGGCGGTGGTGACGCTGGTGCCCAGGGGGTCCAGCTGCTCCATCATGTAGGGGTTGCCGGCGTAGCCGCCGCAGGCCAGCAGAACGCCCTTGGCGGCGTTGATTCGGATGAAGTGGCCGTCGTCGATGCTCTGGGCGATGACGCCGGTGATGCGGCCGTCGCTGCTCTTTTCCAGCTTGGCCAGGCCGGTATTGAAGTCGATGGAGTAGCCCAGGCTCTCAATGTACTCCTGGAACACCTGATTGCGGGGCTTCTCGGCGCTGCTGTAGTCCACCTGCTGGACCGGGAACATCAGCTTGCTCTGGCTGATCTGAGTGTCGTCGGGCCACTTGGCCTCGTCGCCCAGGGTCAGGTTGCAGGTGTAGTTGTAGGGTGCGCTCTCCAGAATGCCCGACACAAAGTCGTGCATGGCGGCGGACTCATTGATCCAGGTCTTAACCACACGCTGATCGCAGCGGCCGCCCATGGAGCGGGAAATTTCGCTCAGCAGCTCGGCGCGGTCCACCGGCGGAACGCCCTGCTTCTTGGCCTCGCTGCTGTCGATGGTGCCGTACCAGTGGCGGGTCTCCATGACGGCGGAGTTCTGCTCGATGATGCGGAAGTTCAGGCCGTTCTGAGCGGCAAAGGCGGCGGCACACATGCCGCCGTTGCCGGCGCCCACGATGACGATGTCGGTGTCCCAGGTCTCGGTGATGGCGTCCTCGTCGATGTCGGGCTCGGTGCCCAGCCAGTTGTTCTCATCGCCGGTGGGCAGCTGAACCGAGGTCACCACCGTCTCGCCCATAGCCTGGGCAAAGCAGCTCTTGGCGGCCTTCATAACGGCCTCGGAGGTGATGGTGGAGCCCGACACGCCGTCGATCTCAGCCGAACCGGCTGCCAGCAGCTGCTCCTTCAGCTGGTCGGCGGCAGCAGCGCCGTAAGAGGCAGTCTCGCCCGAGGTATCCACCACCACGTCGGTGACGGCGGTCTCGCTGAAGGTCATGGTGACCTTGACGGTGGAGGAAATGCCCTCGGCGGTGCCCTCATAGGTGCCAGGAGTGTACAGCCCGCCGGAAGCGGAGGCAGAGCCGGAAGCAGCAACGGAGGAGGAAGCCGAATTGCAGCCGGTCAGAGCACCAGCAGTGACAGTGCCCATAGCCGCAGCAGCGGCAATCTTCAAAAAGCCTTTGCGGGAGATCTTATTCATGATAAGGGGTCCTTTCTGTTTTTGTTCCACCCGTGGATCACAGGCCCACGGAACTTCGTTCGACAATAATTTAACACAAAGAAGCCGTCTTGTCTTTTAAGTTTTCTTAACCAGGATTTTATTTCCGGCACCAAAAAACCGGCACAGGAGCCGCCGCAATGTCCTGTCTGCCCCAAATCGAAGGCGTTAATTAAGTTTTGTTAAGATTTGAAATTATTTCATTAAGAAAGCTTAACCCGATCCAGCCCTATTCACCGTTTTGAAACAAAAAGCAGGCCGATACTGTGTACCGACCTGTCTGCAAAAGCAAAGATCTATTCTGTCATTTCACTGGCCTTCCGGGGTAAAGATATAGCCTTTTCCCCAGACATTTTTCAGGTAGACCGGCTTTGCGGGGTTCGGCTCGATCTTGCCCCGGAGATTGTGGATATGGACCTGCACCGTGCGCACATCCCCCAGGCTGTCCTTGCCCCATATCTTGGCATACAGCTGATTTGCGGTAAAAAAAGTATTGGGATGCCGGACAAACAGATTGAGGATCCTATATTCCATATCTGCCAGATGGATAGACGCTGCCCCTTTCTGGACGCAATGGCTGTTGGCATCCAAACTAAAGGCCGCACAGTGATATCCATTGGCACTGGGTTCCGCCGCATCCATCTGTACACGGCGGATGTTGGCCATGATACGGGCCAGCAGGATCTTGTTATCATATGGTTTCGACACAAAATCGTCTCCGCCCAACTCCAGCGCACGCACGATGGTTTCCGTATCGTCCAGGCAGGAAGTGAAGATGATCGGGCAATGGTGCCAGCTGCGCAGACACTGACACAGATCCACTCCGTTCGTGTCTGGGAGCAGGATATCCATCAGGATCACGTCAAAGATCTCCCGCGCATGGGACAGCGCTTCGCCCCCAGTATCCGCGCAGGTGACAGAAAAATTTTGCTGGCTTTCCAGAAAGTATCGAGTGGTGTCCCGGATCACCGGGTCATCCTCCACCATCAGCACGCGGATCATAAACGGACTCTCCCCTTCTCTTTGCTTGTTCGGATGGCTCCGGGACGATCCTGCTCTAAAACGCATCCCCCGGAAAATCGCCTTCTTCTTAGTATACCGGATTCTGCGCTGGAGCACAAGGCTGTGCCTTCTCTTTTGCCGGGGCACCGTTTTTGAGGCTTTTGTAGAACAGACTGCCTTTCTGTGATCACCAGAACATATTGTATATGTTCATGATCAGAGTTATTGCTCCGCTCAGAACAAGACCCAGGATCAAGAGCACCGCCACAACTACAAACACCAGATTGACCCAAAAACCACATCCAGAGCAGCCGCTAGGCTGCTTATCCGGGCCGCCAAAATTACGGTCGAAGGACGTTTTATACTGCGCATAGCCCGTGCTCCCTTTTCCAAAATAGCCATAATCTTTATCCGACATTTGCTGTGCCTCCTCATCAGACTGGAATGGTTTGCTCCATATCCAAAGAATAGCACGTTTTGGGACCAATAAACAGTACTTTTGCAAAAACAGCGAAAAAACACCTTTCTGCATGTCCCGCTGCTTGGTGCAGCACACCCTCCCTCCATCTTTCCAGCGGATGATCTGCACCGGAACAAAGGGTATTTTGGCCCCAGATGCACAGACTAGAGGAGAGAAAGTCCCTGGAACCACCTTTGTTTTCCCAAGAAATGAGCGCAGCAATGAAAAGTTTCACGCCAGATGAAAAGCTCTTGCGCATTTTTTCTAAGACATCCCCTAAATATCCATGGAATATTCACAATCATTTGGTAGAATTATAAGGGTTAGGGCGCCGCTGACGGCTTGAAACGCCGCACATCCCCTTGCGGCCCTCTGCACCGCTGAACAAGCTGCAGAGTTGCTGTCAGACCGCCCGCACGCGTATAGGCAGCCCACCGGATCGGAATCTTTTTTCCCACTGTTTCCGCTGCAAGCCTGGCTCGTCTTTTAACAACAGACAACAAATGAACATACTAATATCAGATCGATCCCGGCAAAGGGGGCCGTTTGGGGCCGTGTACTTCCGTGCCGGCCGCCCCAGAAAGGGAGGACTATGCTCAAGCTCAAACACATCCGTAAAGAATATAAAACCGGCGAACTGCTGCAGAAAGCATTGGACGACGTCAGTCTGAGCCTGCGTGACAACGAGTTTGTCGCGATCCTAGGCCCCAGTGGTTCCGGCAAGACCACGCTGTTAAACATTATTGGTGGACTGGACCGCTACGACAGCGGCGAAATGATCATCAATGGGATCTCGACCCAGAAATACTCTGACCGGGACTGGGACTCCTACCGCAACCACACGGTAGGCTTTGTTTTTCAAAGTTACAATCTGATCCCGCACCAGACCATTCTGTCCAATGTAGAGCTGGCGCTGACCATCTCCGGCGTATCCGGAGCGGAGCGCCGCCGCCGGGCCGCCGAGGCGCTGCAAAAAGTGGGCCTGGGCGATCAGCTGCACAAACGCCCCTCTGAAATGTCCGGCGGACAGATGCAGCGAGTCGCCATTGCCCGTGCTTTGGTCAACAACCCCGATATCCTGCTGGCAGACGAGCCCACCGGTGCACTGGACAGTGAGACCAGCGTACAGGTAATGGAGCTGCTGAAAGAGGTAGCCAAGGACCGGCTGGTGGTAATGGTGACCCACAACCCCGACCTGGCTGAACAGTATGCTACCCGTATCGTCACCGTGAAGGACGGCATCATCCAATCCGACACCGATCCTTTCCGGCCGGATGAATCGCAGCTGGAGCCGCCGGTGCATATGAATATGGGCCGGTCCTCCATGTCTTTGTTCACCTCCCTGGTGCTGAGCTTCAACAACCTGCGCACCAAAAAAGCCCGTACTCTGCTGACAGCATTTGCCGGCTCCATTGGTATTATCGGCATTGCATTGATCATCTCTCTTTCCGCCGGTGTCAATGACTACATCGCGGATATGGAGCGCTCCACCTTGTCGGAATACCCGCTGCAGATCCTTAGCAACGGCATCGACATCACTTCCATGCTCTCCTCCAGCCCCTTAGGGCAAGGCGTTGTCGGCTCACAGAACGCCCCTGAAGAGGGCATGGTCACGGTACGGGAGCTGATCACCCCGCTGGTGTCCGGCATCTCCTCCAACGACTTGGCCTCATTGAAGGCTTATCTGGAAAGCGACGCCGCATCTGCTGCACAGCACGCCTCGTCCATTGAGTATCTATACGGTGTATCTCCTCAGATCTATCAGATCCGGGAGGACGGCAGCTACCGCCAGGTCAACCCGGATTCCACCCTGGCGGCGCTGGGTCTCAGCGGCGTATCCTCCACCAATGAGGTGGTATCCTCCATGATGGATACCAGCGTATTCTATTCCCTGCCCCGGAACGAAGGACTGTACGACACCCAGTACGACGTAAAAGCCGGACGGTGGCCCGAGCACTACAACGAGTGTGTGGTGGTGCTGGCGGCGGACGGCAGTGTAACGGACTATGCGCTCTACTCCATGGGTCTGCGGGACAGCGCCGAGCTGGATAAAATGGTGCAGCAGTTTGCCCAGAACCAAAATGTAGACCTTCCGGAGGACTTCCACGCCTACCGCTATGAGGATTTTTTGAATATCCGCTTCAAGCTGGCCAACCCTGCCCAGCGTTATGTCTACGATGACGCCCACAGTGTCTGGGTGGATAAGAGCGATGATAAGCCCTTTATGCAGGAGCTGCTGGCAAACTCGGAAGACCTGACCGTGGTGGGCGTTGTACAGCCCAAGGCCAACGCTTCTGCCACCATGCTGGGTTCCGGCATTGCCTATTCTCCGGATCTGGTCCCCCATATGGCAGACTTTGCTTCCAACAGCGAGATCGTCCACCAGCAGATGGCACAGCCGGAAGTGAACGTCCTTACCGGCCAGCCGTTTGGTGCGGAGGAAAAGGCTCCGGCACTGGAGCTGAACAAGCTGTTCGCTGTTGATACCGATCGCTTGCAGCAGGCATTCCAGTTCAACCCCAATGCACTGGATCTGTCCGGTGTATTTGATCTGAACAGCGGCGCACTGGATCTGGAAGGACTGGTGGATTTCAGCTCGCTGCAGCTGGACTTCAGCCAGCTGCCCGGTCTGGACCCGGACACCATTGGTGCTTTGATGGAAAACCCGAGCCTGTCTATCCCTGCTGAAAAGGTACAGGCCCTGGCCCAGAAGGTGCTGAACGGTTACAAGGATTATGTGATCGGCAACGGATTTTTGCATCTGAACCGGCTGGACTTTGGCTCCTACCTGCAGACGCCTCAGTTCCAGCAGCTGATGAAGGAAGCTATGGAAGAGCTGATCGACAAGCAAGCGGTAAGCCAGCAGCTTTCCACTGCATTGCAGCAGGCTCTGGCCGGGTATTCTGCACAGCTGAACCAGGTGCTGCAGACTCAGCTGGGAAGTGTGCTGCAGCAGGTCATGAGCCAGGCTATGCCCAAGATCATGGCCACCTTGCAGACCCAGCTGCAAAAGGGTCTGTCCAAGCTGGCCAGCCAGATGGAAAACGCCATCAAGATCGATGCATCTGCCTTTAAGGATGCCATCTCTCTGAGCATGGATGAGACCCAGATCAGCGAGCTGCTGACTTCGGCTATGCTCTCCTCCAGCGCCACATATGATTCCAACCTACAAAACTTTGGGTATGTGGACTTTTCTCGTCCCAGCCAGATCCGGATCTATCCCTTGGATTTTGAGAGCAAGGCTGTGATCCTGGAAGAGCTGGAGACCTACAACAACGCAATGACCGCACAGGGCGAGGAGGAAAAGGTGATCCGCTACACCGATCTGGTGGGCACTCTGATGACCTCTGTGACCGAGATCGTGAACATGATCAGCAGTATGCTGGTGGCCTTTGTGTCCATCTCGCTGGTGGTCTCCTCCATCATGATCGGCGTCATCACCTATATCAGTGTGCTGGAACGCCGTAAGGAGATCGGCATCCTGCGTGCCATTGGCGCATCCAAGCGCAATGTGTCCGAGGTGTTCAATGCCGAGACCTTGATCATTGGTCTGTTCTCCGGCATACTGGGCATCATCCTCAGCGAGCTGCTGCTGATCCCCGGCAATATGCTGATCCGGTCGGTATCCGGCAGCAGTCAAATGACAGCGGTGCTGCCGCTGGATGCAGCCGTGATCCTGGTGCTGCTCTCCACGCTGCTGACCATCCTGGGCGGTCTGATCCCCTCGATGAGCGCTGCCAAGTGCAACCCTGTCACCGCGCTGCGGTCGGAATAAGAGCGCTGATCCCTATCACAAATATTCCACCTGCGGCGGGGAGCTTCCCTTTCCCGCCACAGGCGCACAAAACCGGCATAGCTTTGGCTATGCCGGTTTTGTATTGCTCTTTTCTGTTCCCACAGATAACAGCAGGGCCTCCCTGCCCTG
>OHRW01000626.1_pt1 | contig 17229 bp, 17 predicted proteins | sample 1578541 | NCBI WGS metagenome assembly OHRW01 (sample SAMEA3879519, study PRJEB24766) | human gut metagenome | biome: human-associated habitat; feature: feces | place: USA | collected 1985/1987 | reverse complement strand
AAAAATTATGCAAATCTCTTATACAAATGTTTATAAATAGGAATGGGCAACTTCAAAATTACAATTCATTTAATTATCATCTTGACGGCGATGTTGTTACGCTAAATAACGATATCGTTTTATCATATAGTGAACTACCCAAAATCGAATTAAAACAAAAACTGTGCTTAGCGTCCTAACCACTTAAAGCACGGCTTGCTGATTAAAAATGCGTAGAGACTGTAATACCTTATATGGTAACATATAAAGTTCAGCTATCCCCTGTTATTGTACAGGGTGAAGATCCAGTCCGAACTCACGATATAACCAAATGAAACGTGAGAGGTAGCCAGAAATGACTGCCCGCCATAGAAAATATGGTCATAAAGTAACAGATTGACAACCTTAAAAACCCTCTCTATGTATCTGCGCGCCTCGAAAGTTGAGCTAGAAGCATCTGGCGAATCGGCTGAAGGATGCGCCGACTCCGTATCTGAACTCCAGGGCAAACTTAAAGCGTTGACTGGTGTTGACGTTATGAAGTCAAATGACGAGTTTAAGTCTACTTATCAAATCTTGAAAGAGATCGCAGAAGTTTGGGGCGATTTAACTGACATCCAAAGAGCAAGTGTTACGGAATTAATTGGCGGCAAACGTAGTGCAAACGCCGTGGCTGCCATTATTGAAGGCTTTGATGTTGCTGAGAACACGTTGAAGGCCACTGCCGGAAGCGCCGGTAATGCTTGGAAAGAAAATGAAGTCTACCTTGATTCCATTCAGGGGAAAATGAGTCAGCTCTCGGCGGCTTTTGAATCTCTAAGCTATCACACAATAGATAGTGGTCCCGTCAAGGCGTTGCTTTCTGCGGCGACTGCCGTTATTAAACTCACTGATGGCTTAGTAAAATTGAGCGGCGTACTTCCGGTTGCAACCGGTATGCTCTCAGGATTCTTGTCTGCAATGCAGGCAACAGGAAAAATCAAAGATGGTGCGGGTAAAGTTAATATGCCCTCTTATACTCATTGCCTTATCGAGTATAGGATGCAGCACCTAAAATATACCCCTAGATTGCTGGAAACCCCTAAAGCTCTATCGCTTACAGCTGCATAAGAGTCGAAAGACAGAAACAAAGATAGAGATGCTATATGCTGAGATAAAATCTCACTTTATGGTGAGTGCTAAGTAGCAACAACAATGGGCAATCAGCAGCCTAACCACTCCCCTATTTCAGGGTACTGGTTGGTTCATCGACTACAAAGGGTTGGCGTGGCAATCGCCAGACGGATAGTCAGGCTTTGTGCGAAAGCATAAAGGGTCCATCTCAGACGTAAAGACGACTTAAAGAAGTAGGTGGACATTGAGGAGACGCGCTTTATTCTGGCGCGATATAAGTAAGAATAGTGTAGTAGTTATAATATTTGTCTTGATTTTTTTAATAAACAGTGTAAAATAGTAATTGACAGAGCAATGATCGTGAGATATAATATTATACCGTTTTTTCGCTCTGTTTTTTACTTGGCTTGTTGTATCTTAGTGTATATGGCAAGTTAAGGAGTTGTTTGTATTTTATGACTATAAATTATGCGAGTGATTTTATGAACAATATTTTTGAAAACGGTAAAGAGCGTCCAGAGTATTTGGAAGCTCGTCTTAAAGCCGAGGAAATCTTAAATGTAAATGGCTTAAAGACTTCCAATCACATTGACATTGTAAAATTAGCACGAAAATATGGTTTCTTTGTAGCAACAGCTACGCTTCCTAGTCAAGTTCAAGGTATGTTTTTCTTTGACGAATCTGGCGAGAAAAAATATTTTGGAACAAATTATTCCAAATTGATTGTAGTGGAAGACAATTTAACAACCGAGCAAAAGAGGTTTGTTGTAGCTCATGAGTTAGGGCATTATTTTATTGATCGCGGTGTTGTTCCTTGCGGTGAACATCTTGAATTGCGTGTCGATAATCATAATAAATTAGCAAAAGAAAATGTTTTTGATTATTTTGCCGCCTGTATTTTAATGCCTTCCGACATGGTTAAAGCTATGATCAGTAATACGAATATTACAGATTCAAATTCTCGCTGTGCGCTGGTAGAAAGATTGAGCAATATTTTTCGTGTATCACAAATTGTTGCCAGTCGTAGAATTGATGAAGTCAATGCATTAATGAATTCTATTGCTTTATGATTATGCTTAATAATTACGATGACAAATCCACAAGTCTTACCCAGACTCAAAGCGCCACAATACAAGAGTCTCTTCGCACTTCTTCTAGCGATGAGTTTAATTCCTATCAAGACCCTTTTCAAACAGAAGAGCAACTAGCAAGAGATAAAACCATTACTGAGATTTTGAACGCTTATTATAATTCTTATAAAAAAAGCAGAAAGTCAAATCAAACTGTCAGTGCATTATAGTAATAATTTGTTTCGTTTTTGCACTTGCTAGTATTATTTGCCTTATGACTTTATGTTTAAGTTTCGCTAAGTACCCCGCTCGGTTTAACGATTTAAATTCTGTTGTGGCACTTGTCGGTTCGCTTATAAGTTTTTCTGGACTTGTATTTGGATTGATCACTGTCATTACAAAATTCGCCTTCCCTGAAAACGACGAGGTTTATATAACCGAAATCGTCAAGGCAATCCAAGAAAATGACTATAAAACAGTTGTAGAAAGTCATCATGTTACAGTAGCTGGTTCACAGAATTCTCTTTCCACAGTAAACTTAACAGAGACCGAGTCTCTTTAAATAAGAATAGTATTATGATTTATTGACAACGAGTTTTATAAAGTGTCATTAAAAAACAACCAAGAGTTCCGAATAGACGGTTCCCTCGGTTAGCATCGAACAGTTGGAACTAAAATGTAGCTATTTTAATCCCAACGCAGAGCTGCCTACTGGGTATAGGCGGCTCTTTTACTTTTCACAGTTTTCACTGTGCCGATGTAGCTTTTCGAAGATATTATGTCAACACGAGCACATAAGCTATTGTATTTGCAGAGATTTATGGCTATAATAATAGCGTAATCGCGTATCCAAAATATACGGAGGTATTTTATTATGGCTAGAAGATCTGTTTCTATTGATGAGAAAATCGCTCGTGCAGAAGAACGTGTCAAAAGAACAAAAGCGTCTTACGACAAGGCTGAAAAATCTTTAAAAGAACTCCAAGCAAAGCGTGATGATGACAAAATCAAGGACGTGTTAGCCGCTGCCATTAAGAGTGGTTTATCTCCCGAAGAAATCAAGGCACGCCTGGAAAACAATCAAGAATAACAATAAAAGCCCTGGCTTCGCATTGAAGGCCGGGGCTTTGCTATCGTTGACAGTGATTCTGACAATATGGTACACTTCTTAAAAAGGAGTGTGTTACTATGCCGGATAACAAAAATAATCAAAAAGGGGTATCGCAAGAATTTACCTATCAGCCTGAACCCGATGTTATTTCTAAGAAAGCTGTCTTGCGGAACATAGCAGAAGAAAAAAGACGGGCAATCAATAATTTGAAAGGGGGCGATCGAAACGGCAATGGAAAAACTACTGAATGATGTTGACACTCTATTCAATATCTTCGTTCCTGGAGCACTGTGCGTATGGTTCTATACAAAACTTGCTCTTAAAAAACTGGAATTCCAAAGTTATTTTGTCATAAGCTTCGTCGTTGGATTCGTGGTTAAACACTTTTCTGACACTATGGCAACGGCAATCCCAGTAGTATATAGCGTGTCTTCACCCTTCTTAATTTATATCGTTGTGGCTCTGCTATTGGCGGCGATCTACTATCATTGCAAAAATGCATTGTGGGCTAGAAAGTTAGGGACAAAGCTGTTTGGCGTTGATACCGCCGACAATGTTTGGACGAGACATATTGATTTTAAGTGCGGTACAGAAATTCTTGCGTATTTAGATGATGGAACGTATGTTATGGGGAACATCGAAAACGCCGATGAGCAATACCTTGTGCTGACCTATCATGCGACAGCTACCGACGCTTATGGTGAAGATATGGAGAAACAATCACGGTATCTCACCCCAACCGCCTTGTGTATCCCGATGGAACGCATCAAACGATGGGAGTTTGCTTACAAAGATTCCACCTCTCCCCTGGCCAAGTTTGTATTACGATAACATAAAAGCCCTGCCGGGAATGACCCAGCGGGGCTTTGTTGTATCTATTACCACTCGTACCCACAGTTCTTGCAGCGGAACTGGAGTTTACGTTTATTGGATCCCCACAGACCAAAGAGGGCAACGTCTACCGCCTTTGCACCAGCACTGATTTTTTCAATGTCCGGGCATCCGCAGGTGGGGCATTTGGGGACGTACTGCTTGCGGGCTTCGGCTTCAGCTAGTTCAGCATCAAGTTTGGCGTGGTATTCTTGATCGAATTTTTCTGCTTCTTTGATTTCTTTTTGGGAAAAACATTTTTCAGGATATATCACATCTTTAGTTTCTTCCATTTTGGCTTTTCGCTGTTCTTCTGTCGCATTTTTCCAAAAATCGAAATCATATCCTTGTCTATGGCAAAAGGGACAAGCACCATCCCACCTATGATATTTTCCGCACCAAGGGCAAAAACAAACACAATTCATCTCAATTCTCCTCAAACCCGATATTAACTTTATTCAGCGTTAACGACGAAAAAATATCGTCAAATATCATTGATAATATAAAAAAGACTATCAAACAATTCAACCGTTACAAAGACACTCTCAACGGTGCCAAAGCAACCCTTGCCGGCTTTAACGCATTTCTAAAGCAGCAAGCCAATGGAGCTACCAATGCCGGCGCTGCCCTTGATGTGCTCAAACTGAAAACTATTGGACTGAAAGCGGCGACGGTTGCCCTTAACGCAGCTGTTAGCTTTGGTCTCGGCCTCCTTGCATCGTTAGCAGTGAGTGCCGTGACCAATTTTATTGACAATTTCCGTTCCAAAACCGAGAAGCTGACGGAAGCGATGGAAGCTTCACATGCGGAACTCGAACAAGCTTCTTCCGATGTGGATGATCTTGAAGGAAAAATTGAAGCGTTGAACCAGCAAATTAAAGCCGCTGGCGCTGAAACCATCTCCGACATTGTAGATCCGCAAGAGCGCGAACGTGTTCAAACACTCAATGATGCTTTGCAACAACAGCTTGAGTTGAACAAGCAGCTCGAAGAACAAAAACGCAACAGAAGTCACGATGATGCGGTCAATCTTTATAACGATAAAGGTGAGGCCACATATGTAGACTCCAATGGTAGTTATGTCGATGCAACAAATCCTGATGCAGTTGCTCATTCTGCTACTAAAACAGAAGCTCTTGAATATCAAGCCACTGTCTTGGAGGACCTGACTGCTCGTTACGTTGAAGCAGATTTAGCTTATAAAGAACTCCTTGTCACTGAGGGCGCAGACAGCAAAGCCACCGAAAAAGCATTGAAAGAGAAAAACGCGCTTTATGCTCGCATGACTATTGCATCGGATGAAACTGCTCGCTTAGCCGAAGAAAATAGAGCAATGCAAGGAAGTCTGAGAGAAAGCTCTATTGAATATCAAAATATTACTGCCGGGCTTACTCTTGCGACTATTGCATTAGAAGTGTTCAATGATACCCTTTCCGGTTCTCACACTATTGACACATCAAACTTTGATGTAGCTCTTCAAAAAATCAAAGCTATAAAGGAAGAGCTAGACAATGGTTATTCTGTTCCTAGCGATTATCGTGTGACCAATGCTGTTTCTTCGTTGGCTCAATCTGGTGTTACAACGGGCGACGACATTCTGTCTCTTAGCGGCGCTCCTACAAAGAGAACAGAAGAACAAACTTTCGCCATAAAGATTCTTAAAGAAGAAGCCGCCAAGGTAAAACTTTCTTTGGAAGAATATATCCGCGTCCTTGAAGAAGGTGGCCTCGTAGCTATTAAAGCAGCAACTGAGACTAAGAAACTTTCTGGGGCTATGACTAGTCTTGACAATATGCAAACGGCATATCAGAGTTGTGCTTCAGCAGTTAAAGAGTATAATTCTACCGGCTACGTGACAATGGATACCCTTCAGTCACTCGTCCAACTCGAACCCAAATATCTATCAATGCTAGAGAGTGAGGATGGGAAGCTTAAAATCAACACTGAAACCACCCAAGCTCTTACAGACGCTAACATTGAATTGGCTCGTGCTTCCCTGCTTGCCGATACAATCGAGAACATCAAAAATACAGATAATCTCGAAAAGGCTAAGAGCGTATTGGCCGACGTTAAATCTGTGGTTGAAGGTGCTACCGGACAACTTCTCAATGCTCAAAGTGAAGCTGCTCAAAAAGCGTATGAAGCCGAAGGCATTGAGGGCTATGACGCTGTCATGAGAGCTACCGCTCAAATGATTGAAAACTATAAAACCCTTGATGCACTCCTTATCGAACTAGGAAACCGAAAGCCGTCTGAGATTTGGGGCAAAGACACTGAAGCAAAAGAGCTTACCGACTTTGTTTCTGCATGGGATGTTTTGACCAATGCTATGAAGGAGTACAACCAGCTTGGACATTTATCCGCATCTAACATCAAAGCTCTGACTGGATTAGAGGATGCCTACACCTCCTGTCTCATTAAAAATGGCAACGAACTTGAAATCAATGCAAAGCAGTTCCGAGATATTATGGTCGCCCAGCTTGCCCATGAAAAAGAAATCAATGGAACGACCAAAGAGGCAGAAGAACTTACTGAGATTATATCATGGATGGACGAGAATGTCAAAGAAGCTACCATTTCTTATGAGGTTCTTAACGACATCATTAAGGGGTATGGCACTTCTGTCGATGAAGCACGTGAAAAAACCGATGGTTTAAAAAATGCTTTTTCAAAATGGACTAATATCCGCGATTCCTTCCAGGGATATAATGCACGATTCGAAGGCTTGCTTAATCATGACCAGTTGAACGAACAAACAGAGTTACTGCGCGAGCTTGAAAAAGTACCTGGACTTGTTGGCGAAGTATTTAATCCTGAAACGGGCGAAATTGATTTAAGCGGCGATGCACTAAAAACCGCCGTTGTGACCATGCTGAATCATACCGCCACACTTGCTCGTGAAACAGGAGGTGAGGCAGCAGAAGCCATCGCCGACTCCTATGAAAAGGCTGCAAATGACATCGAAAAGGATGTAATTGGAGTTGAGCAATACTTCAATGGTCTGGATGCCGTTCTGAATAAAATCAACGGCAAGCTTGATGGATTCCAGTCTGGCTATAATGACCTAACAGACATTGTGGCCGAATACAACAAATATGGCGCATTAAGTCAGGACAGCTATCAAAAGATCTTGTCCCTCTCCCCTGAATTTTTGGCCTGTCTGGAACTTGAAGGTAATCAGCTACGTCTGAATAAAGAAGCGTTCAAAAAGCTTTATGTAGAGGAACTTAACGCGCAAATTGCAGAAGCAAAGTCAAAAACGTCTACCCAAGATTTGGCTAATGTGTTGATTTATCTGCGAGACCACTTGGATGATGTTGGCGACCACATGCAGGGTATGGGTAAACAAGCTGAGGAGTTGGCCTCCCAGTTATCCAGCTTGAAATCCATTTTTGATGGATTAATGAAATTTACCAATGAGGCCAACGAAAAGCAATCCAACAAGCTTAAAATCTGGGGCGAAGCTGCTATTAAGAAGTTCGATGACCAGATAGAGGCTCTTAATAAACAGAAAGAAGCACTGAATGAACAGAAGGATGCTCTGAAAGAAGCCAATGAACAGGAAGAACGCGCCATCACTCTGGCTAAGTTAAAGGCGGCACTTGAAAAAGCAAAGACACAACGCACCGTGCGCATTTACACCTCCAACGGTTATGAGTGGGTAGCGGACAATAGCGCCATTAAAGATGCTCAAGATGACCTGAGCGATCAGGAACGTGAATGGGCTAAACAGGATGCTGAAAAAGAAATCGACGATAAGATTGAAGCCATTGATAAGCAGATCGATTCAATTAACGACCTGAAGAAAAAGTGGCAAGAAGCCATAGATTTGATCGGTGAGAGCTGGGAGGATTACAAAGAACGGCTTGAAGCTGAATCCACTTTCCAGGACATGACCTTAGAAGAAATGGAAAAGGGTGTCGAGGGTTATAAGGATGCGATTCTCGTCAATATGGAAGAAATCAAGAACGCCACAGATATGTCTGAGGCCGTCGAGAATATTTCCAGCTTGATTGATATAATCAGAAGCTTGGGCCAGACTATCAGTTTTGTCGCCTCTATTATCGGCATCTTCACTAGTGGCGGCGGTATAGGTAGCATTATCGGGCTAGTTGCAAACTTCCTTGGGTTTGGAGGACTTATCCAAACTACTAGTGCTCCACAAAAAGCTAAGGGTGACCAGCATATCAATAAGGGCGGCGTTTACAATGTCGATGAAGAAGGCAAAGAACTTATCATTCGTAACCCGACACGTGGCCGCTTAACTAATCTTGAGGTGGGCGATGCTGTTGTTCCTGCTGACGTGACTGCCAATCTGTTCAAAATGGGTTCGAACCCTGAGAAATGGGTCAACGATCACTCCGACCCAGAAACAATGGCCATCTCCGGCACAGATATTATCAACGCTGAAAGCATCTTTGACCGTATGGTGCATCAGTGGATGGGCATTTTCACAGCCTGGGTCGCCACCCTGCTCGATATGCTCACTGAGGGTATGAATACTATCAAGAGTAACTGGACCAGCTTGTTCTATGGAAGCGACTCCATGATTTCTATTGCGAAGGATGCGGAGAGCGTCATTCGTGGTGATACCAACACATTCTTCAATGGCGAAGAAGGACTGGCAGCTATCTTTAAATCTGCATATGGCGTAATTACTGAAGGCGCAAAAATGATGCTCGAAACTCTCACTGAGGTTATTAAGCAAACTATGGAAGCCTTCAAAGAACTTGGCGGCAGTATTGGCGGCGGCGGTGTTCCTGGCCGGGGGTCCGTTGGCAAGGTTATAACCACTACTGGTGGCGTGGCTGCTGGTGCTGCTTTAGGATCTGTGCTTGGCCCCGCAGGTATGATCGTTGGTGGTCTATTGGGTGGGTTCTTCGGTAGTAAGTTGGCTACCGGTAGCAAGGCCGTCCCGCAGTCTCAGGTTTATAACGTTGATGAAAAAGGCTCGGAACTGATTGTTCGCAAGCCAGCCGCTGGACGTTATGCGTATCTGGAAACCGGAGACGGTGTTGTTCCTGCCGATATTACTGCTCGCCTATTTGAAATGGGTGGAAATCCTGACAAATGGATTCATGACCAGATTGACAAGATTGCTGGAAACAGTCCTGTCATTGTCAATCATGGGCAAACTTCCAGCATAAATATTGGTGATATCATCATTCAAAAGCCGGTTGGCGACGCTGATGAGTTGGCTCGTGTCATTAGCACACAGCTCCCCAACAAGATCCTTCAGATGCAGAGTAGACGATAAGGAGGGGCTTTACATGAAAGAATCGGAAAAGGCACTAAATGTTTTAGTGTCCACTATTGATAAAATGATTACCCTCGCTATCGACAAGGCCAAATATGACCGAACCTTTTTTGGCATAGTTGTCGCTGTTGGTACGGGAATATACACGGTCGAGGTCATGGGGCAATCATACGTTATTAAGTCAAGCCAGACTTTTTCCTTGCATGAGCGCGTAACTGTAACGGCCATGCAGGGGAATTTTAATAACCTAGTTATTCGAAAGATTTAAGTTTCACCCACGAACAGGTAGTTCCGTCACTGGCGGATAACCCTGGACGTGGGCATTTTAATAGGAGGTGAATTACGCTTGGCAAAACCAATACTGTCTGAAATCCCTGTTTTTGATTCGAGGAATGGTACGAAATGTTATTTTAAAGTGCCCTCTGGTGGTAAGGCCACTTCCTATAAATATGTCATTTACGACAGCTTGACCAATGCGGAACTCTGTTCAAAAGAAAGTGCCGTTGGAAGCTTTTCGGTAATCGAGGGTTACAGCTATACGATTGATGCAAACGTCAAGTTGACCAACCGCGCCCGCAATTACTACATCAAACTTGCAATTAAGTTAGTCAACGAGGGTAGTTATGGCGAATTTAGCGATGCCATGTCATTCCACTGCAAAGAAGAACCACGCCTGTTCTTTGACTCACTGAATCCTTTGATTGAAAATGTCATTGCCACATCAACGATTATTTTCTCATTACAATATCAATACGCTTTTGCTCAGGGCGAAACTCTAAGCAGTTATAAATATCGTCTGTATAACAGCGACCGTGTGCTGATTGAGGAAACTAAAACCTATTATGGCAATCCGTCTGCAACCTATACTGTAAACAGCCTGGAGAACCGGAAGGTTTATTATATCCGAGGTACGGGTGTTACAAAGTGCGGATACAATCTTGATACGGGACTTGTAAAAATCAAAACCAACTTTTATGCGTCAGCAGAAAGCGCCACATTCCTTCAGTGTAAAAATATCCGTGAGGATGGGTATATTTCAGTCTCAAGTCACCTGGTTGACATTACTGGTGTAACTACCGATAAAATCAATTTCGTTCCCGCCGGGGATGGTCTTGCGGCTGATTTGACCCATGGTGAGGTTGTTGTATTTGATCTCCCCTATCAAATTGAATTCTATCGAACGCAGGACTATGCTTTAAAAATTGCCGTCAAACCTGTTCATCATAAAAATCTGGTAGAACTCATTCTCGACCAGGATGGTTTTATTTATAAGGCAATCATATCGACTAATATTCGAGCGTTTACTGATGGGAAGGACCGTGGCGAAAAATTCTATGCCACAATGAAAATTATCAGAGATGACGGCGGTTTCGCTGCCGCCGACATTTGCTTCTTGAATAGCAACTATTTAGACTATTCGGCAGATATGGGCTACGTTATGATTTATTTACAGCACAAAAACAACTTTTATGAGATAAAGGTCGAGGAGGTGGCTTCTACTTGATTTTTCTTGGATATGATTTTCTAGCAAACTCACGAATTTTGGCTGCCTCTGGTGACGACCCTTCTTTGTCGAGTATTAGCATTACGAACGGTCTCTATGATTCCGTTTATTTGTCAAGCGACACTGAAGAATTTGAATCTCCCGAACTCAAATGGAAAGACACAACGATGCTGTTCGCCACATTTGACAAACGCACGCTTGTTGGTTCGAACTTTGAATACGGATCCGAGCTATATTCTATTCAGTTAAAGCGGCGAGAGATTGGGCAGCCATGGGTGCTTCTGTATGAACAAATAGTCCGGGATGCCAACGACATCAACTTTGTGTACAACGATAATTTTGCTCGTGGTAACGACACGGAATTTGAATACGCCCTCATCCCCATTTTGAAAAACGGTACTGAGCTGCCTTACATCAAAACAAAAGTTAGAAGCGATTTCACGGGCGCTGTCATTGCCGACGGATTAAAATCCTACCACGTCTTGCTTGATTCTGCCGTAACAAAAACTGTACGCAACCATCAAATGTCAGTCATTACTACCCTCAATGGAAAATTCCCGTATGTATTCTGTGGGTCTGAATCCAACTACACCACTGGCACTTTCGAAGGTACGATTATCAAATACAATGGAAGCGACTCTTTTGATGTCAAACATAGCCATTGGTATCGCGAGGAATTCAAGAACTGGCTGACGAACGGCGAACCTAAATTCCTGAAAACAGAAGATGGGCGTGCATGGATGGTTGTTGTTACCGGCAGCATCGATGATGACCGCCAGGAGCATATCGACAAGGCCAAGTTCTCTTTTGAATTCAATGAAATTGGCGATATTAACGATAGTGATGATATGGCGAACAATAACCTGACGAATGTTACATCCAATTCTGCTGGACAGGATGCACACATTGTTACGAATAATCTCCTTTATGTCACGACTGACAACCCGGCTACTGTCGCAAAAGACCGTGGCGAGTATGTTGCTGTCTTGACTGCCCTGCAAGATTATGAAATCAGCGGCGTTATTGTTATGTTGGGTGGCGTTAATATCACATCTTCTGTTTATAACAGAAAAACACATCGCATCTATGTCCCTTCTGTGACGGCCAACCTTACCATTGTTGCATCAGCCACTCGTGTAAGAATTCCAATCACCTCGATTTCGTTCTCTGAGTCTGAGGTATCGGTCTACATTGGTAACAGCCACACGCTGAACCCTGTTATCAAGCCTATCGGTGCGGACACATCTAACATTCGCTGGCAAAGCGAAAATCCAGCTATTGCCACTGTTACAAAGGGAACCATTGTTGGCGTTTCGACTGGAACGACAACCATCAGAGCCTATGCCGATGGACAAACCGCATCGGTAAATGTTGTCGTAAGGAAGTGATTATATGTATACTCCATCAAAAAAAGAAATTCAAATGTTAAAACAGCATACGCGGCATCTATATTGCAAAATAAACCTGATGGATCGCGACTTTAACCTTATCGACAACCTTGAGGGCGTGGCTATTAGCTGTGACATTTCGATTGATGGCACGGCAGATATTCGCCGCACATTCTCTGCAACGATTCATCTCGATAATAAAACGCCAGTTTCTAAAATATTGTCGGATAAGTGGGCCAGTAAATTCTTGCGCCTTTTTATCGGCATGGACTCCCCTTCGAACGAAACTCTTTGGTATTCAAAGGGCGTTTATGCGATAGCTCAAAACAGCTTTATTTACAGTGCAAGCGAACATACTTTGAGTATCAATGGCGTGGATCTCGTGGCGATGTTGGACGGCACATTGGGTGGAGAACTTACTGGCAGTACGACCAAAATACCCATCGGGTCTGACATTGGCAATGCTATTGTGCGCACTTTTGAGTTGAGCGAAATGAGTGACTGTGTGGTTAATTATTGGAAGCGCACGGTTCCTCATGATTTAGAGTACGGAGCCGGCACAACCATCTGGTCAATATTGACCGAACTACGCGATTTATATCATCCTTTCGAAATGTATTTTGACGAAACCACTTTCGTGTGCAAAGAAATGGCGACCGGTTATGATGCGCCACTAGCTATGAGTCAACAGGATTTCGAGGATTTGATTATTTCTGAAAACGGCACGCTCGACTACAATGAAATTAAAAACTGCGTTGAGCTGTGGGGTGCATCTTGTGATTATAATGCCTATGCAGAAGAAGGAAAGGTAATCGTGGATACAAAGGGCGACACTACCACGTTCAATGTTACAGCCACGAATATATCAAGCCGCGTTGAAAAATCGCCCAACTTTGCCTTTCTGTCTCCTAAGACAACAATCGGCAACACGGTTAAAATAAAAGCAACTGTAGGTGAGCTTAAATATGATGAGGGTATTTTGTACCAGCGCAATACGGATAAAGATGGGAAAGATGTCCCCATGAAGGGTAGCGATATTCCACTGGACACAATCATCGTCATCAAATACGACTCTGAGATGAAGAAATACTATTTTCAGGGTCAGCAGCAAATTCATGTCATGGTCAAACTCGTGGACCGTATTCCAACCGAGGATGAGAAAGCGTTGGATAAAAAGCAGGAAGGTTGCAATGATATCAAGTATATTTGCCTGACCGCCCCTGATGCTTCTGACTAGGATTATGGCTCACACTTCACGATTGAACAGTTAGGTCGCAGAAACAAAATCTTGTCCGGAAATGAATATGAGGTTTATGATACGACGGCTGCCGCAATGGAGTGCGCCGAGTATCAGCATTGGACTATGTGTCGCTTGACCGACGGCGTGCAGTTGGAGTGCTTGCTTGTCCCCTGGCTCGACGTAAACGAAAAAATCGCCTTTGTCCCGCGATATATGAACACGGGCGAACAGCCAATAGAATTCATGATTAAATCAATAAACATTTCACTGGGACAAGGAACGATGACTTTAGGGCTTTGCCGCTATTGGCCGTATTACCCCTACATCGTTCAAGATAAGTATTAAGGAGGGATTATATTGGAGCGTAAGCACAATTACAGTAAAACGGAAGATGGCCGCTATGTTGATTTGGAGTACACCCTATTCCCTGCCGAAGTAGACAGCTGGGTAAATAGTGAAGATGTTAGCGTCAATATGCTTGGCCCATCGAATCAATATTTGGCAGCAATGAGTACGGGCAGATATTCCGATGCACAAACCATACTGGCGAACTATCCCCGCTTGAAAAACATGATTATTAACGCTGATTTAATGAATAAAATCAAGCACGCAACGATGGCGCTTGAGCGTATGTTTACCGAGGATATCGAAACCTACATCAAGCAGTTTACGGATCTCGCAAAAAGCAGTGCAGATAAAGCTGTGTCTAGTGCCGATATTGCATCAAAGGCAAGTAAAACTGCTACTGCCGCCAGAGATGAGTCTCAGAGTCTCGTGAGTACTCTACGTACTTTGAAAGGCACTCTGCCTTCTGATTTTACTGAATACGTCAAAGAATTGGCGGGTATGCGTGAGTTCTTCACTGGAAAACTTAACGAACACAATACTTCAGGTGTGGCTCACGATGATATTAGAAAGGCCATCACAAAACTTCAGACCAATGTTGTCAAACACAACCATAGCGCTGCTGAGATTACGAGTGGTGTTCTTCCTGTTAGCCGTGGTGGTACGGGCGGCCAGAATCCAGCGCAAGCTTGTTCAGGAATTGGTGCTTTGTCTACATCGGGCGGTATGATGACTGGTACTATGTATTTTGGTAGCCCCACATACTGGATCGATGCAAGCGGCAATGCGAACTTTAAGAAGGCGTATGGCGCAGTATATAACGACTATGCAGAGTTGTTCCCTCGTGGTGAAATCACCGAACCTGGCGATATTATTGCTCTTGATTTGAACAGCAAGTCTGAGCGATACATCAGAAGCTCTTCCCTGTCTCGTCGCATCGTTGGCGTTCACACGGACGAGTATGCGTTCCTAATTGGTGGCGATCCTGTTGTAAACCCCAAGGAATTCTTGAATAAGAACCTCAAAAAGTACATCCCCGTTTCATTGGCTGGCCGTGTTATGACAAAAGTAATCGGTCCCATTCGAACCGGGGATTTAATTGTTCCATCTGAATATCCTGGCGTGGGTCGCGCTGTTGAGGAAGGCGAAAATGTCGCTCCTGAGTTGATTGTCGGCTATGCAGTTGAAAGTGATGACCGTGCAGACATGCGACGTATTCGAGTTCGGATTGGGAGGTGAGCATTATGCCAGCTAAAGGAAATAACATTTCGCCCCAGGATTTTGTGAATCTAAAAGCACTTGTCAAAAAAGAGATGCAGAGACGTACAAATGTTAAGAGTTCGGGTTCTATGGCGGCATACTGCAACTCCAATTATGACTATTCTGAAATCCCCAATAGCTCGAAGCTTATCAAAGATGAGCACGTCCAAAAAATCACTCAGCCGATTGACGCTACAACTGGTTCTAAGACGACCCCTTCCAGCAAAGCTACTATTTATGCCGATGTTCTTGATAAGGCTGCTGTAACCATTGCAAACTTGTCAAAGAAAGGCATTACAAGCCAAGATACCGGATGTGCCAGCGCTTGCTCTGGACTATGTTCTGGCAACTGCTATTCCACCTGTACTGGTTGCACTGGCAGCTGTTCTGGCACTTGTACTGGATGCGGCGCTGCCTGTTCTAATAACTGTACTGGCTGCACAGGTGGATGCAATGGTTGCACTGGCTGTTCAGGGACCTGTTCTGGTAGCTGCACCGGCAGTTGTTCGACAACTTGCACAGGTAGTTGCGCTGGTAGCTGTAAGGGCACTTGCGAACGCGAGTGCACCGGTTGTGGCTATTCTTGCCAAACAGATTGCGAGGATACCTGTGATAGTAGTTGTACTGGCGATTGCACTAATCACTGTCAGGGAACTTGCAGTGTTCAATGTGGCGACGAGGCAGCCTGTCATGGAACGTGTGCAGGTTTTTGTTCTGCTCTTGCCTTTTAAAGGAGGGATTTTAAATGTATGTAAATAGACTTATCCCTAGCAGCCGAACAATTTGGATTTCATTTGAGACCCATCGATGCCTATGTGCATTTTTGACGATGCAGCGTTTTACACCCGAAGATTTTCTTATTTGCGAAGAGCGGATGCTAAAGACCGGCAATCCATTCTTTAATTGTCTTTGTTATTTATCCATGTTTCAGAATCCTGACTTAACCGACTTTGGAGCGTGGGTTAGAAATTGCAAAAACGCCGTATCGACCATTGGCAAACTTTGCGATCGCCGTTTTAAGCCACACGAGAAAGACTTTTATGCTATGGGGTTGGCCGTAAGAACCTTCCCATTTGATGAAAAGCGGTCGCAGTTTGTTGTGAACGAAGATGACCTATATTCCTTTTTGAAATTTCCCGTTGATACGGAAGAAAATATTTGGGCAATGTATCTAATTGGAACGATTGCTGTTGATAAAATGGAATTTGGTCCTGATGGCACAAGAGACGTTTCTCTATTTATTCAGTTGTTAAAAAGAAGTTTGGATATTAAAGAGCTTTACGAACAGCTCAAAACGATCCACTTTAGTGAAAAGAAAAGGAGTGTAGTTTATGAGCCACAATGCGACATACAAGTTGACCAATGAAGAAAGCGAAATGGTCGAACGCTATAACTATATTTTTCAAAGCACCCAGGCGCTGGTTTCAATCTTAGCTCGTGAATTCGCATCCACTCAAAATCCAACTGTAAAATCCATGCTGCAAGATTATTGCGATGACTGTAAAAAGGCGTACTTGGAACTTTGCGTGGCCCATGATGCCGTTTTGGACAAATACCTGGAAGTTTCCCGCTCCGATAATGAGGTGCATTTTTCCTTTGACTTCATTAATCAGGAGGTGCATTGCAAATGGTAAGACGTGGAGAGAGCTACGGTAATTTAGTCCAGCGCTTATTCCCCGATTCTAACAAGGGCTTGGTCGCATGTCGCAATGTAACTTTCCAAATCACCGATGAGTGTAATTTGCGGTGTTCTTATTGTTACGAGCATCATAAATGTAGCGGTTCTATGAGTTTGGAAACGGGCAAAAAAGCCGTAAACTACCTGCTGAACCTATATGAACAGAATGATTCTGATTTTATAAATCACCAAACAAAGGGTATAATTCTTGATTTTATTGGTGGCGAACCCCTATTGGAAGCAGAGCTGATTGAAAAAATCTGCGACTATTGGTTTATCGAATGTTGGAGACGAAAAATTCCCCTGGCCGCCTATACTAGAATCAGTTTTGCAACCAATGGACAATCTTGGTTCACGCCCGCTGCTCAACATCTGTTCGAGAAGTATCACGATATGATGAGTGTGACGGTGAGC
>OHRW01000624.1_pt1 | contig 17246 bp, 9 predicted proteins | sample 1578541 | NCBI WGS metagenome assembly OHRW01 (sample SAMEA3879519, study PRJEB24766) | human gut metagenome | biome: human-associated habitat; feature: feces | place: USA | collected 1985/1987 | reverse complement strand
TGTGGCGCAAAACATTTGTCCGTGTGGCGCAAGTTTTTGAAATATAGTATTTTAATTTTCTTTTTCTTTCTCCGCAAGTTTTCGATATTCGTTAGGAGACAGGCCATAGCTCTGTCGGAAAAGGCGGTAAAATACCGAGCGGGAAGCGAACCCGGAGTCATAGCAGATTTGATCGATCGAGAGGGCGGAGGGAGAGGAGAGCAGTTCGGCGGCATGCTTTAGGCGAAAATCATAAATATATTCGCGGACGGTCATATTCCCGCCGTAAGTACGTACGGCTTCCATCAAGTAGGTACGGTTGGTCCCCAAACATTGTGCCAGATCATCCCGGTTCAAGGTGGGATCGGTGTATAGTTTTTCTTTTTTCAATAACTCGTTCAAGTTTATGAATAAACGTAATTCCCGGGAAAGATCGTTCTCGGGTATTTGCTTAATGGTTTCCACCGCCTTATTCTCCTGCCGGATCTGTTCCTGTATACGTCTGTAAAGCACTTGGTTCTTTGCTTTTAGACATTGGGAATAAATGATATATCCCGCTAGCAAAAGGACAAGGAGCAAGCAACCGGTAAAGGCGGCGAGCATCCAGTTCCTTGCGTATTGCCTCTCTTGGTTGAGCCGGTCTACCTCGTAAATAGTCCGTAGTTGATCCATCCGAGAGGCGATATCCAACCGGTTTACCGAGTCTTTCGCCTGTATATACGTATGATAGAGAGATATACAGGACCGGGGATCTCCGGAATGAGCCAGAAGTTCCGCTTTCTTCAACAAATCGTCCATATAGAAAGATAGGTCGCCCTCATGAGCAGCTAACAGGATATCCATATCCTTGATAGCCCCTTGGTAATCTCCTGTCATTTCCCGTAATTCTCGGCGAGCTTCGTAAAAATGCTCATAGGCGTTGGCCGGGATTTGGGGATGAATAAACCGGACTGCCTCATCCAACAATCGTCTCGCCTCTTTTATTTGCCCTTTCTTTAGGAAAGAGAAGGCTTGGAGAGAGCGGGAGGTGACAGGATAATGTCCGGTAGGATCCACTTTCCCATGCTCGTCCCTCCATTTGACGAGGGCGGCATAGCTGTCGGCGTAACGGGATATGCGTTCCGTGTCGTTTACCTTCAGGGCGGTCATGAAGAGCCATTCGTAAAGAACGGCCGAGATGTAGAGTACTTGGTTCTCGCCATTCTCGTAAGTGGGGCATATAGCGATCCCTTTTTCCAGCGAGGTGAGGGCTTGGTCGTACAAGCCGAGTTTATAATACATGCTGCCTTGTACCTGCAAGGCCATCGTCATGCCTACCGGTTGTTTAACCTGTTGCGCCGTCTCGAACATGGCTGTGGCTTCCTCACGGGCCTCGTCGAACCGTCTTTGCTTGAACAATCCGGATATATAAGTATTATAGGTGGAGAAGTAGAAACTGTATTGCTTGGCATCCAATATAAAAGGAAGGCTTTCCTGCGCCTCGATGATAGCCGAATCCACGGAGTAGAAATTAAAGAGGCATTGTATACGATTCAATCTTGATTGACAGATAGCCGGAGTATCGCACCGGTCGATAGCGTCGTTGAGCGTAGCGTCCCAGTCGGCGATATCGTTGGTGGACATGGCTATACGCATCAGTAGATCATGCTTATCCTTACCCTCACAGGTGGCAGCCAATTGCCGTAAGGAATCTGTGGGGGGATATCCTTGACCTTGTATCTCGTTATGAGACGAGATCAAGCAGATAAGCGATAATAGGAGTGCAAGAGGGCTTTTTCGCATCGAATCTTGTGATTAACTAACGTTAATAGAAGATGTAAATATACGAAGTCTTTTGTGATAATTAGGTGCAAATTGATGAATAGTTTACTCTATTGTGCCATCGAAGTAGCCTACAGAGTAAACGGATTAAAAAAATACAATAAAGCATTTGTTTGAAATAATTTATAACTTGCTTATAATTAGATGGATATAAATTATGATAGAGATTTGAGTAAAACACGTACATGTTTTCGAAAAAACATGTACGTGTTTCTTGAAAATTACGTACGTGTTTTTGGAAAGACACGACCGGGTAAAAAAACAGCCAAGTAAAATATACAATAAGCTACCTGTTTTCTCGTGTTCACTTCATGGTGACACACCCTCTTCTTGTTGAAGGTTGACTATGTCTCCAATGAAAATCTGTCCAATTTATTGAAATAAGTGGAGTTTTATGTACTTTTGAGGACTAAACAACGGATGATCGAGACAATGACATTTAAAGAAGTACTTCAAAGATTCCGTACCGAATCTTTTACCGAAAGAGAAAAAGGAGCGAAGTTTGAGAAACTGATAAAGAAATGGTTCCAAACGGACCCCCGCTATGCGGATAAACTACAGGAGGTTTGGCTTTGGGAGGAATTTCCGGGGAAAAAGGATTTCGGAGGGAAAGATCTAGGTATAGACTTGGTGGCGAAAACTGATTTGGGTGATTATTGGGCCATCCAGTGTAAATGCTATGACGAGAGGGCCATCATCAGCAAGGCGGTCGTAGACTCCTTTATATCCACCGCTCATCGTGCGTTTATAGATGATTTAACCTTGAAGACCACGTATTTCAGTAACCTGATCTGGGTTTCTACCACCTTGCGCTGGGGAGCGAATGCGGAAGAGACGTTGAAAGGTCAAGACATTCCGGTGACTCGTATCAATATGCATGAGTTGGAGGCTTCTCCGGTTGATTGGGATAAACTCTTGAAAGGGGATACGGGAAAAGCGGCTTTACGGGAAGGTAAACAGCCTCGCAAGCATCAGTTGGAAGCGATGAAAGCGGCTCATGAATATTTCAGGGTACATGACCGGGGAAAACTAATCATGGCTTGTGGAACGGGAAAAACGTACACCTCCTTGGAGATCATAGAGCAAGAGACCGGGGGCAAGGGATTGATTTTATTCATGGTCCCCAGTATCGCTCTTTTAGGACAATCGCTGAATGCTTGGATGACAGATACGAAGTACAGGATGAAGGCTGTTTGTATTTGCTCGGATTCCAAGGCTTCCAAAAGGAACGATTTCGATAATGACGAGACGAGTATCATCGATAACCCATTGCCCGCCACAACAAATATCAACTCTATAAAACGGCAATTATTAGGCTATAAGGATACGGACGGACTAGTTGTCGTATTCTCTACCTATCAAAGTATAGATGTCTTGGCCGAGGCGCAGCGAGCGCTATTGGAGGCTGATCCGTCTTATGGCATATTCGATTATATCGTTTGCGACGAGGCGCATCGGACAACCGGTTTTAAGCAAAAAGGTCGTGATGAGAGTCATTTTACTAAAATACATAACAATGACTTGATCCGGGGGAAAAAGCGTCTTTACATGACGGCTACTCCACGTTATTATAATGACAATGCCAAGGCGACGGCTAAAGACAAGGATTTAGTGTTGTGGAGCATGAATAACCCGGACTATTATGGCGAGGAGTTTTTCCGGATCGGATTCGGACGTGCCGTGCGTGAGGGACTGCTGACGGACTATAAGGTATTGGTGCTGACGATTAGCGAGGATGATATCCCGGATTCTATCCTAGAGGATGTCAAGGATAAACAACAAAAGGAAATAAAGATGGACGACGCCAGTAAGCTGATCGGTTGCATCAATGGCTTGTCCAAACGCATAAAAGGAGATAAGGGGGTTACGAAGGAAGCGGACCCGGTATTAATGCGGCGGGCCGTGGCGTTTTGCTCGACAATTAATCCGAGTGAGCGGGGGAGTGGTATCTCTTCCAAGGGGTTTGCCGCCGTGATGCCTACGATGGTGAGAAAATATAAGGAATCCTTGTCGGAGGAAGCACGGGAAGAGGTCGTGGATATCGAGGTTCAACATATCGACGGGGCGATGAATGCCGCTACACGGGAGGAGAAGATCGCTTGGCTGAAGGAGGAGACCGGCAATCCGAACGAGTGCCGTATTCTATCGAACGTGCGTTGCTTGTCCGAAGGGGTGGATGTGCCGGCTTTGGACTCTGTTCTTTTTGTAGCCGCCCGTAATAGCGAGGTGGATGTCGTGCAGAGCGTGGGGCGTGTGATGCGTACGTTCCACAAGGGGGCTACGGATGAGAAGAAATATGGTTATATCATTGTCCCGGTAGTCGTTCCGGCGGATGTGGAGCCGGAGAAGGCGATGGAGGATAATCTTGAATGCCTTGCGTGCCCACGACGATGAGTTTAACGCTACGGTCAATAAGATACATTTGAATAAGGTGAAGCCTCCTAAGGTGGTTGTCGCCGGGATACCGCAAGGCTCGGGCCGGATGCACGGGAAGGATTGGATGCCCGATCCGCAGGATCAACAGACGGGGGCGACCGAGCTAAGTAATGAGGAAATCGCTCGCCAGTTGGAACTTCGTTTCGGTTCTTTGCAAGATGGGATCTACGCGAAGATGGTCGAGAAGGTCGGAGATCGCCTGTATTGGGAGAACTGGGCGAGGGAGATCGGTTTGATCGCCCAGAAATTTATAGAGCGCATCGCCCGTGTCGTGAAAGAGGGATTGCACAAAGAGGCTTTCGTTGAATTCTTGAATGGCTTGCAAAAGAACTTGAACCCTTCCATTGACGAGGGACAAGCGGTGGAGATGCTGGCGCAGCATATGATTACACGTCCGGTATTCGATGCCTTGTTTAAGGACTATCAGTTTGTCAAGAATAATGCGGTCAGCCGTAGTATGCAACGTATGTTGGAGCTACTGGAGAGCGAGGCCATGGAAAAGGATACGGAGGTATTGAATAAATTCTATGAGAACGTGCGCATGAACGTGGGCGATATTGACAATCTGGAAGGAAAGCAGATGCTTATCAAAAATCTGTATGAGAAGTTCTTCAAGGGTGCTTTCCCGAAGACCGTGGATAAGCTGGGTATCGTTTATACACCGGTGGAATGCGTGGATTTTATTATCCATTCCGTTGACGATATCTTGCGCAAGGAATTTGATTGCAGCCTTTCGGATGAGAATGTACATATCTTAGATCCTTTCACGGGGACGGGTACTTTCATTACCCGTTTGTTACAAAGCGGTTTGATCCGTCCGGAAGATCTGGAACGTAAATATAAGAATGAGATTCATTGCAATGAGTTGGTCTTGCTCGCTTATTATATCGCTGATGTCAATATCGAGAGCGTCTTTCATAGTCTCGTAAAGCGAGATACTTATTTGCCGTTCGAGGGCATTTGCTTAACGGACACTTTCCAGACAACCGAGAACGAGGAGAATGTCTTGGATCAGACTTGGTTTCCCGAGAATGCGGCGAATGTGGATAAGCAAAAGAAAGCTCCGGTACGGGTTATAATGGGTAATCCTCCGTACTCGGTCGGACAGAAATCGGCGAATGATAATGCGCAGAATTTGAGTTACGCTCATTTGGATAAACGGATTGCCGAGACCTATGTGAGAGCTGCTAATACAACTCTGAAAAACTCATTATATGACAGCTATATAAAAGCGTTTCGTTGGGCGAGTGATCGCATCGCGGATTGTAAGGATGGGGGTGTGGTAGCTTTCATTAGTAATGGGGCTTGGATTGATGGCAATGCTCAGGAAGGATTTAGAAAATGTCTTGAGGACGAATATTCGAGTATATATGTGTTGAATTTAAGGGGAAACCAACGTACGAGTGGTGAGTTATCTCGTAAAGAAGGCGGTAAAATATTTGGTTCAGGTTCTCGTACGCCTATATCAATTACTCTTTTAGTAAAGAACCCGGCAAAGAAAGGGAAAGCGACGATTTATTATCATGATATCGGTGATTATTTATCACGTGAGCAGAAGCTTAAAAAGATTAGTGAGTTTGGTTCCGTTGATTCTAGTGAATTACAGTGGGAGATTGTTGCTCCGAATGAGAAAGGGGACTGGATTAATCAGAGAGGGAATGTGTTTGACTCATTGATAAAATTGGGAGATAAAGAAGATAAGAAAAATAAAATGACAGTGTTTGTTCCATGCTATGGAAGAGGTTTGGCTACTTCTAGAGATGCGTGGTGTTATAATAGTAATGAAGAGAATCTAGAAACAAATATTCAAGTCTCAATTGATTTTTATAATAGCGAGGTTGATCGTTATCAAAAAGCTGTACAAGAAAATCCTGACATTAAAGTATATGATTTTATAAAATATGATTCTACGAAGTTCTCATGGGATAGAGCTCAAAAAGAGGTGGATTGTCCTAAGGGCGTGAAATATTCATTTGGGAAAAAGTCTTTGAGAGATGCCATGTACAGACCTTTCTTTAAACAACATTGTTACTTTAATAGAAAGCTGAATAACTGTGTTTATCAATTGCCGCAAATATTCCCAACATCTAAATATAAGAATTTAGTGATTTGCGTTAGCGGTGTCGGCGTAACAAAAGACTTTAGCTGTATCATAACAGATATGCTTCCAGATTTAGAACTTATAGGAAAGAGTCAATGCTTCCCTCTCTACTGGTACGAAGAAAACAAGAACAAGCAGCAAACCTTGTCCTTATTCGATACCGAATCAAACGATGATTACATCCGTCGAGACGGAATCACCGATTGGATACTGAAAGAAGTCCGTACCCGTTTCGGTAATGCCCGGAAGATCACGAAAGAAACCATCTTCTACTATGTGTATGGCTTGCTTCATTCCCCGAAATACCGGGAAGCCTTCGCGGCCGATTTGAAGAAATCCTTACCACGTATCCCGATCGTGGAAGATATAGACGCTTTCCTCGATTTCTCCTATGCGGGTAAGCAACTGGCTAATCTGCATCTGAATTATGAGGAAATACCTGCGTATGAGGGCGTGACAGTCATTGGTGACAGGCAAAAGGAGGAGGCCCCGGATGGTCGTATGATTGCCGGAACTACGGATCTATATGCGGTCAAGGTGGATTATAAATACTATGAGGTAGAGAAAATGCGATTCCCCAAAAAGGGGCAAAAGGATACGATTATCTACAACAGCTCGATTCGTATAGAGAACATACCCGATGAGGCGTATGAGTACATCGTGAACGGTAAATCCGCTATCGAATGGATCATGGAGCGCTATCAAGTGAAAACCGATCCAAGTAGCTTGATCAAGAACGATCCGAATGACTGGAGCCGTGAGCATGATAACCCCCGTTATATCTTGGACTTGCTACTCTCCGTAATCAACGTGAGCGTACAAACCATGGAGATAGTCAAAAAGTTACCGGATTTAAAGTTGGAATAAGAAAATAGTAAAAGGGGCTTCTTGTGAGGAATTGATATTTATTATTTTATAATCTAGAGATACACCTAGGGATAAAGCTTGCATGCATATAAAGTCTTTATGTAAAGGAGCTAAAAAGGTGTGTTTATACGATAAAGTATTATGTATTTGGGGCGGACGATGAAGGAGTTGACCTATATTATCAGACCTGTTTTAGGAAATCGGCTTGTAAAGTGTTAATCATTCCTTCGGAACCAATTTTAGGGTGATTTTTCAATTAACATATCCCCCTTCTCTTTTATTAATACGGATTTTTTTCCTTATATTCGCGTCACTTTTGAACACGTATCAAATAATTTCTAAATAAATCAATTAAGAAATGACAAAGAGTGCATTACAAATCGCAAGAGCAGCTTACCAACCGAAGGTACCCGCTGCGTTGAAAGGTGCAGTGAAAGCCGTTGACGGCGAGTATACTCAATCAGTAGCCGATCAGGAAGAAATCAAGAAATTGTTCCCGAACACTTACGGAATGCCGATCGTTACATTCGAGAAGAGTAACGAGGAGAAGGCCATGCCTGTCATGAACGTTGGTGTGATCCTTTCCGGTGGTCAGGCTCCCGGTGGTCACAACGTGATCGCTGGTTTGTTCGACGGTATCAAGGCTCACAACGCAGATTCTCGTCTGTATGGTTTCATCTTGGGCCCGGGCGGTTTGATCGATCATAAATATATGGAATTGACGGCTGATATTATCGATGAGTACCGTAACACGGGTGGTTTCGATATGATCGGTTCCGGTCGTACGAAATTAGAGACGAAAGAGCAATTCGATAAAGGTCTTCAGATCTTGAAAGAGCTTGATATCAAGGCTTTAGTTATTATCGGTGGTGACGATTCTAACACGAACGCTTGCGTATTGGCCGAGTATTACAAGGCTATCGGCGCCGGCGTACAGGTAATCGGTTGTCCGAAGACTATCGACGGTGACTTGAAGAACGCCCAGATCGAGACCTCTTTCGGTTTCGACACGGCTTGTAAGGTTTACTCCGAGGTAATCGGTAACATCCAACGTGACTGTAACTCCGCCCAGAAATACTGGCACTTCATCAAATTGATGGGTCGCTCCGCTTCTCATATCGCTTTGGAGTGCGCTTTGCAGACTCAACCGAACGTTTGTATCATCTCCGAGGAGGTTGAGGAGAAGAATATGTCTTTGGACGATATCGTTACTTACGTGGCTGGTATCGTGGCTAAGCGTGCCGCCGAGGGTAATAACTTCGGTACGGTATTGATCCCTGAGGGCTTGATCGAGTTCGTTCCGGCTATGAAACGCTTGATCGCCGAGTTGAACGACTTCTTGGCTAAGCACGATGCTGAGTTCAAGATGATCAAGAAGAGCGAGCAACGTGCTTATATCATCAGCAAGTTGACGAAGGAGAACTCTGATCTGTACGCTTCTCTTCCGGAGGGCGTAGCTCGTCAGTTGTCTTTGGACCGTGACCCGCACGGAAACGTACAGGTTTCTTTGATCGAGACCGAGAAGTTATTGTCTGAGATGGTTGGCAAGAAATTGGCTGAGTGGAAAGCCGAGGGCAAGTACGTAGGCAAGTTCGCCGCACAACACCACTTCTTCGGTTACGAGGGTCGTTGCGCCGCTCCTTCTAACTACGACGCGGACTACTGCTACTCTTTGGGTTACACGGCATCTTGCTTGATCGCCGCCGGTAAGACAGGTTATATGTCTTCCGTACGTAACACGACCGCTCCCGCTGATCAATGGATCGCCGGTGGTATCCCTGTTACTATGATGATGAACATGGAGAAACGTCATGGCGAGATGAAGCCGGTTATCCAGAAGGCTTTGGTTAAGCTTGACGGCGCTCCTTTCAAGGCGTTCGCCGCTAACCGTGACGAGTGGGCTTTGACTACTAGCTACGTATATCCGGGTCCGATCCAGTACTTTGGTCCGACGGAGGTTTGCGACCAGCCGACTAAGACTTTGCAGTTAGAGCAAGCTTAATACAGACTTATACATTATATAATATATAAGCTAGGGAGGATGTCATTTATTTGGCATCCTCTTTTTATTTACATACATTTGCCACGAGATCTTAAACCTAAAAATAAATCTTTATAACACATGGATTCCATGAAAAAGAAAATCGCCTATCTATTGCTCCTTTTGATGCTGATACCTGTCGGCTCGTTCGCCAAGGAGAAACGTACGTTCGAGATCAAGGACGGTCATTTTTATGTAAACGGGAAGGTAACCCCGATCCTCTCGGGTGAGATGCATTACCCTCGTATCCCCCACCAATATTGGCGGCATCGCCTTCGGATGATGCGAGCGATGGGCTTGAATACGGTCGCTACCTATGTCTTCTGGAACCTGCACGAGACGGAGCCGGGTAAATGGGATTTCGAGGGAGACAAGAATCTGGCCGAGTATATCCGGATAGCGGGAGAGGAGGGATTGATGGTGATCCTCCGTCCCGGCCCCTACGTATGCGCCGAGTGGGAGTTCGGCGGTTATCCGTGGTGGTTGCAGAATATACCGGGCATGGAGATCCGCCGGGATAACCCGGAGTTCTTGAAACGCACGAAGCTTTATATCGATAAGCTTTACGAGCAGGTCGGCGACTTGCAGGTATCGAAAGGCGGCCCTATCATCATGGTGCAGGCCGAGAACGAGTTCGGCTCTTACGTGGCGCAACGTAAGGATATCCCCTTGGAGGAGCATCGCCGCTACAACGCCAAGATCAAGCGGCAATTGGCGGACGCCGGTTTCAACGTGCCTCTGTTCACCTCGGACGGAAGCTGGTTGTTCGAGGGCGGTTCCACCCCGGGAGCGCTGCCTACGGCGAACGGGGAGAGTAACGTGGAGAACTTGAAAAAGGTGGTGAACGAGTATCACGGGGGAGTAGGCCCGTATATGGTAGCCGAGTTTTATCCCGGCTGGCTGATGCACTGGGCGGAACCATTCCCCGATATAAGCGATTCCGGCATAGCGAGGCAGACGGAGACGTACCTCCAAAACGATGTCTCTTTCAATTTCTATATGGTTCATGGCGGTACGAATTTCGGCTTCACCAGTGGCGCCAATTACGACAAGAAGCATGATATCCAGCCGGACTTGACCAGCTACGATTACGACGCCCCGATCAGCGAGGCGGGTTGGGTGACCCCGAAGTTCGACTCGATCCGCAACGTGATCCGGAAATACGTCACCTATGACGTCCCCGAGGCTCCGGCCCCTATACCGCTGATCGAGATCCCGTCGATCTCCTTGACGAAGGTAGCCGATGTGTTGGCCTTGGCGAAAGAGGGGGAACCGGTAACGTCTCCGACACCCCTCACGTTCGAGCAATTGAACCAAGGATACGGCTACGTCTTGTACTCAACCCATTTCAACCAACCCCTGAAAGGCCGTCTGGAGATACCGGGCTTGCGTGATTACGCTACGATCTACGTGGATGGCGAGCGTGTCGGCGAGTTAAACCGTTGTTTCAACCAATATGCGATGGAGATCGATATCCCGTTCAACGCTACCTTGGACATCTTGGTGGAGAACATGGGGCGTATCAATTATGGCGAGGAGATCGTCCGCAATACGAAGGGGATCATCAGCCCGGTCAAGATTAACGGCAGCGAGATATCGGACTGGAAGATGTACAAGCTCCCGATGGACCGGATGCCGGCTTTGGCCTCCGGCGAACCTTATGTCTATAAGAATGGCTCGCCCGAGGTAGCGGCGTTAGGGAATAAGCCGGTTCTCTACGAGGGAACCTTCCACCTGTCCGATACCGGCGATACGTTTATCGATATGGAGGATTGGGGAAAGGGCATTATTTTCATCAATGGCGTCAATATCGGTCGCTATTGGTACGCCGGCCCTCAGCAAACGCTTTACATACCGGGCGTATGGCTGAACAAAGGAGAGAATAAAATCGTTATTTATGAGCAGCTGAATAATGACCGGAAGTCGAGCGTACGGACGGTCAAGACTCCTGTCCTGACAAAACTAAAGAAAATTACAGCCATGGAGAAAAAGAATCGTTTGATGGAAAAAACAGTAAGCCCGTTTAGCGTGGATGAGACGATGCGGCGGATCGAAGAGATTATCAAGTCTCAAGGAGGTTCCGTGTTCGCCATGTTCGATCATGGGCGAAACGCTAGCGAGGTAGGGATGAAGCTGCCTCCGAATAAGGTGATCGTCTTCGGCTCGCCGAAAGTCGGGACTTTATTGATGCAGCAAGATCCGTCTATCTCTTTGGAGCTGCCGCTACGTATCTCCGTTTGGGAAGATGCGGACGGCAAGGTTTGGATCGGTTCCCCGAATCTGGAGACGATCGCCTCCGAATACGGGATGGAAAACAGTGGCGTCATCGAGAAGATGCAAGAGGCCGTAACGAATATCGTGAGTAAATCGATAGCCGGCAGCCGGTAAGGCTTATGGATCTAATGCGATAAGAGCTTAGGAGGATGTCGGTAAAACGGCGTCCTCTTTTCTTTTATAGGGCCCAAGAGACTCATTTACCGTGCTGTAGATTGATAATAAGGTTTAAAAGTCTTCGAAAAAATTAGGAATAGATTGTATTTTTTTTATGCGGTTTTTAACATATTGTTGATTCTTGTGAAGGTGTCTTTTTGTTAACAAGAATAAGCCTTATTGGGTCTATAATAGCTATTTGTACGAACACATATCCGCAAGTTCAAGGGAATGTGAAAAAAATATGCATACTATTTTTGTTTATTAAGAATAATAATTTATATTTGTACCCATATCCGAAGAGTGGATATAATTATTAATGTTAACCTATTTTTGTGTTATGATGAACAAACAGTTGGCTTTTGTTAAAAGCGGGCTGGGTTTGGCACTTTGTTTCCTTATGGTCGGTGCGGGTGTAACCCCTCCAATCCACGCGTCTAACGCGAATGTGTCCATCTCCCAACAAGCTAAGAAAGTTACCGGTACGGTAACTGACGCAAAGGGTGAACCCCTTTTGGGTGTAAATGTTGTAGTAAAAGGTACTACAAACGGTACGATTACCGACCTTGACGGTAAGTATTCCTTGGAAGTTGAGCCCAACTCCATTTTAGTCGTTTCCTACATTGGTTATGTATCTCAGCAAATTCCTGCTTCGGGAGAAGTGGTAAATGTGACATTGAAAGAAGATACGCAAAACCTTGATGAGGTCGTAGTAGTAGGTTACGGTACGCAGCAGAAGAAAGATATCACAGGCTCCGTGGCGGTAGTCGATACGAAAGACCTTTTGGCATCTTCCGGATCTTCCGCTACCCAGCAGTTGCAAGGTAAGGCGGCCGGTGTATATATCGGTCAGACCGGTTCTCCGGGTTCTCCTTCAATGGTTCGTATTCGTGGTATCAATACGGTTAATGATAACGGCCCATTATACGTAATTGACGGCGTGTCAACACGTAATCAGGATCTAAGTACTTTGAATCCGAACGATATTGAGAGTATGCAGGTATTGAAGGATGCCTCTTCTGCCGCTATCTATGGTGCGCAGGCCGCGAACGGTGTTATCTTGATCACGACGAAGAAAGGTACGAAGAGCGGGCAACCGAGATTAACGTACGACGGTTATATTGGTGTCCAGAAGACGGGTAAGAAATATGACGTGTTGAATTCTATGGATCGCTTGAACCTAGATTGGGAGGCGCAGAAGAATAATATTGCTATGCGTGATATCGGAGGTTATCCAAGTAATCCTCAATTTGGTACGGGGGATAGACCTTCTATCCCGAATTACTTGACACAATCAGGTGCTCAGGGTTCTACTACAATAGATCCGAGTGACTATGATTATCCTACTACAACTTACGCACCATTCTCAGATACGGACTGGTGGGATGAGTTAGATCGTGCCGCCATGATTCAAAATCACCAGATCGGCTTGTCCGGTGGTACGGAAAAGGGACAGTATAACTTAAGCGCAAACTATTTCAAACAAGACGGTACAGTAATTGATTCTTACTATCAGCGTTATCAAGTGCGTGCGAATACCTCTTTCAATGTACGTGACTGGTTACGTGTGGGTGAGAACTTAACGTATGCTTTCACGAAAGATAATGGTTTGAGTGCGAATGGAGCGGAATCTAATCCTTATTCGTGGACATATCGTGCTTCTCCTTGGGTTCCGGTATATGATATCGCAGGTAATTTCGCTGGATCAAAGTTCTCCGGTACGGGTAACTTCCAGAATCCGATAGCCAATCAAGTCCGTAATAAGGACAACTATTATACTCGCAACCGTATCTTTGGTAACTTATGGGCTGAGGCGGATATTTTCAAGGACTTGACATTCCGTACGAACTTCGGTATCGACTATACGAACCGGTATTATTATCGCATGGAAAAGAAAAATCCGGAGTTCTCAGAGTCTATGGGACAGAATAACTTTGAGGAACAAAGTGAGTTTAATTATCGTTGGGTATGGACGAATACGTTGACCTATAACAAGACTTTTAATGATATCCATAAACTTACCGTTCTGTTGGGTACGGAGGCTATCCGTGACGGTCTGGGACGCAAGTTGACCGGTCGTCGTTACAATTATTTGTTTGAGGATAATACGAATAGTTGGGTGCTGAATATGGGTGAGAATAACAACCAGCGTTTGGCGAATTCCGAATATAAGGGTGAGTTTGCTTTGTTTGGCTTGTTCGGCCGTGTAGATTATTCTTTCAATGATAAATACCTGTTCACAGGTATCATCCGTCGGGATGGTGTATCTCGTTTCTCAAAATCTAATCGTTATGGTGTGTTCCCATCCGCTTCTTTAGGTTGGCGTATTTCCCAAGAGGATTTCATGGAAAGTACGAGAGATTGGTTGGACGATTTGAAGTTGCGTGTCGGTTATGGACAGACAGGAAACTCTGAGGTTCCTCGTATTACGAACTATGCTATGGAACTTGCAACTTACCCGAAACGTTCTGACTACGATTTGAACGGACAGAATAATTCTACTACAACAGGTTTCATCTTGGATAAATATGGAAACGAGGATACCAAGTGGGAGTCTACAGAGATGTGGAACGTCGGTGTGGACGCTACTTTATTAAATGGTAAATTCAGTATTGGCGCAGAGTGGTATTGGAAGAAGACAACGGATATGTTGATCGAGGCTCAATATTCAGCGTTTGCTAACCCGGAGATCAAGAAACCATATATCAATTTCGGTGATATCAAGAATACGGGTGTCGATTTGAACTTGAATTATAGAGATTCAAAAGGAGATTGGTCTTGGGACGTAAGTTTGAACCTTTCCCATTATAAGAACGAGGTACTGCGTATCTCGGAGTCGGATGATGCCTCCTTGTGGGGAGCGGGAACTCGCTTGGATGGAAACGTGACCCGTACGACGAAAGGACATGCTATCTCTGAGTTCTATGGTTACAAGGTGAATGGTTTCTATGAGAACGTTGACGAGGTTTTGGCCTTGCCGCCTCTAGGACAATCCGGATTGAACGCTGAGTCCGCCAAGGCTTGGGTCGGTAAATTTAAGTTTGATGATGTGGATAAGGATGGTAAGTTGACGGAAAGAGACCGTACATTCATAGGTTCTCCCCATCCTGATTTGATCGCTGGCTTAAACGCTACGGTTACTTGGAAAAACTGGGACTTCACGATGTTCTGGTATTCAACTATCGGTAATGACCTGTTTAACAATACGAAATATTTTACGGACTTCTGGATGTTCAACGGTAACAAGTCTGAGCGTATGCGTGATCAATCTTGGACTCCCGGTGCTGATAATAGCAATGCCATTTTGCCGATCTTGGATTCGAACGATGGTTATTCTGGTAAATTCTCGAACTCTTATTACGTAGAGAATGCTTCGTTCTTACGTTTGAAGAATGTGGTTTTGGGTTATACGCTTCCGAAGAGCGTGTTATCTAAGGTGGGTATCCAAAACTTACGTTTGTATGTACAAGCCGAGAATTTGCTGACTATTACCGGTTACTCTGGATTGGATCCGGAATATACGAATGCGGATATGGGCAAAGAAAGTGGGGGAGACCTACAGAGAGGTGTTGATATGGGTGGATGGCCTTCAACGATGCGTTTCTTGTTCGGTGTAAATTTCGCTTTCTAATGTTTAGGGATTTGATTAACTTTTAAAATGAATTTTATTATGAAACACAACAAATATATATTAGCGTTGGCTTTTGCCAGTATGCTGACTTTGGGTTCTTGTGGCGATGATTTCTTGGGAAAGGAGCCGCAAGGAGTTTTGACCCCGGAGGCTTTGGCGAATGCTCAAGGTGTGGAGTTGCTGGTTACTAGTGCTTATGCGGGTTTAGCCTCTCCTGTGGAAGGATACGATCCCTATCAAGCTTCTCCGTTTAACTGGGTATGGGGTGGTATTTATGGGGGTGATGCCAACAAGGGATCAGACCCTAACGACCAATCTACGGTGAATGAGATAGAATTGTATAATACATTGTCGACCAATGGCTATATCAAGCAAAAATGGGTTTGGGTGTATCAAATGAGCAAACGTGTTAACTTGGCTCTTCAGGTCTTGGAAAATGCGGAGGATATGAAGGAGGAAATTCGCCAAATGCGTAAAGGCGAGTTGAAATTCTTACGAGCCTTGGCTTATTTCGAGGGAATGCGTGTGTTTGGTGTTTATCTCCCCTATATTGATGAGACTAATCAAGAGAATGACCCAAAGGTGCATAATGATAAAGATATCTATAGCTTGGTCGTTGCCGACGTGGATGATGCTATAGCGAATTTATCAGATGATCCTGAGGTTGTTGGTGAGGTTGGCCGGGCGAATAAATCCGCTGCGAAGGCTCTGAAGGCTAAGATCTTGATGTGGCATGGTGATTTGGCGGAAGCGCAACCTATCTTAGCGGATGTGTTGACGAATGGTGTTACGTCTAAGGGTATGGCTTATGGACTGGAAGATGATCTGGACAATAACTTCAATGCTTTGACAGAAAATGGTAAGGAATCCGTTTTTGCGGTACAATACTCAAATGCGGCAGAGAATATGGGTGGTGCTCCCTTCTGTTTAGCTTATCCGCATAATACAGGTCCCGGTGGATGTTGTGGTTTCTACCAGCCTTCTTTTGAGTTGGTGAATTCGTTCCAAGTAGATGCGAATGGCCTTCCTTACTTGAACGGTGAATATCGTACGAAGAAAAGTGTATCTGTTCGTAACTCCGATAGTTCCCAAGATGCTGTGCTAGCCGTTAACGATAATAACATTGCGGTCGATCCTCGATTGGATTTTGCTGTAGGTCGTTTTGGTATTCCTTATAAGGATTGGGGATTCCCAGAGAATGGTTGGGTACGAGATGCTACGAATGGCGGTATCTTCATGCCGAAAAAGCATGTATATAGCAAGGCTGAGGATGCGGCTGGTATGAAAGCGTTATATGGTGGTTGGGCACCGGGTTCTGCTATGAACTTGCAATATTTAAGTGTTCGTGACTTGACTTTATTATATGCTGAATGCTTGGCTAACGCTGGGAATCTGAAAGGTGCGATGGAGCAGGTTAACAAGATTCGTCGTCGTGCGGCTTTGGATGTTAATATTGTTAAGTTAGATGATGGGACTCCAGCCGCTAATTATAAGATTGCCGAATATCCTTCTTCACATGCCGCATTCTCAAACAAAGATGTTTGTATCAAGGCGATTCGCATGGAGCGTAAGTTAGAGTTGGCTATGGAAGGTGAGCGCTGGTTCGATTTGTCCCGTTGGGGTGGTGATGTGATGGCTAGTGAGTTGAAAGCCTATGTGGACTATGAGAAACAGTATATCTCTAAGTTTGCGGGAGCTTCTTATCTGTCATCGAAAAAGACAATGTTGCCCGTTCCTGACGATGAGATCTTGACTTTGGGTACAGATCCGGAAACAGGTACTCCGTACTTGGTACAGCCGGAAGCTTGGAGAAACTAAAGGTTTATGGCGATAAGGAAGGCTGGGTACTTCCTTATCGTTTTTATTTTGAATGGTGCTTACAGATTCTTGCTCTTTAAGAGTTTGTCTTCTTATATTTTAGAATTTTTTTTATTGAAACT
>OHRW01000619.1_pt1 | contig 17304 bp, 18 predicted proteins | sample 1578541 | NCBI WGS metagenome assembly OHRW01 (sample SAMEA3879519, study PRJEB24766) | human gut metagenome | biome: human-associated habitat; feature: feces | place: USA | collected 1985/1987 | reverse complement strand
GTTTCAAGCGTTTGGAACTATGGTTTCAAGCATTTGGAACTTTAGTTTCAAACTGCAAAACAAACTGTTTCAAGGTTTAGAAAAGATAGTTACATACCTTGATGAAATCAACGACTTCAAAACATATCCCGAATCACAAATACAAGGGTGACAGCATAATTGCCATCACAGTGCTGTCACCTACTGCTGTCACATCATTAACTATTTATAATCTGATAGTTAGAATGAAATCGGTGACAGATGACAGATATATTCTTCTTTTTAATTTATAGGGAGTGACAGCTAAACGGATGCAAAGTTATAAGACTTTAAAATATTTCGTGTGTTCAACCATTTTCCGCCATCGCATTATATTCTGCAATTTTCTCTTTGCAAAGACATTCAGTCATTTCCTTTAGAATATCTAAACGTGAAATTAAGTATTCCAGCTGTTCGCGTGTAATTTTGTAATCTTTGTTATAGCGGGCCTCGATATAGGCTTGGCATAACAGATCGAAACACTCTTTTTCATCATCCGTATTTTGAGGAAAAACCGTTACCAGTTCCATCGAAAAGCTCTTTACCCTCCCACCAAGGTCTTGAAGTCTGTGACTTTTCGGACGGTAATTCGTAAAAACCATCAATATAGTATTATAAAGTTTCTCACAGGATTGATGAAGCATAAAGGCAGAAAGGTTGTATTTTTCTTTAAGTATAAAATAATCCTTTACACCAGTTAGGAAGTCACAAGCATAAGGGAAAAGTTTATCAAATTCATTTTGTGCAATATCCCGAATCTCCCTAAAGCTCAATTTCCGTGGTTTAGCCAATTGACATTTGCCACTATCGTAAAGCAAAATTCCTTCCTTTATAATATCTGTAAAGAAATACTGGCTAACCTCCAGATTATTGTTAACCGTATTTATATGTTCGACAATGAATTGCGGAAAAGCGTGACGACGGTATTCAAACAAATCATGATATTTGTTAGTGATACGCTCCAGTTTTCTTTCTACCCGCTTGACTGCTCCGTTGGTGATGACAAGAATATCATAATCACTCTGATACGAGGTACGAACACCGAACTCTATTTTAGTATCCCATAAAACATAATTACCCCTGGCATAACTCCCGAACAGGATAATCATCTGACAGTTATCGACGCTTTTGCAGACTAAGTCCAGCAGAACTGTCAGTTCTTCCTGCGTTCGCTTGGGCAAATGTTTTATAGACTTCTTCATGAACACTTATTTTGATGACCTTACAAAGGTAAGAACTTTACCATATCAAGCCAACAAGGATACCAAAAATCTTATATGAATGATCCATTTCAGACTGTTCATTTATTCGATGGCGGGAAGTATCAAAGAACAGTCCGCCTATACCGACATAGCATCTCTACGAACAGTCCCTTTTCAGTTATCCCTGCCGCAACATTTCTTGTATTTCTTTCCGCTCCCACAAGGGCAAGGATCATTCCGTCCGATTTTCGTTCCGGAGAATGTATCATAAAACATACCATCAACCATTTTTTGCATTTCAGGAGTGATATCCATGCCTGCTGCTTTCATCGTTGGTCCGGCAACGATACGAGGAGGAGTTTTCACCGATTCACCCCTACCAAGTAGAGCAGATGCTTCGGTGGACGAGTGACCTTTCAAGAACCAACGGGGACAATCATTACAATAGTTTACAGCTATTCCAACCACTTCCTGAAGTTCTTGCATAGAAAGAACCTTCGTGTCTATTGCCGAAACAATAGCAGACATCGGATTTTCGTTCATCTGTATTGCATACCACAGCCACTGTATCTTGGCCTCAGCCAGTTCTTCATTATAACCTAATTTCCTCATCATAAATCCTTTCAGTTGATCCGGATTGGAAATATAGAACACAGGCATCGTTCCAGCCGACAAAACCTCTTCGACGGTAAACTTCTTCAAACTTTTTATAGCACGATGTGCATATAATCTTTCCTCCAAGTCCTCAACTTCCAATAATAAAGGAGATCGAACATACATAACAGAATTATATATATCTTCTATATCAAACGTCAGTTGTCTCATCAACATTGAATTTGATAAACCTTCAGCAATTTCGTCCTTTGTCATTGAGCCCTTCAAGTATCCGGTCAGTTGCTTCAAAAATTCTGTATAAGGTAAGAGCCCATAAAGATTTAAAATTCCTAAAGCATACTGCTCCAGCACAAAACGGCTGTTCTCTTCCGTCGATGTCAAAAACTTATCAATATGGGGAGCAACCGCTTCACGCAACTCATCACAAATCATATAACGAATCTTGTCTCCGTTCAAACTACACTCGACCGCAACAAAAGAAAGCAATTCTAATGTACTCGTCATTATCATATTAGGTTCTTCCACATAGGTATTGGCTCCTGCTTTCACCAGTTTTTGAAGGAGCAACCATTCATAATGTGTCAACTGCGAAATCCATATATCCGGACAAGTAAGAACAGCTTCTGCAAGACAGGATACATACTCTTCTTTTCGCAATTTTGAAGGAACGGGAAGAAGAAGCAACTGTGCTATATCTTTCAATTCTTCTTTTGTACTCAATCTTAAACCATCCGCCAACTTCACCGACGATTTAAACAACTCTGAATGACATTTTAACATATAGAAGGCTTATTATTTTGTTTACCGACAAAAATAGATAATTCTTATGTAGGATTACTATTTCCAGATAAGTATTTGCTGATAAAATTAGTATTTATATCTTTGTGACTCTTAAGACCCAAATACAAACCAATTAATGAAAAAATTAGTATGCGCTCATTCATCCTGCTTCTCTGTCTGATCCCCACTATTATCTGTGCACAGAATCTTTCTCTTGAGAATCAACTCAAGCAAGCCATACAAGGCAAAAAAGCTGAAATAGGTATTGCCGTCATTATCGACGGAAAAGATACGGTAACTGTCAACAATGAGACTCATTATCCATTGATGAGTGTATTCAAATTTCATCAGGCGCTGGCATTGGCAGATTATATGGGAAAGCAGCAACAGTCATTGAACTTTGAACTGACCATAAAGAAAGAGGATTTAAAGCCCGATACATACAGTCCGCTGCGGGATAGTTTTCCACAGGGAGGATTCAATATAGACATTGCGGATTTATTAAAATACACCTTGCAACAAAGTGACAACAATGCTTGTGATATTCTGTTTCAATATCAGGGAGGGGTAGATGCGGTGAACCAGTACATCCATTCCCTGGGCGTTACGGATTGTGCCATTGTCTGCACGGAAAACGATATGCACCAGGATGAAAGTCTGTGTTATCAAAACTGGACTACTCCGCTGGCCGCCGCGAGACTCTTGGAGATATTCCGCAAAGAAGCACTGTTCCCGCAGGAATACAAAGACTTCATCTATCAGACAATGACAGAGTGCCAGACCGGACAAGACCGACTGGTTGCTCCATTGCTCGGCAAAGAAGTTACAATCGGGCACAAGACAGGGACGGGTGACCGCAATGCCAAAGGACAACAGGTAGCCTGCAACGATATCGGCTTCGTCCTCCTGCCCGACGGACGTGCTTACAGTATAGCCGTCTTCGTCAAAGATTCCGAAGAGAATAATCAGGAGAACAGTAAAATCATTGCGGACATCTCACGTATCGTTTACGAATATGTGACACATCAATAAAGTATAAAAACGTTAAGTACGATTTATATGAAACTACATCATATCGCCATCTGGACTTTCCGTCTGGAAGAATTAAAAGATTTCTATGTCCGCTTTCTGGGCGGGACAAGTAATGAGAAATATATCAATCCCAAGAAGGGGTTCGAATCATACTTTATCTCTTTTGATGAAGGTCCCACTCTGGAGTTGATGAGTCGGGTAGATGTGCAGAATACCCCGATAGAGGAAAACAGGCGGGGACTGACACATCTTGCGTTCACATTTCCCAGCAAGGAGGAGATTCTTCGCTTTACGGAAGAAATGCGTTCCGAGGGATATACCATAGCAGGTGAACCACGCACTTCGGGCGACGGATACTTTGAGAGCGTTGTACTCGACCCCGACGGAAATCGTTTGGAATGTGTATACAAGAAAGAACCGGAAGCAGAAAGAACCGAAGCGGCTCTATGCCCGAATATCGAAACGAAACGTCTGCTACTGCGCCCTTTTCAGGAGAATGACGCAGAAGCATTCTTTGCCTGTTGCCAGAACCCCAATTTGGGGAATAATGCCGGATGGGCTCCCCACAAGACGTTGAATGAATCCCGTGAAATCCTTCACAGCGCATTTATAGGACAGGAAGGTATATGGGCTGTCACATTGAAAGATACACAACAATTGATAGCTTCCATCGGCATCGTACCCGATCCGAAACGGGAAAATCCTCAGGTACGTATGCTGGGGTATTGGCTGGACGAACCATATTGGGGAAAAGGATACATGTCGGAAGCAGTGCAAGCCGTGCTCAACTATGGCTTCAACGAACTACAGCTCAGCCTCATCACTGCCAACTGTTATCCGCACAACAAACGTTCGCAACAAGTGCTGAAGCGAAACGGATTTATCTACGAAGGTACACTTCATCAGGCAGAACTTACCTATAACGGGAATATATATGATCATGAATGTTACTACATTCCCAATATAGCACGCCCCACCGAACAGGATTACGACGAACTGATACGACTGTGGGAGAAGTCTGTCCGCTCCACGCACCACTTCCTGACAGAAGAGAGTATCCAGTTCTATAAGCCACTGATACGCAACCACTATCTGCCGGCAGTAGCGCTCTTTATCATCCGCAACTCTCACGGAAAGATTGCCGCATTCATGGGATTGAGTGATGAACTGATCGAGATGCTGTTTGTACACCCCGACGAACAGGGAAAGGGATACGGGAAGCGATTGATAGAGTATGCCATCCGCCAGAAACAGATCGACAAGGTGGATGTGAACGAAGACAACGACCAGACTCTCCGGTTCTATCAGCATCTGGGATTCGAGATCATCGGACGGGATGAAACGGACAGTATGGGCAAGCCGTATCCAATCTTGCACTTACAACTGACCGACGATAAAAAATAAGATACTGAACCCAAAATAAAAATGGATTTACGCACACAACTGGCCACTCGCTTCCATATAGAAAATATACGGGAACTGCTTCATTATATAAAAGAAGACGAACGGCTCAGAGAGGAAATTTACCGGCTGATCTTTGATGAGGATGACATCGTCTCTTATCAGGCGTTGTGGGTCTGTACCCACTTCTCAAAACCTGAGGTAGAGTGGCTGACTCTGAAACAAGACGAACTGATAGACGCGGCACTTACCTGCCCGCATTCGGGAAAACGAAGGATGTTACTGAACCTGCTATGCCAACAACAGCTAGCCGACCCTCCACGAGTGGACTTACTGGATTTCTGTATGGAACGAATGGTATCAAGGCAAGAACCGGCAGGAGTGCAGTCTCTTTGCATCAAACTTGCCTATCAACTGACCTGCTCCATCCCCGAACTACAACAAGAATTGCGTACCATGCTGGAAATTATGGAACCGGAACTACTGGTTCCCGCTATTCGTTCAGTGAGAAGAAACACATTGAAAGCTATCAAAGCAAAGAAAAAGAAAGAACATCCGAACTCATAATATATTCAGATGAAATATCTGGGATATACCTGTGACGGAAATCTGTATACCGATGCAAAAGGTAAAAAAAGGCAACAAGCTTATTAATGATCTGATTTCCTACAGGTCCCAGTTTCTGAATGATCCTCTGTCCCTGTGAAAGAAACACATAGAGTATCCCCGCCATACAAATAATGACCAGCGCAATGACCAGATAATTGATTCCGGTATGCAACAGTTTACCTTTCACACTGGCAGATGCCATCAAAGTAAAGATCACAGATATACTGCCCGGACCGATACTGATAGGAAACGTGATAGGATAAAATATCTTCTGTTCGATGCTCTTCCACTTGAAGCTGTCCACATTCTGGCTGGTCCCTTCTTTATCGGAAGAATTGGAATCACCCAGCAATTCTATCGCTGTCTTGCAAATGAGTATTCCACCACCCAGTTGAATCACGGGAATCGCCAGACCGAAAATCAATAAGAATAAATGACCTATCAGCAAAGTGCCTACACCGATCATTATAAAGTTAATGGTTAGTTTCTGAATAGCAGTTTTTCGTTGTGAAGGATCGAGGTCTGCAAAAAATCCATTGACGACAAAACCGTTTCCCAAAGGATTGATCACCGGAAACAATGCCATAAAAGAAGATGAAAATATGATTAAAAGACTACTTAAAGACATAACGCTCAATTTTTAATTGCTTCATGATTATTTGAATACATATATAATATGTAAAACACTCAGCGGCGCTTATGGATGCCACAATGAGGACAAACCTCTTATTATTTTGATATTTTAACCGATTTCCGTGTATTTACATATTTTGCATCCAATAAATAAAACAAAAGGCCGCTTCCTTTGCAGGAAACAGCCTTATCTTATCTTTTCGTCGTTACTCAATTAAAATAATACAGGAACACAGCAATCCCTTCAAGGGCTTTCTTCGGCTGATCCTTAATCTCAATTGCAAACTTGATTTCGGCTTTTGCCACACCACGCAGATTGGTCAGTGAGTGCAGAGTAGTCACCAGACGCACACTTTGTCCGGACAAAACGGCCTGACCGAATTTCATCTTATCCATCCCGTAGTTGATCATCATTTTCAGATTGTTCACCTGAATAATCTGATTCCACAGGTAAGGAAGCATGGAAAGCGTCAGATAACCGTGAGCAATCGTACTATGATACGGACTGTCTACTTTTGCCCGTTCTGTGTCAACGTGAATCCACTGGTGGTCCAGTGTTGCGTCTGCAAAAAGGTTGATACGTTCCTGAGAGAGTTCCACATAATCGGAAACACCTATTTGTTGCCCTACCAGCTTTTCAAATTCTTCGTACGAGTTGATAATAACTTTTTCCATCGTCTCATCGTTTTATGGGGGTTATACATATTGATTAATGGGGCAAAAATAGGAAAAATAAACGATATGCCACCTATTTACATGACAAAAGCGTTAACATAAAATTTCATAGATGCTCCTGTCCGTTGAATGCCTGCTTCAGCGCCGTACTTAATATCCGATACCCTTTTCCATTCAAATGCAGATCGTCAATAGTCAGCTCCGGATTTAATCTGCCGTTCTTCAGTAATTGATCAAAAACATCCAGATAAATGACGCCTGTCCCTGTCAGTTTTGCAACTATCTTCTCATTCAGCATACGGATGAACTTGTTCACAGCCGTACTATAATCATCATAATCATTACGGGGAAAAATACAAAAGAGATAAGTTTTAACCTTTGGAACCGCAAGAACAGCTTTCACATACCGCTCTACATAATCGTCCGTATTTTCTTCATTCAACTGATAAATGTCATTGCTCCCGAACTGAATCACTACCTGGCAGTCGGATGTATCTTCATGAAATGACTCGACATACGCCAGCCCTTCTCCGGGAGCGCCGTAGTTCAGACATTCCCATTGAGGGAAATATACATTCAGTGCCCAGAATGCCATGTGGCTGTTACCTACAAAAGCGAATTTTGGTTTGTCTTCCATTTTATTCCTCTATTTTATTCCAACTACAGAACAAATATAGAACAAAATTCGCGGATTTGCCTTACTTTTGCAATCAATAACGATATTCAGATAAGAGTCAATGATACATTTTTTCGACCAACCGGTTTCCCATATTGCACTACCGGAAAGGTTTACATATCCTTTCAACTATACTCCTCATCCGCTATGTGTATTAGCGGCCGAAGAAGTCAAAGCCTATATCTCGACAAAGAAGGAGTGGCTAGAGGAACTGGCTCTTGGAAAAATGTTCGGAGTACTGATCGTACAAACCCAGGAAGAAGAATCTTCCTCTATCGGTTATCTTGCTGCTTTTTCCGGCAATCTGGCAGGAAAGAATCTGCATCCGTATTTCGTCCCCCCTGTTTACGATTTGCTGCAACCACAGGGATTCTTTAAAATAGAAGAAGAACAAATTTCGGCTATCAATGTCCGTATCAGTGAATTGGAAGTCAATCCTCATTATCTGCACTTAAAAGAAAGACTGGACAGGGAAACGGAACAAGCAAGGCTGGTCCTTATTCAAGCAAAAGAGGAATTAAAGACAGCAAAGAGAGAAAGGGAACTTCGCCGACAATCGTCCCCTGCCCTGTCCGAAGAAGAACAGGACACACTTATTCGTGAAAGTCAATATCAGAAAGCGGAATTCAAGCGATTGGAACGGGGATGGAAAGAACGAATCAACACGCTGGAAGAAGAGGTTATCACTTTTGAGACGGAAATAGAAAAACTAAAAAACGAACGGAAGCAACGTTCGGCAGCCTTACAGCAAAAGTTATTCGAACAGTTCCGTATGCTGAATGCGAAAGGAGAAATAAAAGACTTATGTACTATCTTTGAGCAAACCGTACACAAAATTCCGCCTGCCGGAGCAGGCGAATGTGCCTTGCCCAAATTGCTGCAATATGCCTACCTTCACCAACTGAAACCATTGGCTATGGCCGAATTCTGGTGGGGAAACTCTCCGAAGACGGAGGTACGGCATCACGGTTATTACTACCCCTCGTGCAAAGGAAAATGCGAACCGATTCTGCAACATATGCTGCAAGGACTGAAAGTAGACGGGAATCCACTTTCGCCCCATGCACACAGAAAGGAAGAATTGGAAATTGTTTTTGAGGACGAATGGCTGGTGGTAGTCAATAAACCATCCGGTATGTTGTCCGTTCCCGGAAAGGAAGAGGAGACGGATTCCGTTTACCATCGTGTAAAAGCTAAATATCCGGAAGCTACCGGTCCGATGATTGTACACCGGCTGGATATGGCTACTTCGGGGTTGTTACTTGTCGCCAAAACTAAGGAAGTTCATCAACACTTGCAGGAACAGTTCATCAATCGCAGTATTAAGAAGCGTTATGTAGCCTTGCTGGATAGAAATGGATTGAACCAGCAACTCGAAGAAACAGGAACCATCAATCTTCCTCTTTGCCTCAATCCGCTCGACCGCCCCCGGCAGATGGTCAGCGAAGAATACGGCAAGCCGGCAGTTACCGAATACCGGATTCTGAACAATTCCGATAAGTACATACGCATCGCCCTTTATCCATTAACAGGACGTACCCACCAACTACGGGTACATGCCGCCCATCATCAAGGATTGAACTGCCCCATTCTGGGCGATGAACTCTATGGAAAAAAGGCGGACAGGCTCTATCTCCACGCTGAATATATTGAGTTCCGCCATCCCGTTTACGGCGATATCATCTGCATACAGAAGGAAGCGGAGTTCTAAAAATAGTTTCTTCCGATATGAACTAAATTCTTTTTGAAATGTATATAGGGGTAATTACTAACTTTCAAAAAGAACCTGACTATGAATTTTAAGTTTCGAATTACAAAGTATCTGGCGGTATCCGCACTGGCGGTGCTGCTGTTAGGAGCCTGCTCCAAAAACAACATTTATATGGATGTTGCCTATCCGAACGGAGAAGGAAATAATGGCGGAGAAGAGGGCAACAGTGACAATCCTGACAAAAAGGATGCACTTATTACTTTCAGTGCTTCCGTAGAAGGAAGAAATATAACGCGTGCCATGTCTCCGATGGGAAAAGGATTGCAGAGCTGGTTATGTGCCTACCCTTCCAATACCACCAATACGATAGAGGGAGAGCCTGTCGGTGAAGGCAACTATATCACTTCTTCTCCCGGAGTGTTGACGGGAATACAAAGTTATAAAATGTATCTCAGTAATGATATCTATAGTTTTTATGCTGTTTCCTGTAATTCCAGCAACCCCGCTCCTACCTTTACCAACGGCAAGTCCGAAGCATTATCCAATGGGGTGGATTATCTGTGGTGGCACGCCCTGCATCAGGATGTGACCAGCTCACAAGTCAACATTCCCATCACTTACCAGCACGTAGCCACTCAGGTTGTGATAACCATAACAGGAGGTGAGAATATTACGCTCAACAAAGTACTCTCCGCCACTATTACTCCCACGAAACCGGGAGCTTTCATGGATCTGTCAACAGGGATCATTTCTTCAGAAGTCAGTTATGACAAGCCAGCCAACATGGGAATCAATGATTTCACGGTTCAATATATCATGCTTCCGTTGAAAAGTTCCGACCCGATGGCTTTAACAATGGAATTGATGGTCAACGGAGAAAGTTTCTCACGTACTTACAATACGACCATTACCCCGCCGGACAATATTCTGGCTGCCGGAAATTCATATCTTTTCCGTGCAGTGATCAACGAAAACTCCGTATCATTCGGTAACGTAAGCGTAAAAGACTGGACGGATGTAGATGAAAGCGGTAACCCGCTGTATCCGATACAAGACTAAAATATGATAAAGTGTGTGTCAAAAGTAACTAAACTCCCCTACGGGTATATTGACTTTTGACACACACTTCAATTATGCAACGGCACTTGTCAGCACCTGGCGTTTCAACCTGCGATAAACATAAATAAATGCAGGTATCAAAAACAAATCAGCCGCTATCCATGCCATCGGATCACCGTAACAAACAGCGATAAAGCCGAAAGCCGGCACGGCATAAATACTGACGAGAATGCGTGCAATCATCTCCGACACTCCCGAAAACATAGCGAGATTAGTATATCCCACCCCCTGAATCGTATAGCGCAGGATACAAAGTAACCCAAGCATCGGGAAGAAAGAGACTGATATATGCAGGAAAAGTTCTGTTTTCTCCAGAATCTCAATTTCCGACGGATCAACAAAGATCAAGGCAAAAGATTTGGCTCCCACCATCAGAATCAAGAAAGTGACGGCTGTATAGATAACCATCATCAGCGTGCTGGCTTTAATCCCCGACCAAATACGTTCAGGCTTTCCGGCACCATAATTCTGACCGCTAAAGGTAGCCATAGCCATCCCCAGACTCTCCAACGGACAAAGGAAAAACATCTTGATACGCATCGCAGAAGTAAAAGCTGCCACACACGCCGTACCCAACGCATTATTCGCACTCTGAAGCATGATACTGCCAATGGCCGTAATGGAGAACTGCAATCCCATAGGAACGCCGATGGAAAGCAACGTCTTCGCCAGCTTCGACTGATACTTCCGTTCTTTTGGCGTGCCCCGCAGAATGTCAAACTTCCGATACATATAAACGTAACAAAGAAAAGCGGAAACTCCCTGCGAAAAGACCGTAGCAATGGCAGCTCCCATCACTCCCCAACCCAGTACCAATATACAGAATAAATCGAGAATAATATTGAGCACCGTAGCCAGTACCAAGAAATAGAAAGGTGTCTTGCTATCTCCCAAAGCACGGATAATGCTCGACAACAGATTATAAAAGAAAGTACAAGGTATCCCGATGAAAGTAACAAGCAGATAAGCATACGCTCCTTCAAAGATATTCTCCGGTGTACGCATCATCTTCAGGATATCCGCACAATAAATACTGGTAAAGATGGCTATGACCACAGACATCACAACAGCAAGTTGCAGACTAACGGAAACGTAACTGCGCATCGTACTATAATCCCTCGCCCCAAACTTCTGTGCCACGGGGATACCGAATCCTCCACAACATCCGTTACAGAAACCCAGAATAAGAAACACAACGGATGTACTAGCCCCGACAGAGGCTAATGCGTTAATACCCAAAAACTTTCCTACGATTGCAGCATCAACAAGCGAATACGTTTGCTGCAACAGATTGCCGAACAAAAGCGGCAGAGTGAAATTAAAAATCAGAGGTAATGCCGGCCCCGCCGTCATCTCTTTAGAAGTTGCCATACGTCTATGTCCTAAAAATTGGCTGCAAAGATACAGAAAAATCCGGTTGAAAGATTCTAATCCCGTACCCTCTTTTTATTGACATAAATCAAAAAAAGACGAAGTGCCGGCAACTGTCTATCTCTTCACCAGTCTTTTCGGCGAACCATGCCAGGAACAACCCAGACAATAAACTTCCGTCAAATCAAATCCATCGGTGGAAGCTGTCGGATCTTTAGGCACAACTTCTCCATTTTCGAGTACATAGACCAAAAGACGCTCTTTACGGTCATTCACCACATATAGGGCAGCAATCTTGCATTGCGGACATAATAACTTTCTCATGCCGCAAAGATACGCATAGTTTCCAGCAACGGCAATCATTCCAGCGGAAGTTCTTTGCAGAATATGCGATCAGTTTATTATCTTTGCCGAAGTGAAGCCAGCCTCCAAAGCGAAAAGAAAACAAATGGAAACAGATAAAAAACCGCGTATCACTCAGGAAAAGAGAACCGTAGAGATCATGATCCGTCTCTATTGCCGGAAAAAAGAGAAGAATGCAACTCTTTGTCCGGAGTGCGAAGAGTTGCTCCGCTACGCACATGCCCGTCTTGACCACTGTCCGTTCGGAGAGAAAAAAAGCTCGTGCAAGAAGTGTCCCGTACATTGTTATAAGCCTGCCATGCGCAAACGGATGCGGGAGGTTATGCGGTTCTCCGGTCCCAGAATGTTATTCTATGCCCCTTTAGAGGCGATACGCCATTTATTCTCCTGAGCGGCAAAGCTATACCGGCAAAATAGTCTTAACGGTTTTTCCAGAATCCCGGATAGAAGAGTAACAGAACACTGAAAAGTTCCAGTCTGCCTATCAACATCAGAAAAGAAAGAACCCATTTTGCCAAGTCCGGCAAAGAATTCCACGAGTATGCGGGACCGCAACTACCCAATCCCGGTCCCACGTTACCGATACTGGAGATTACCGTACTGACCGATTCGGAGAAACCGACTCCTAAAAATAAAAGAATCGTCCAGCCGATCAGAATAATCACCAAATAAAAAGCAAAGAACAGTAATACAGTCGTTACGATGGAAGAAGATACGGTTTGTTTGTTAACCCGTACCGGAAGCACCGCATTCGGATGAAGCAGGTGTTTGAATTCATTCCGGATGGTCCGCGCCACAATCAGTAACCGCATATTCTTGATACCTCCGCTGGTAGATCCCGTACAACCTCCCGAAAGCATCGCTATAAACAGCAACAGCCACGTGAAAGGAGGCCACAAATTATAGTCATCCGTCGCAAAGCCGCAGGATGTATGCACCGTAGCTACCTGAAACAATGATTTACGAAAAGCCAGCTCCCATCCATAGTTGTTCTGAAATACGAGTGCCAAAGTGATAAGCAATGTCAATATCCCGACAGAGCCCAGAAACCAATGCGTTTCTTCATCTTTAAACAAGCGGCCGACTTTTCCTTTCAGACACATCAGAAATAAGGAAAAATTAATACTAGAGATAATCATAAAGATGGCGACAACATACTCGATATACGGAGAATTCCAGTAAGAAATACTGTTTTGTTTGGTAGAATATCCTCCTGTCGCAGTAGTAGCAAATGATTGACAAATGGCATCAAATAAATCCATTCCTCCAAACATCAGCAGGATCGTCTCCGAAACGGTCAATATCAGATAAATAGTCCACAGCCATTTCGCCATTACATTGATTTTCGGATGCGTGCGGTCATGAGTCACTCCGGTAGTCTCGGCAGAAAAGAGCTGTACGCCGCCTGTGGTAAAGATCGGGAGAATGGCAATCGTAAAAAAGACAATCCCCAGTCCACCAATCCACTGCGTCAGGCTTCGCCAAAACAGCATCCCATGTGAAAGGGACTCAATATCATCGAGTATCGTAGCTCCTGTGGTAGTGAATCCGGACATCGTTTCGAAGAAAGCATTGGTGATGGTATCAATGCTCCCGCTGAAATAAAAAGGAAGCATCCCGAAAACGGTAAAGAATATCCATGAAAGAGTGACGACACAATATCCGTCCCGGCGACTCATCTTATTCTCCGCTCCCCGTCCGTAAAGCAATAATAATCCTCCTGCTACGGCATTAATCACACACGTATAAAGAAAATACTTATAATCATCCTCTCCGTACCCCAAGGATATACCGGCACACAATAGGAACATTCCCAACTCAATAAAAAGCAACGCCCCAAGCACCCGTCCTATCATTTTCGGATTGATCATGCTGTTGCTTTTTGCACGCGCATACACACTATTATCTGATATATACTCTTCCATAACTCATGAATTACTCTGCACGAGTCCCATAGCTAATAGTATGCCAAAACAGCCGTATTCTTTTTAAGTAGCTATTTATCAATAATATACTATTTCTGCTTTGAAAAAACGAGAAGACTCCTACCCTACCAAAATGAAAAGGTTTCCTGTCAAAACGAAAAGGATGGCTTTCAAAATGGAAAGTCCCCCCTTTCAAAATAGAAAGATTTGACTATCTTTGTTCCAAAAAGATGAAACGAGCCATTATCATAGGCGCCACCTCCGGTATCGGAAAGGAAGTTGCCCAACGCCTCCTGTCCGAAGGATGGCAGATCGGCATAGCGGGAAGACGCCAGTCAGCTCTCGAAGATTTCCGGCAAATCGCACCGGAACAGATAAAAATTCAATCACTGGACGTCACTCAGGAAGACAGTGCCGGAAAGCTGGATGCGCTTATCCATCAATTAGGCGGTATGGATTTATTTTTGCTCAGTTCCGGCATCGGTTTCCAGAATATGGAATTGAATATGGAAATCGAGCTGAATACCACACGTACCAATGTTGAAGGTTTCACACGAATGGTGGATACCGCTTTTTCCTATTTCAGGAACAATGGAGGCGGACATCTTGCGGTCATCAGTTCGATTGCCGGAACCAAAGGTCTGGGAGTTGCCCCTGCCTATTCTGCAACGAAACGCTTTCAGAACACATACATCGATGCGCTTGAACAACTCGCCCATCTGCAAAAGTTAAACATTCACTTTACCGATATTCGTCCGGGATTTGTAGCCACCGACTTACTGAATGACGGAAAGCATTATCCTATGCTGATGAAAACCGACCAGGTAGGCCGCGACATTGTACGCGCACTTCATCGGAAACAGCGGGTAGCTATCATCGACGGACGTTATCGTATTCTCGTATTCTTCTGGCGAATGATTCCCAGATGGATATGGAAACGTTTGCCGGTGAAAACAAAATAGCAAGATCGGATAACTGAGTACTTATTGAAAGTAACTATATTTGTAAGCAGATAAAAGAGAATTATTTATCATACTTTTACTCACTTAAAATCAATAAAAGATGGAACAGAAAATTTGTCAGTGTTGTGCTATGCCGATCGATGAAACGACATTCGGAACAGAAGCAGACGGCAGCAAGAATGAAGAGTATTGCCAGTATTGCTATGCAGACGGGCATTTCACCAAAGAATGCACAATGGATGAAATGATTGAACTCAACCTGAACTACCTTGAGGAGTTTAATAAGGATTCGGAAGTAAAGTACACTATAGAAGAGGCGCGGGCAACGATGAAAGAGTTCTTCCCTCAACTAAAGAGATGGAAACAATAAGCTAAAAAGGGACTGACCCGAAAGTTCTTCTTCCAAACGTATCTTTGTCACAAAAATATGGACAGTGTCCAAATATCCATTGCAACAAAGAGAAAATGACTTTTCGTACTTTTAGGTCAGCCCCTATTTATTCAACTATCCGCATTCATTTCCGGATGACGTTCAAGCCATCTCACAGCATAAGAGCAGGTAGCTTTCGGCTTCATTCCGTTGGCGAGTGCAAAGTCATAAGCAGCTTTCACCAGTGCAGCAGCAATCCCCCGTCCTTCTATAGGTTTGGGGACAATGGTGTGAATAATATCGAGATAATCACCTAACAGGCGATATTCTACAAAAGCGGTGCGACCGTCGACTTCCGTCTTGAACAGTTTCTGTTCGGGCTGATGAGTAATTTTGTAATCCATAATGTTTATTTTAAAGTTGTTCAATCCATTGTAGCCGATTCGTATCATAGCCACGACGTTCGGCGGCAGTTACTAATTTCTTTTTTATATCCTCCGGCAGTTGGGGCGTCCGGCTCAATATCCAGAGATATTTATCGGTGCTGCTGCCAATAAGAGCATAATTGTAATTCTCCTGGTCCAATTCCATCACATAATAATCGGAATAGAAATTCAAGAAAAAAGAGACTTTCAGTTTACCGGGCTGTGCAGGGTCGGGAATCTTGGCGTGTCCGGTGGCTGTTTTACAAATATCGTAAGGTGAGTTACGTTTATATCCTCGATTCTCAACGCGAATTGTTCCGTCGGGACGGAGGGTATAAGTAGCGGTCACTTCCGTAAGACCACGTTCGAAACGATGGTCATAACGGGCAATCTCGTACCAAAGCCCCATATAGCGCTTCAGATCAAGCCGATCTACCGTACTGTGATCCGTCCCCTCAAACAACTTCTCTATGGTAGGAACGGAAAAATGGAATCCGGCTTCCAGCAAGCGTGTAGGACGCACACTCTGTCCGGCTGTCAGAAAAGAGGCGGCTTCACCGTAGAGCAAACGAAAGACCGCTTGCGGAACAATCAAAGTTGTCCACGCATGATACGCCTTTCCCATCGCACGTGTAAACGTGGACTGTGAAACTGCTTGCGGAGCAACCAGATTGAAAACACCTCTCAACTCTTCATTTTCAATAAAGAAGGACATGGCGCGACAAAGGTCACGAATATCGATCCACGGAAAAGGTTGCGTACCCGGCCCTATGACAGCGGCAACCTTTGTTGCGCGCAGCGGGCGGAGCATCTGTTGCATCACTCCCCCATCGGGAGAAAGCACAACACCGAAACGGGTAATGACAAGTCTGGTCGGTTGAGGACAACGTTTCGCTTCCTTCTCCCACGCATAACAAAGATCGGACAGGAAACCATCGCCACGAGTCTGTGTATACTCGTCCGATTCCACCAAAGAGGGGTAATACCCTACAGCAGAGGCCGAAATCATGAGTTTCGGTTTGGTTTTGACTGCATTCAAGGCACGGATTATGCGGTGTGTTACCGTTATCCGGCTATTGAAAAGCTCTTGTTTATGTTCCGGCGTCCAGCGCTGATTGATAGGAGCGCCTGCCAGATTTATAATGACATCACAATGCGTCAGCGTCTGAACCAAAAGTCCGGACATACCTTCCCGAAACATCGCTCTTCCCAAAGGAATGATCCGGTGTCCACCCTTTTCGGTCAGATAGTTAGAAAGATGTTTGCCTATATATCCGGTGGCTCCGGTCATTGCTATATTCATCTTGATTCTCCGTTTTTTAACTATACTAGAGAAACGTATTAAAAGCAGAAAAAGTTCTTTTATTTATATAGAATAAAATCATTCTAATAAATAAATGTTATCTTTGTGCCACAT
>OHRW01000610.1_pt1 | contig 17434 bp, 8 predicted proteins | sample 1578541 | NCBI WGS metagenome assembly OHRW01 (sample SAMEA3879519, study PRJEB24766) | human gut metagenome | biome: human-associated habitat; feature: feces | place: USA | collected 1985/1987 | reverse complement strand
AAATATTTTATAAAAGCACAAAAATAATATGAATAAAATGCAATATAAAGACAAAGTGCATGCAAATTCTATGATTTGTGTCTATTGCGCAAGTTATATGTGGCATATATAATAACAATATGAACAACCGGTTTCGCAAAGAAAAAAACGAGAAATGTTGTTAAAACTGGGAAAATGAAATTTCTTTCAGAGCATAGGAACAACAGCGTTGCGCAAACAAGATGTTGGGGGAGGAAAAATAATGAAAAGTGGGATGGTAAAGCGCATGCTGGCAGCGGCACTGGCAGCGACATTGATTGTGACAAGTGCCGGGACAACGGATGTCTGGGCAGCAGGAAGCGAAGAGACAGTTTCTGTGAGTGTGGAAGAGACAGAGGAAAGTACGGAGAATGTAAAAACTGCAAGCAGCAGTAATCTGATAACAAATGGAGATTTTGAGACAGATGCATCTGGATGGACATTTTTGTTGGGTGGTGGCGATTATTCGCCAAACTTAAAAAAAGGTACAGACACAGGTATGACAAATAATACGACGGGTTATATCAACATTTGGTCGGAAAACGAAGCCGAGTTTGTTATGTCTCAGGAGATTACGGGACTTTCAGCAGGAAATTATACCGCTATGTTAAGTATAGATGGAGCAAATGATAAAACTGCAGATTTAAAGTTTTATGCGGGAGACGAGAGTACAGTATTAAGTACGGAAAATGGCTGGAATAACTGGTCGACGTTTAAGGTTGAAAATATAGTAGTAGATGAAAGCGGAAGTATTATTATTAAAATTGCAGGTACATTAGGTGCCGGATACTGGTTCGATGTAGATGACATTACATTAACAAAAAATCTGTCTGATGGAGAGGAAAAAACCGAAGCAGCAGAGGCTTTAAATACCCTTATCACAGCCTGTGAAGCCCTGACAGAGTCAGATTACACTTCAGATACCTGGAGTGCATTACAGACAGCGCTTACATCAGCAAAAGCAGTTTATGGGGATAAAGACAACAAAACCGTAGAGGAATTAACAGAAGCTAAAACAGTCCTGCAGGCTGCAAAAGATGCACTGGTTGATGCAGGCATCGTTGATACCGAGCTGATGGTATTTTTGTACAGAAAGTAGATGGACTGAGCAATGATTTTATCAAAGGTGTGGATGTGTCATCTTATGTCAGCTTAAGAGACAGCGGAGTGACATTCAAAGACTGGAACGGTAACGTGATAGGTGATCAGGAGTTCTTCAGCCAGTTAAAAGAAGCAGGTGTCAACTATGTGCGTATACGTGTGTGGAATGATCCATATGACAGCAATGGAAAAGGATACGGTGGTGGAAATAACGATCTTGCAAAAGCAAAGAAAATCGGAAAATGGGCAACCGACGCAGGCATGAAGGTGTTAATTGATTTCCATTATTCTGATTTCTGGGCAGATCCGGGAAAACAGAAGGCACCGAAAGCCTGGGCGGGTTATACGATCGATCAGAAAGTGACAGCTGTATCTGATTATACAACAGCGAGCATTACAGAACTGTTAGATGCAGGTGTTGATGTTGGAATGGTTCAGGTTGGAAATGAGACAAACAACGGTGTCTGTGGTGAGAGTACATGGGAAAACATGTGCAGGATCTTTGATGCCGGTGCAGATGCGGTTCACGCAGCAGGAGAGGCAAAAGGAAAGAATATCTTGGTTGCTGTTCATTTTGCAAATCCGGAAAAAAGCGCAAACTATGCAACTTATGCAAAAAATCTGAATACATATGATGTAAGCTATGATGTATTTGCATCTTCTTATTATCCATACTGGCATGGAACACTTGACAATCTTACCAGTACTTTAAAGAATATCGCTGATACTTATGACAAAAAAGTAATGGTAGCAGAGACATCCTGGGCAACAAGTTTAGAGGATGGCGATGGACATGAAAATACTGTTCGTAAAGGTAATAATGATACAAAAGTAGATGGTATGGATTATACATTTTCCATACAGGGACAGGCAAATGAAGTAAGAAGTGTTATTTCAGCGATCAACAATATCGGTGACAATGGTAAGCAAACTTTCAAAAGGCAAGAACTATTATGTAAAAGTGCGTGCTTATAAGAAAGATTCCACAGGCGCAAAGGTTTATGGAAGTTTCAGCAGTGTGAAGAAGGTAAAGATCAGTAAGTAGCCCAAAAAGTAAATTTATAATATATATCATGTGGTAAAAACATGATAGAAAGTGGAGAATTTTGTTTTTTGCAGGATTCTCCACTTTTTTAACTCATGATAATGGATGTCTGCAGAGAGTGTATTCTATTATTTGTCCGGTTTTTTTCTATAAAAATTCCTCTATTTTTAATATTTTCTTCTGCTAACATAAATTTGTAACGGTAGAAAATATATAAAAGGAGGAGAACGGGGTTTGAAACGAAATTGGAAAGCAGGGGTATGCGCAGCCTTGTGCAGTGCTATGGTCTTTACCGGGATAGGACCGGTGCTGACACCATATCTTGAAAATGCAGTTGTCTATGCAGATGAAAACGAAAATTCAGGGGTAAAAAAAGTTTTTACTGCAGATCAGCTGAAAGTGGCATGGGGAGACGCGGATTATGAACTCGCAGATGGACAGTGGAAATTGTCTTTTGCAAAACAGTATAATCAGGTGAAATGGACGTTGCCGGAGAGTATCGAAATGTCACAGGTGAATGCTGTTACATTTCAGGTGGCGGATCAGAAAGTACCGATCAGTCTGAAAGTATACAACGGTGGAGATGATGCAACAGCAGCTAATACACAGTACGGATTAAGCGGACAGACGGAGTATACGATAAATCCATCGGGGGATGGCACTATTGATGCAGTCGGAATCATGATAACGGAAGATAAACCGGAAAATGCAACGGTAAGTCTTGTGAGCGTGACCTTTGAACTGAAAGCAGGAGCAGGCGATGCAAAACTGGGGGATAATATTATAAAAAACGGTGATTTTGCAGCGTCCGAAGCGGCGGAGTCATGGAACAGTGCAGCCGGAGAATCGGTTGTTTCAGTTGCAGCAGAGGAAGAAGAAATCGCAGATTCCGGTCTTAAAACATACGGTGTACTTACACGTAATCAGGAAACTGCCACCCCTGGGGATTGTTTTTCGCAGGATATCACGGATGCGGTTGAAAAAGGGGAAACATACAAATTCTCATTCTGGGCGAAATTGTCCGATGATTACAAAGATGCTCCGGAAGAGCAGAGAAATGTGGAGTTTGCACCATTCTATGTTTCCGGTGGTGAGGCAACATATCTTGGAAGTTATTCAGCAGGTATTTTGTCAGGAGACTGTACAAAGACATTAAAAGCTGGAGAATGGACAAAATATGAGGGAACTTTCAAAATACCGAAAGCTGCAGATCAGGTGGTCATCCGTATTATAGAACAGGGAACCAACTATGGACAGGGCGATTGCGTAAAAGGGACTTACTATGTGACCGGTGTGTCCATGAATAAGATTGAAAGAGAAAAGCCATCTATTGAGAAGGACATCCCGGACTGGAAAGAAAGTGTGAAAGCTGCTTTAGGCAATGATGTAGTTGCCGGCACAGCAGTGACCGGTGATGAGATCAATGATGATACGCTGATGGAACTGGTGGAAAAACACTTTAATGCGGTTACATTTGGAAACGAATTAAAACCGGATGCATTGTTCAACTATCAGTTAGAGGATAAAGTCAACACAAAGACGATCCAATTTAAAGGACAGGATCTTGAAGTCCCGGTCGTAAATGAAGCCGGTGACAGCTTGGACTTTTCACGTGCAGATAAATTAATAAATAAAATCTGTGAGTGGAATAATGAAAATCCGGATAACAAAATCCGTATCCGTGGTCATGTCCTTGTATGGCATTCCCAGACACAGGAATGGTTTTTCCATGAAAATTATGATAAAACCAAACCTTATGTGGACAAAGAGACCATGAACCGCCGTCTTGAATGGTTTATTTCAAGTGTCTTTGACCATTACTTCGGGGAAGCTGCAAATGGAAAATATGACGGATTATTTTATGGCTGGGATGTTGTAAATGAGGCTGTCATTGGAAACTCTTACCGTACAGATACCGTGAGTGCAGCGGAAAGTCTCGATGAGATCCGTCATGGAAATAATTCAAGCTGGTGGCATGTATATAAGAGCAACGAATTTATCATCAATGCCTTCAGATATGCAAACCAGTATGCACCGAAAAATGTAGAGCTTTATTACAACGATTTTGGTGAGACGGATAATACAAAATGTGAGGGTATTGTAAAACTCATCAATGATGTAAAGGCTGCCGATGGAACCAGACTGGATGCATTTGGCATGCAGGCACATTACAGTGTGGATAGTTTTTCTGCCACGCAGTTTAAAACAGTGGCTGAAAAATATGCAAAAGCTGCAGGAAAAGTACAGCTTACAGAGCTTGATTTTAAATCAAGTGCATCTTATACATCAGGTATGGCAACAAAAGAGAGCGAGTATACTAAAATTGCATATTGTCATAAACAGTTATTCGATGCGATCAAAGGCTTAAAAGCAGATGGTTCGAACGTTTCCGGATTGACCGTATGGGGGGTCATCGAGCCAAATTCATGGTTACATGAACAGTCTGGTGTTGGTGGTGGTGCAGACGGCTCTGCGCAGTGCCCATTGCTTTTTGATGGAAATTATAAAGCAAAACCTGCGTACTGGGCGTATGTAGATGCATCCAGACTCCAGCCGTCAATTCAGGATGTAGTTGCTGCAGAGAAAAAAGGTGATGCAGTGACAGGAAAGACATACAGTATCATGCAGAATGATATCACGGCTTCCTTTATTTCGATGTGGGATAAAGATGGTCTTACCGTGCAGGTTACGGTAGAAGATGCCGTAAAAGATGATAATGATGCAGTTGCTGTTTATGTGGATTCTGCAAATTCCGGAAAAGATGACATCACACCAGTGACCGTAACGGTAAAAAGAAGCGAGGCAGCAGAAGTAGAAAATGGTTATCAGGCAACCATAAAGGTACCGTTATCAGGACTTTCCGTTGCAAAAGTGATCGGAATGGATGTTGTGGTCACAAATGGGGATAAAACAGCTGCATTTAATGATTTGACAGGAAAACAGGGAACAAGCAGTAAATATTACGCGAAAGTAACGATGAAACCAGGGGTGGAGAAAGCTGCCTATGGTACAGTTACCGTAGACGGAGATAAAGATGCGGTATGGGATAATGCCGGAACCATTCCGATTACAATCAATCTCGGCTCCAATATTTCTGCAAATGCGAAGTTACTCTGGGATAAAGACAATCTTTATGTATATGCCGAGATCAAAGATCCTGTCCTCAATAATACCAACGGTGATGCATGGGAGCAGGATTCCTTAGAAGTATTTATCGACGAAAATAATGGAAAATCCAACTCTTATGAAGACGATGACAAGCAGTACAGGATCAGTTATGCAAATGATCACTCATTTAATGGCAAAAAGTGCCTTGAAGAGAATATGAAGTCTGTGGCAAAAATAACTTCTGACGGATATGTTGTTGAGGCGTCATTTAAATGGACGGATATCACACCAAAAGCCGGAGATGAGATCGGACTTGAATTTCAGATCAATGATGCTGATGCAAGTGGCAAAAGAATTGGTACATTGAGCTGGAACGATGAAACAGGAATGGGATGGTCTAAACCGGAAGTATTTGGTACTGTAAAACTTGGAGAAATTAAAAATGCTCCGGAGAAAGATACAGAAAAGAAACCGGAAACAGAGAAGAAAGAAGTAAAAGTTAAAAAAATCACGTTAAATAAAACAAAAGCCGGAATGAAAAAAGGTGCAACGCTTACATTAAAGGCTGTTGTTTCACCATCTGATGCAGATATTAAAGACGTTAAGTGGACATCTTCCAACAAAAAAGTTGCGACTGTTGATAAGCATGGAAAAGTAAAAGCATTGAAAAATGGTGTGACCACGATCACGGCAACGGCAAAAGATGGAAGCAGAGTAAGCGCGTCCTGTAAGATCACGGTAGGTTATAAAATTACCTATAAGTTAGGAAAAGGTAAAAACAGCAGCAAAAACCCGGAATATTATTACAATGAAAAGGTAAATTTAAAATCTGCTTCCAAAAAGGGATATGTCTTTAAGGGCTGGTATACAGACAGCAAGTATACAAAGAGAATTAAAACAATCTCAAAGAGCAGCAAAAAGAATCTTACTTTATATGCGAAATGGCAGAAAGTGACCGTAAAGAAATCTGCAATTAAGAAAATGAAAGCTGTTTCGGGAAGAAAAGCAAAAGTTACAGTCCAGAAAGTGGAAGGTGCAGCCGGATATCAGATCGTTTATTCTACGGATAAGCAATTCAAAAAGAATGTAAAGAAAGTAACAATATCAGGCACATCAAAAACACTTGGAAAATTGGCAAAAGGCAAGACATATTATGTAAAAGTACGTGCTTATAAGAAAGATTCCACAGGAGCAAAAGTTTATGGAAGTTTCAGCAGTGCAAAGAAGATAAAGATCAGTAAGTAGTTCCCAAATAAATTTAATATACCCGTCATACAGTAAAATGTGTGGCACACCGGAAAGAGGATTTTGCAACTAAGTTGTGAGGTCCTCTTTTTGCTTTGCATGATAGGTGTGTGTTTTTCCAGTACCATAAACAGGAATCGGAATTGATAAAATTTAAAATGTCAACCGATTGGCATAAAACACAAGGCTTTAATAGTCATTTCTGACCATAAATGATTAAAATACAAAAGATATGTTGTGAATATGTACAAAAACAGACGTGATTATTTGATTATAACTGACAAATCGTATGTCAACCGATTGACATACGGAGAAAGCAGTGTTAAAGTAAGGGCACAGTAAGGACAGCAATGACAATGGGGATGTTAGCAGGCTGTGGCAGCAACAGCAATTCCGGCAGCGCAAATACAGGCAGTAATGCAGGAAGCAACGCAGCGGACAGCAGCGATGCCAGTGAGAGTACAGCAGCCGGAACTGAGAGCACAGGGAATATCGACACCGCAGATTTAGCAGGAACACAGATCACGATGTTAAACAGTAAAGGTGAAATCCAGACAGCACTTGAAGATATGGCAGAGGCATTTAAAGAGGAGACAGGAATCGAACTTGAGGTTCAGGCATGCGGAACCGGTGAATCTCCATATACGAGAGTGACAAGTGCATATAACTCAGGAACAGCACCGACCATGGCGATCTTAGACACCACAGATGTTGTTGCACTTGCTTCCCAGTATGCAGTCGATCTTTCCGATGAGGAGTGGGTGAAAGAATGTGTAAACCAGACCACACAGGTGGATGGAAAAGTATACAGTTTCCCATGCTGACCAGTGAAAGATGTTATGTGCTTACAAGTGCTGGTTAAAAAGGAAAAATATAAGTAGGAGGTTGTAAGACATGGAAAAGGAAATATACATCAAAAAAGGGTGGCTGTTTATTCCGATCTGTGCCACGTATGGCGAACTGCCGTTTGGCGGCAAAAAAAACAACCGTATGCTTGAGATCTTCTGCCGGGAGGATAACAGCGAAACAAAGCTGTTTGAGTTTCAGATTCCGGCGGGAGAGGCAGAGGATGAAACATACCCTGTCAGTTATTATGCCCGTTTTCCGGTAAAGCAATTTACCGATAAAACACTAATTCTAAGAGGGGATCTTGGGAAAGCTTTCTTTGACGGAATCAGAAATGAGGATGTACCTGAAACGGAAGAAAAATCTCTCCGTGCTACGCAGGGTGAGGCTTTCCGCCGCCCTTCGATTCATTTTACACCGCAGACCGGATGGATGAATGATCCGAATGGCCTTGTGTATGCAGAGGGCGTGTATCATTTGTATTTCCAGCATAACCCGTTTGATGTGCAGTGGGAAAATATGAGCTGGGGACACGCGGTAAGCAGGGATTTACTGCACTGGGAGCAGAAGGATGATGTACTTTTCCCGGATGAGACCGGAACGATGTTTTCCGGAAGCGGTATTGTAAATGATCGTAAGATGCTCGGACTGCCGGAAGATGCGCTGGTATTCTTCTACACGGCAGCCGGAAATAATAATAAATGGAGCGCAGGGAAACAGTTTACCCAGCGCATTGCATACAGTACGGATAGAGGGGAGACACTCCATAAAATTGACAAAGGTGTGCTTCCGGCGGTTTGTAAAGAAAACCGTGATCCGAAGGTGTTCTGGCATGAAAAAAGCGGTGCCTATATCATGACACTGTGGTTAGAGGAAAATGATTTTGGCATTTTTCGTTCCACCGATCTGCTAAAATGGGAACAGACCGACCGCCTGACATTCAAAGAGGCGTGGGAATGTCCGGATCTGGTATGCCTGAAAGATGAAAAAGGAAATGAGACCTGGATGTTCTGGAGCGCAGACGGTTTTTACTTCTGGGGAGAGTTTGATGGATATCAATTTCAGACCGACGGTGTGCGTCATGCGGCATACATCAACAAGATAGCTTATGCGGCGCAGACTTACAGCAATACAGGAAATCGTGTGATCTCAGTTCCGTGGCTCAGATTTCCAAACCGGGGAAGGAATTATACCGGGGCGATGGGACTGCCGAGGGAGTTTTCCGTTGCATATAAGAACGGTGAAAAAGTGCTCAGGCAGGAACCGGTCAGGGAGTATGAGGACAGCAGGAAAACTGTGTATGACAGTACAATGAAAAATGTCCGGCAGCAGGATACTGAAAATGAGGCACTGATGGCAGACACCGCAGCAAAAGTTGCAGATGAACATGTGTCAGCAAAGGATTTATTTCAGTGGAAATTTGCACCGGACACAGCAACGGAAATTCAGATTACCCGCGCAGAGTCAGAGGACATTTTAAGTGCCCGCATCAACCAGAAGACTGACTTTGTATACAATGCAAAAACCGGAGAGTTAAAAATCGGTGAAGAAACATTTGCAACAGGTGTCGAAATCCGTGATTTTTCTCTGCTTTTTGATGATGTGATTCTTGAAGTGACTGCAGATTGTGGTACAATCACAGGTATATTCGAACTGCCTGAAACTGCAGAAAAATTTTGCATGGAAAAGGGCAGTAGAGAGAAGATACAGGTTTTCGGGGAGGAAGTATGGCAACCTTAAAGGATGTGGCAAAGGAGACAGGGCTTACCGTAAGCACTGTTTCCCGTGTGCTGAATAACCGTGGATATATCAGCGAAGAAACGAGAAAAAAAGTATACGAGGCGATGAAGAAGCTCAATTACCGCCCGAACGAAGTAGCGCGTTCGCTTTCCAAACAGACGACGAACACGATCGGTGTGATCGTGCCGCACATCAGACATCCGTATTTTGCGGAGCTGATCAGTAATTTGGAGAGTCAGGCGTATCATTATGATCATAAGATTTTACTGTTTAACTCCCAGGAGAAAAATGAAAAAGAATGGGAGTACATGGAAATGTGCACGAGCAACCGCGTGGCGGGAGTCATTCTCTGCAGTGGAACGGTCGGCGTGGAAAAGTTTACCGGATTAAATGTGCCGCTGATCACGATTGAGCGTTATCTTGAAAATGGAACAGCGGAGGTGGAGTGTGACAATGAGCAGGGCGGACGTCTTGCAGCGCAGCATCTGATCGACTGCGGATGTAAACATCTGATCCACATCAGCGGTGTCCATGAAACTGCCATGCCTGCGGATGCGCGTGCAGTTGGTTTCCGTGCAGTGTGTGAAAAACAGGGTATTTCTTATAAGATCGCAGATACCACGGCCTTTGAATATAATCATCTCGAATACCATCAGATTCTCGAAAAACTGCTAAAGGAAAACCCGGATACAGACGGAATTTTTGCCAGCAGTGATCTGATCGCAGCGCAGCTTCTTCAGGTGTGCCATAATTTGAACATTGATGTGCCGTCGCAGATGAAGATCGTGGGTTTCGATGATGTCAATATTGCATCATTAACAACGCCGCCGATCACGACGATCCATCAGCCGATCAAAGAGATGGCAAAAATGGCGGTGGAACTGCTCGTCCGTTCCGGCAATGGGGAACTTGTGCCGAACCGCACTACTCTGCCGGTATCACTTGTAGTAAGAGAGACGACTTAATTCAATATGTATATGAGCCAGGTATATAGCAGGAAGGTAAATAGTGCATGCGCAAAACCGGCGCAGGAATGGAGGATTCCTATGGAAGAAAAAAAATGGTGGAAAGAAGCGGTAGTCTACCAGATCTATCCGCGCAGCTTTATGGACAGCAATGGTGATGGTGTCGGCGATCTTCGCGGCATTAAGAGCCGGCTGTCTTATTTAAAATTATTGGGAATTGACGTGATCTGGTTATCCCCGGTCTATCAGTCTCCGAACGATGACAACGGTTACGATATCAGTGATTACAGAGATATCATGACGGAGTTTGGTACACTCGAAGATTTTGATGAAATGCTTGCCGAGGCACACAAACTTGGCATTAAGATCGTCATGGATCTGGTCGTCAACCACAGTTCCGATGAGCACCGGTGGTTTGTGGAGAGCAGAAAAAGTAAGGATAACCCGTACCGCGATTATTATATCTGGCGTGAGGCAAAGGACGGAAAAGAACCAAATAACTGGGGTTCCTGTTTTGGTGGATCCGCATGGGAGTACGATCAGACAACGGATATGTATTATCTTCACATGTTTTCCAAAAAACAGCCGGATCTCAACTGGGAAAATCCAAAACTCAGACAGGAAGTCTATGACATGATGACCTGGTGGGGCGAGCGCGGCATCGACGGATTTCGTATGGATGTCATTACGATGATATCAAAAGACCAGCGTTTTCCGGACGGTGTGGTGCGTGGCAATGAAAAATTCGGGGATTCTTCTCCTTATGTCAACAATGGCCCGCGTGTACATGAGTATTTAAAAGAGATGAATGAAAAGGTAATCTCCAGATTTGACTGGATGACAGTCGGCGAAGGTGCCGGAGCAGGCGTTGAAGATGCAAAACGCTATGCCGGGACAAACGAAAATGAGCTGGATATGATCTTCACATTTGAGCATGTCAATCTCGGACAGACACAGTATGGCAAATGGAGTGACGGCAGTTTTGATCTGGTGGAACTCAAAAAGGTATTTCAGAAATGGGAGGACGGACTTGAAGGTGTGGCATGGAACAGTCTTTACTGGGATAACCACGATCAGCCAAGAGCCGTGTCAAGATTTGGAAATGACAGCGAGGAGTACCGTGAGATCTCTGCAAAAATGCTTGCAACCTGTCTGCATTTTATGAAGGGAACACCTTATATTTACCAGGGCGAGGAACTTGGAATGACAAACCGGAAATGCAGGGATTTTTCGGAGTTCCGCGATATTGAGATCAAAAATGCATACCGTGATTTTGTCGGGGGCGGCATTTTAGACGAGGAGACCATGTTAAAATTTGTCAATGCCATCGGCCGTGATAATGCAAGATTCCCGATGCACTGGGATGACAGCGACAATGCGGGATTTACGACAGGAACACCGTGGATCTCTGTCAATGAGAATTATAAAAAGATCAATGCGGCAGCACAGGTAAACGATCCGGATTCTGTATTTTCCTATTATAAAAAGCTGATCGAGCTGCGCCATCAGATGGAGATTATTGTGTATGGTGTATACAAGAGTAAGGCGATTGAACACCCGGATGTGTTTGCGTACACCAGAACACTTGGAGATGAGAAACTGTTTGTGGTCTGCAATTTCAGGGAGCAGGAGATGGATTTTACCCTGGAAGACGGTTTTACTGGGGACGAGAAAGTCCTGATCAGCAATTATGACGATGTGGTAAAAACAGAAAATGGCATCTATTTAAGACCTTACGAGGCAAAGGTATTTTACAGGAAATAAGTTTGGAGTGGAAGGGGAAAAACTATGGCAATCATCATAGATCAGGAGCAGAAACTGATCACACTGCATACAAAAAATACGACTTATCAGATGGGAGTCGGCAATTACGGGCAGTTGCTCCATCTTTATTATGGAAAACGTTTAACAGGCGATATGCGGTATCTTCTGACCTATTATGACAGGGGATTTTCCGGCAATCCGTATGAGGCGGAGTGCGACAAGACATATTCCATAGATGCACTGCCACAGGAGTATCCGTGTTTTGGAAACGGGGATTTCCGCAGTCCGGCTACTTATGACGAAACGGGCGCAGAGAGTGAGACGTTAAAAGTATATCTGGAGGATGCGCCGGGTGGTGTGCGTGTGACACTGCTCTACGGTGTATTTGCAGAGCTTGATATCATCACAAGGGCTGTACAGATTACAAACTGTGGCACAGAGGCGGTTCATGTAGAAAAGGCGGCAAGTGCTGCACTCGATTTTATGACCGGAGAGTTTGATGTGATCCATTTCCACGGCAGACATGGGATGGAGCGGATTTTTGAACGCACCCTGGTGGAGCATGCAAATCAGGTTTTTGGAAGCAGGCGGGGGGCATCCGGCCATCAGCAGAATCCGTTTGTGATGCTGTCAGGCAAACAGACAGGGGAAGATGCCGGCGAATGTTATGGCTGTATGCTTTTGTACAGCGGCAATTTTAAGGCGGAGGCAGTGCTGAGTTATTCGGCAAATGGTTTTTCGGCGCTTTCGTGGAATCTGCACCGGCTGATCCGCAGCCATATCTGCCGCAGTGCATACCGCGATACTAAAAGACCGGTACTTATCAATAACTGGGAAGCAACTTATTTTGATTTTACCGGGGAAAAGATCATAGAGATCGCTAAACATGCGGCGGAGCTTGGCGTGGAGATGCTGGTGCTTGATGACGGGTGGTTCGGAAAGCGCGATGATGATCTGGCGGGACTGGGCGACTGGACGGTCAATGAGAAAAAACTCGGCATGCCGCTTTCACAAGTTGCAGAAAAAATTCGTGCACTTGGCATGAAGTTTGGAATCTGGATCGAACCGGAAATGGTCTGTGAGGACAGTGATCTTTATCGGGAGCATCCGGACTGGGCTTTTACAATTCCGGGTCGGAAACCGGTGCGTGCGCGCTATCAGCTGGTGCTTGATTATTCCAGAAAAGAAGTGGTGGACGGAATTTTTACGCAGATTGCAAAAGTGCTCGATGAAACCAAAGCAGATTATGTCAAGATGGACATGAACCGTCATCTTACCGATGTCTGGTCAAAAACAGCGGGAGATTTGATGCGGGAATGTTGTATTATACACCGCAGATCTGGTGCAGTGACAATACGGATGCAATCGAGCGTGTCAAAATACAGTATGGAACATCATTTGCCTATCCGTCCTGTACGGTCGGTTCCCATGTGTCGGCGGTGCCGAACCACCAGACCGGAAGGACGACAGAGCTTGCGACGCGGGCAGCAGTTGCCATGGCGGGCAGTTTTGGTTATGAGCTGGACTTAAATCTGCTGACGGAAGAAGAAAAGGAGCAGGTCAGAGCACAGCTTGTATATGCTGGAGTGCCGGTTCCGCGGCTTGGGAACGAGTATAAGTCGTGGCAGGTGTACGTTAAGGAAGTGTAAGCAGCAGAAAGGAGCACATAAATGAACAAACAATATGATGTAGCCGCTCTCGGCGAGCTATTAATCGATTTTACAGAAAACGGCACCAGTGGTCAGGGCAACCCGGTCTATGAGGCAAATCCGGGAGGGGCACCGTGCAATGTACTTTCAATGTTAAATAAGTTAGGTCATCGCACCGCATTTTTAGGAAAAGTCGGAAATGATATTTTTGGCAGACAGCTTCGTGCTGCCGTGGAATCAGCCGGAATTGATGTGAGCGGACTTCTGACAGATGAGGATGTGCGCACCACGCTTGCGTTTGTTGAGACAAAGCCGGACGGCGACCGCGATTTTTCCTTTTACCGGAATCCGGGTGCAGATATGATGCTCCGGGAGGATGAGGTCAGGGATGACATTATTGCAGATGCAAAAATCTTTCATTTTGGCACACTATCCATGACCAATGAACCGGTCAGAAGTGCGACAAGACATGCAATTAAAGTCGCAAAAGAAAACGGCGCGATTCTTTCCTTTGATCCGAATATCAGGGAGCCGCTCTGGAAAGACATGGAAGATGCAAGAGCGCAGATGGCATACGGCTTATCCGTCTGCGATATCTTAAAAATTTCGGACAATGAGATCCAGTGGTTTTCCGGGAAAGAAGATTACACCGAAGGGATCCACATGCTGCAGCAGACCTGTCAGATCCCGCTCATCCTTTTATCCATGGGAAAGGACGGAAGCAGAGCCTATTATAAGGATATGCTGGTTGAAGTTCCTGCATTTTTACAGAAAAACACGATCGAAACCACCGGTGCCGGAGACACCTTTGGGGCATGCTGCCTGCACCATATATTAAAGTATGGCTTAGATAACCTTACAAAACAGCAGTTAAAAGAAATGCTCACATTTGCCAATGCAGCAGCATCCATCATTACGACAAGAAAAGGTGCCCTGCGTGTCATGCCGTCGTTGGAGGAGATTCAGAGATTGTTGTAGGGTTTGGACGTAAGAGTAAAATGTCTAAAGGATTTCTTAAACTTCGCAAGAATGTCTTGGAATTGTGCATGGAATCATATAATATATATGATAAACCAGAACGGTAAGCAGTACGGACAGGTGGAGGACACATGAAAAAGACATTAGGTATGGTATTTTTCCTGACAGTGCTGGCAGGTATGGCAGGCTGCGGACAAAAAAATACTGCAAATACAACAGAACAAACAGATACCCAGACGGAGAAAACATTAGAAGAACATTTCTTTTCGGCAGAGCAGGACGAACAAAACTACAATGTGATGGAAGAATATTCTGAGGATGAGGAATATCCGGAGCTTGCAGCATTTCTGACGGAGTATTATCAGATTCCGGAAGAAGAATGCAAAGAGACACGGTATTACTATAATTACACGGATCTTAACGAGGACGGAACGGATGAGATCGTAGCGGTCACGATCGGAGATACAACATCTGATAATCGCGGGGATGCGGCACTTATTTTAAGACCGGGAGAAAATGGTCAGTTCGAGGTGCTTGGAGCATTTTCGCAGATCCATACTCCGGTAATGATCAGTGAAGATATGGAAAATGACTGGCATACGATCATTTTTCCAATTTATGGCGGTGGACAGGAATCCGGATTTATCAGCGCTGTTTACAGGGAAGAAACGGGGTATGAACTCGACGAGGAGAGTTTCGTGCGGGAAGAACCGAAAGTTTCCGGTGACAGGATTTTATCGGATAATCTGATCAATGATATGGATACCGATAATTACCTCACGATTGCTCCGCGGGATACGGAGAGCCAGAACTAAATACGACCGGATCAGGTCACAGACAGGAAAAAGGAATCGGGCAGAATGACTGCAACGGTTCCTTTTTTAAAAAATACTTTATCTTAAGAGGGCAAAATGCTATAATTGTTAGCAAAGACTATTCTAGGACGAGTGGAAGAATAAGCGGTGACATATGCGTTTTTGGTCACGGGTTTCTTTTTATTTAGGAGATTAGTATTATGAAAAGTAATAAAGTAAAGCTCAGAGGCAGACTTCGAAAATCTCTTTACTGGCCCATGTTCATGACGATTCTTCTGATATGTATGAATGTCGTGATCTATATGGATGACATACTTTCAGGTGTGATGTTTTCAATATTTACCGCAATTTATTTTGTGGTGTCCCTGATCGTGTATGTGAGAAATAAGCCGGTTTTAGTCAATGAGCTGATCAATTTTGCAACGCAGTACGGAACGGTACAGAGGCAGCTTTTAAACGAATTTGAGATACCATATGCGCTGTTAGACTACAATGCGAAGATTTTGTGGGTGAATGAACAGTTTACAGAACTGACCGGGAAAGATAAAAAATATCACAAGTCGATCACGACGATTTTTCCTTCATTGACAAAGGAATTTCTACAGAAAAATGAAGGGTCAGAATCAGTGAGCCTGAAATTGAAAGATCAGGATTTCCGTGTTTCTTTAAAAAGAATCTACTTTGAAGAGTTAAACAGTGTGGACAGTCTTGTTACGCTCGATGAAAGCAACGAATATCTGACAGCGGTGTATCTTTTCGATGAGACGGAAAAGAACCGTTACATGCGGGAAAACCAGGAACAGAAAATGGTTGCGGGGCTTGTGTATATCGACAACTATGATGAGGCGCTTGACAGCATTGAAGATGTAAAGAGATCGCTTCTGGTGGCGCTGATCGACCGGAAAGTCAATAAATATTTTACGGAACTGGATGCGTTAGTCCGCAAGATTGAAAAAGATAAGTATTTTGTTGTATTGAAATATCAGTATCTTGCAAAACTCCGCGAAGACCGCTTCAGCCTGATCGAGGATGTAAAAACAGTTAAGGTCGGCAATGAGATGGCGGTGACACTCAGTATTGGTATCGGTGCAAATGGCGAAAGCTATACACAGAATTATGAGTATGCGCGTATGTCCATTGACCTTGCATTAGGACGTGGCGGTGACCAGGTCGTTGTGCGTGATGGCGAGGATATTACTTATTATGGTGGAAAGACGCAGCAGGTAGAGCGCAACACCAGAGTTAAGGCGAGGGTAAAAGCACATGCGCTCCGTGAGATCATCGAGAGCAGGGAGCATGTGATCATTATGGGACACAGCATCAGCGATGTGGATTCCCTCGGTGCAGCGATCGGTATTTACTGTGCGGCAAAGGTACTTGGCAAAAAGGCACAGATCGTGTTAAATGAGATCACTTCATCCCTGCGCCCGCTGGTAGAGTGTTTTACAGTGGAAAAGGGATATCCGGCAGACCTTTTTATCAAAAATGAAGAGGCACTTATGCTTACCAATGAAAATACACTGGTGGTCGTTGTGGATGTAAACCGTCCGAGCTACACCGAATGTCCGGAACTGTTAAAGTGCACGCAGACCGTCTGTGTATTCGATCATCACAGACAGACAAATGAGGTGATCGAGAATCCGGTTCTTTCTTATGTGGAGCCGTATGCTTCAAGTGCATGTGAGATGATTGCCGAGGTGCTGCAGTATTTTTCCGAAAATATCCGTCTCGCTCCGTGTGAGGCAGACTGTATTTATGCGGGTATCCTGATCGATACCAACAACTTTATGACAAAAACCGGTGTACGAACCTTTGAGGCGGCAGCCTATTTAAGACGTGCGGGTGCGGAGGTGACGAGAGTGCGCAAGATGCTCCGCAACGATATGGCAGCTTACAAAGCGCGCGCGGAAGCAGTGCGTCATGCAGAAGTTTACCGGGGAGCATTTGCAATTTCCATCTGTCCGGCAGATGAGGTGGAGAGCCCGACCATCGTCTGTGCACAGGCAGCAAATGAGCTTTTAAATATTGTGGGGATCAAGGCATCCTTTGTTCTCACGGAATATCAGGGAAAAATTTATGTAAGTTCCCGTTCCATTGATGAGATCAATGTACAGCTTATTATGGAGAGCCTGGGCGGCGGCGGTCACCAGACCATGGCGG
>OHRW01000605.1_pt1 | contig 17529 bp, 16 predicted proteins | sample 1578541 | NCBI WGS metagenome assembly OHRW01 (sample SAMEA3879519, study PRJEB24766) | human gut metagenome | biome: human-associated habitat; feature: feces | place: USA | collected 1985/1987 | reverse complement strand
TTTGTATTCATTTAAAAACATGTAGAAAAAAGTCTTAACATCTTCTAAACATATATTCTGAAATGTTCCAAAAAAAATAAACAATAATCCATAATAATTATGCAATATTTAGTTTGATAACATTTGTGTTATGAAATAATAAGAAATTCAGAATTGAAAAGGAAAATTCATGTGGCTATAATAACGGACGAAACAAAAAAGACAAGAAAATAGGTAGGAAGGAGAGTGAAAAAATGGACCAGCTGGTAGACTCCCTGATGGAGGAATTAAACTGTAATACAGTATTTACCATTCCTTTATTTGGCGGGATCGATGTACTGGAATCGGTGGTGGTCACATGGATCATTATGGCCATTATCATGATCGGTTCCCTAATCTGGGTGCATGGGCTTAAGATCCGTAAAATAAGCGGAAAACAGGCAGCACTGGAAAGTGGTTTTTCTTTCCTTTATAACTTCTTTCTGGATCTTCTGGGAGAAGAAGGAAAAGATTACATTCCTTATCTGATCACCGTTGTTATCTACATAGCCATCGCCAATATGATCGGTCTGTTAGGTTTTAAATCCCCCACAAAAGACTTAAATGTGACCGCGTCTTTAGCTGTTATGAGTATTGTGCTGGTGGAAGCCGCAGGTATCCGGAAAAAAGGTGTAAAGGGCTGGGTGAAAAGTTTTGCGGAACCGATCCCCATTATCGCTCCTATTAATGTACTGGAGCTGTTTATCCGGCCGCTGTCGCTGTGCATGCGACTGTTTGGAAATGTGCTTGGCGCAGTAGTGGTCATGGCACTGATCAAATATCTGCTGCCCTTAGTGGTGCCACTGCCATTTAGCGGGTATTTTGATATATTCGATGGAGTGATACAGGCTTATGTGTTTGTATTCCTTACATCTTTATATATAAAAGAAGCAATTGAGTAAATAAACAAAAATTTTTAAACAAAAGGAGAAATCATCATGTCAGGATTAATCGCACTTGGAGCTGCAGTTGCAGTAATTACAGGAATTGGAGCAGGACTTGGAATTGGTATGGCTACTTCCAAAGCAGTAGATGCTATTGCAAGACAGCCTGAAGCAGACAGCAAGATCACAAAGGCACTTCTTCTTGGATGCGCACTGGCAGAGGCAACTGCTATTTACGGTTTCGTTATCGGTCTTCTGATCATCCTGTTCCTGAAGTAGAAAGGCAGTACATATGCTAAATATTAATTTTTGGAATATTGCCTTTACGATCATCAACATTGTTGTGCTGTATCTGTTTTTAAAGCATTTCCTTATGAAGCCGCTGATGTCCATTCTGGAAGAGAGGAAACAGATGGTGGAAAAGGAATTAGATAAAGCGGCTGCTGCTAACAGGGATGCGGGTCTGCTAAAGAAAAAGTATGAAGTATCCCTTGAAAAAGCAGATGAAGAGGCTGGCAGGATCGTTGCCCAGGCAAAGGAAAGGGCAGGAGAGGAATACGAGAAGATCCTGTCAAAGGCAGATGCAGATGCTTCTAAAAAGCTGGAAGATGCAAAGAAAATGATCGATCTGGAAAGAGAAAAGGCATTAAATGATCTTCGTGCTTCTGTTACAGGTCTGGCAATGACTGCAACGGCAAAACTTTTGTCTGAGCAGGCAGGACCGGAAAGCGACAAGAAACGTTATCAGGCATTTTTAGCAAGCGCAGGTGAAAAACATGACTGAGCAGGCAAGATTATACGGAACCGTTCTTTATGAATTAAAGGTACCTGAGAAAATGGTCCGGGAGACCGGGCGCATTTTCCAGGAAAATCCAGAACTTAAGGCAGTTCTTGATGATCCCACATTGCAGGAAACAAAAAAGGAAGCCATTATTGGAAAAATATGGAAAGAACCTGATTTTTCCAGTACAATGGTTCATTTTTTAAAGAAGGCCTGTGAGGAAGGCTGCATCGGGCAGATGGAAGATATGATAAAGGTCTGGGAGAAATGTCTGTTAGATGGAGCGGGTATTTTATCAGCCAGTCTTTTTTATGTGACCAGACCAGATGAGGAACAGCTTGCAGGGATCCTGGAATTTTTGTGCAGGGAATATAAAAAGAAGGATGTGCAGCTTGAAATGGCTGCTGCTCCGGAACTGATGGGCGGTTTCGTCTTAAAGACCGGAGAAGTGGAATATGATTACAGCCTGAAAGGGCAGCTTGAGCGGCTGTTTCAGACTGCAGGCAGATAGGAGTTATTACTATGAGTACAATCAGTTCTCAGGAGATCATCTCCATTATCAAAGGCGAGATCGAAGACTATGACGCTCATGCAGGACAGGTTAATGAGACTGGTTCTGTGATCTGGGTAGGCGATGGCATTGCCATTGTATATGGTATTGATCATGCCATGTATGGAGAGATCGTTATATTTGAAAACGGAGTCAAGGGCATGGTCCAGGATATCCGTAAAAATGAGATCGGCTGTATCCTGTTTGGAAAAGATACAGGTATTACAGAGGGAACAAAAGTTACCAGAACAAAGAAAAAAGCAGGTGTTCCTGTTGGAGCGGCTTTTTTAGGAAGAGTTGTCAATGCCTTAGGAGAGACCATTGACGGAATGGGACCTGCAAAAGAAGAGGATTACCTGCCGGTTGAACAGGAAGCACCTGGTATTGCAGAACGTAAATCCGTAGGAGTTCCTATGGAGACAGGTATCCTGGCCATCGACTCTATGTTCCCTATCGGACGGGGACAGCGTGAGCTGATCATCGGTGACCGTCAGACCGGTAAAACCTCCATTGCAATGGATACTATTTTAAACCAGAAGGGCAAGGATGTGATCTGTATCTATGTTGCCATTGGCCAGAAGGCATCTACCATTGCAAAGCTGGTAAATACATTAAAGAAAAATGACGCCATGGATTACACCATTGTTATGGCTTCTACAGCCAGTGATCCGGCGCCTTTACAATATATTGCCCCTTATGCGGGAACTGCCATGGCAGAGTTTTTCATGCGCCAGGGAAAAGATGTGCTCATTGTTTATGATGACCTGTCCAAGCATGCAGTAGCTTACCGTGCATTGTCCCTGTTGCTTGAGCGTTCTCCGGGACGTGAGGCATATCCAGGAGATGTTTTCTATCTTCATTCCAGGCTGCTGGAGCGTTCCAGCCGTCTTTCAGATAAACTGGGAGGAGGTTCTATTACAGCCCTTCCTATTATTGAAACACAGGCAGGAGATGTATCAGCCTATATTCCTACCAATGTAATATCTATTACAGATGGTCAGATCTTCCTTGAAAGCGACCTGTTTTTCTCAGGAATGAGACCGGCAGTAAACGTAGGTCTTTCTGTATCCCGAGTAGGCGGTGCTGCACAGACCAAGGCAATGAAGAAGGCCAGCGGTACCATCCGTATCGACCTGGCACAGTATCGTGAAATGGAAGTGTTCACCCAGTTCAGTTCTGACCTGGATGAGGCGACAAAAGCACAGCTGGCTTATGGAAAACGTCTGATGGAACTGTTAAAACAGCCTTTGGGACGTCCGCTTTCCATGGCAGAGCAGGTGATTACCCTGTGTACAGCAACCCACAAAGTAATGGTAAGTGTGGATGTAAAACAGATCAAAAAGTTCCAGATGGATATGCTTGCCTGGTTTGAGGACAAACATCCTGAAATTGGAAATGAGATCACGGAAAAGAAAGTCTTAAGCGATGAGCTGGCAGAACGGATCGTAGAGGCAGCGAAGGAGTTTAAGGAGGCAGTATGGCAAACGCAAGAGAGATCCAAAACCGAATAAAAAGTATTCAGGATACACGTAAGATCACCAATGCCATGTATCTGATCTCTTCAACCAAGCTGAAGAAAAGCAAAAAGCTTCTGGAAGATACAGAACCTTATTTTTACACCCTTCAGAGCCTGATCCGGCGTATCCTGCGCCATATGGGGGATACAGAGCATCCTTATTTTAACGCCAGAAAAGAGATCAAAGAAGAGGACCGTGTCCGTGGCCTGGTAGTCATTACAGGTGATAAGGGTCTGGCAGGTGCTTATAACCACAATGTACTGAAACTTGCCCATGAATGGATGGAAAAAAGTGATAAAAACCGTCTGTATGTCGTGGGAGAGCTGGGAAGACAGTATTTTGCTGCAAGACATGTGCCGGTAGAAGAACAGTTCCACTACACGGTGCAGAACCCTACCATGCACAGAGCCCGTCTGATCGCCTCTTCCCTGATCGAGGATTATCTGGAAGGACGTTTGGATGAGGTGTGGATCATTTATACGCAGATGATAAACAGCATGAAGGTGGAAGCACAGATGGAGCAGCTTCTTCCCCTGAAGCAGGAAGATTTCAGCAATGTGGTCATTCCTGCGGATATCCATCAGGAAGAGATCCAGATGGTCCCATCCCCTACAGCGGTCATGGACCATGTGGTGCCAAACTATGTAACAGGATTTATCTTCGGTGCCCTGGTAGAGTCATTTTGCAGTGAGCAGAATGCCCGTATGATGGCAATGCAGTCTGCCAGCGACAATGCGGCAGAGCTTTTAAATGAGCTGTCCATTGAATATAACCGGGTGCGCCAGGCTGCCATTACCCAGGAGATCACGGAAGTGGTAGGCGGTGCAAGGGCACAGCGGAAGAAGCGGAGATAAGGAGTAAATCATGAATAAAGGAAAGATCATACAGGTAATGGGACCTGTAGTAGATGTGGCTTTTGAAAATGGAAACCTTCCTCATATCCAGGATGCGCTGACTGTAATGAACAATGGAAAGCGTTGCGTTATGGAAGTAGCCCAGCATATTGGCGGAGATGTAGTCCGCTGTATTATGTTAGCTTCCAGTGAAGGTTTATATAAAGATATGGAAGTAGAAGCAACAGGACAGGGAATTGCTGTTCCTGTTGGTGAAAAGACACTGGGACGTCTGTTTAATGTCCTTGGGGACACCTTAGATGGCGGTGAGAGCCTGGAGGGAGAAGAAAAATGGGTCATCCACAGAGATCCCCCAAGTTTTGCAGACCAGAGCCCGGTTGTGGAAATGCTGGAAACAGGTATCAAGGTCATTGACCTGTTAGCACCTTATGCAAAGGGCGGTAAGATCGGTCTGTTCGGCGGTGCCGGTGTAGGTAAGACCGTGCTGATTCAGGAGCTGATTCGTAATATTGCTACCGAGCACGGTGGATATTCTATTTTCACTGGTGTCGGAGAGCGTTCCCGTGAGGGTAACGATCTGTGGAGTGAGATGAAGGAGTCTGGAGTTCTGGAGAAGACTGCGCTAGTTTTCGGTCAGATGAACGAGCCCCCCGGAGCAAGAATGAGAGTCGGTCTGACCGGACTGACCATGGCAGAGTACTTCCGTGACAAGGGCGGAAAAGATGTGCTGTTGTTCATCGACAACATCTTCCGATTCACCCAGGCCGGAAGTGAGGTATCCGCACTGTTAGGCCGTATGCCTTCCGCAGTAGGATACCAGCCTACATTACAGACAGAGATGGGTGCGCTCCAGGAGCGTATCACATCCACCAAGAACGGTTCCATTACTTCCGTACAGGCAGTTTATGTGCCTGCGGATGACCTGACAGACCCGGCACCTGCGACCACATTTGCACATCTGGATGCCACCACGGTTCTGTCCCGTTCTATTGTAGAACTGGGAATTTATCCCGCAGTGGATCCTCTGGAGTCCACATCCCGCATTCTGGATCCCAGAATCGTAGGTAAGGAGCATTATGAGACCGCCCGCGGTGTACAGGAGATCCTGCAGAGATATAAGGAATTACAGGATATTATTGCTATCCTCGGTATGGATGAGCTGTCCGAGGAAGACAAGCTGGTCGTATCCCGTGCCCGTAAGATCCAGAGATTCCTGTCCCAGCCCTTCTTCGTGGCAGGACAGTTCACCGGTCTGGAAGGAAAATATGTACCTATCAGCGAGACCATCCGTGGATTCCGTGAGATCCTGGACGGTAAGCATGATGATATTCCGGAGAGCTACTTCCTGAATGCCGGAAGCATTGATGATGTACTGGCAAAGGTTCATGCATAGCATGAGAGGGGAGTACAGATATGGCAGATAAAGAATTCACACTTCGTATCATAACCCCGGAAAGAGTATTCTATGAGGGAATTGTGGATATGGTAGAATTCAATACCACGGAAGGACAGATTGGTGTCCTTCCGGGCCACATTCCCCTGACGGTGATCGTGAAGCCGGGTATCCTGCATATTACGGAGAAGGACGGAGAGAAGGAAGCAGCATTGCATTCCGGATTCGCCGAGATCCTTCCCGAAGGAGTTATCATTCTGGCAGAGATTATCGAATGGCCGAATGAGATCGATGAAAATCGTGCGGAGGCAGCATTGCACCGTGCGGAAGAGAGACTGCGCAGCAAGACGCCGGAGACGGATATTGCCAGGGCAGAGACGGCATTGCAGAGAGCAATGGCGAGAATTCAGGTGCTGCGATAAGCTTCGCAGCACCTGTTTTTCACTTTATAGAGAGAAAATGCATATGTTATAAAAAAGCATGAGGCATTTTAAAATGGTAGCAAGACCGTTTTTTATGACATTGCCCGGATATCCGGGGAGAATGGATGAAAACGAGATCTTAAATGATCTGGAATATCTGCAGCAGACCTATCCCGGAGAGGTCAGACGCTGTCAGCGCAGAATTGCGGAAATATTGGACAAATACGACTATGAAGGAAGCATGATCTATGATGAATATCCGGACCGCCTGAGTCTGTTCCGGATAGCGGATACGATCAGCACGATCCTGGAACAGGAAGCGGAAAAAGTATCAAAGGATCTGATCCATGTGTTGGTGTGCAATGAGATCTACAAAAGGAGACACGGTGGACGACGGGGAATGATTGCGTTCTTATAGGAAAGCGTGCTATAATATGCGCAAAACATTTGAAAAACAGGATAAACCATGGAAGAACTGAAAATACTTTTACAGAAAATTTTGAATAAAGATCTGCAGCAGATCATCCTGAGCAACAGCCGTCATCCGGAACAGACCCAGAAGGTAAAGATCCGCCCGGTGCTGATCCGGGAGGAACTGTTGTTCCAGGAGACTGCTTACAGAGGAACTCAGGCGTTTCACGAGAATTTTACAGCAGAACAGCTGACGGACCGGATCTGCACCGCCTTACAGGAGCAGTTCCGGCAGGGAGAATTCTCAGCGAAGACCCTGCAGGCCACCGCTCTGGTCAGCAAAAAGGGCAAGCTGACACTGAAGGTGAAAAACAGTGGCAAGGCACCGCGGACGGCTGCTTCTGAAGAGGAGGAACTGCAGGCACTGGCTCACAACCGTACCAAGCATTATATTTTAGAGGAAGGAAAACCGGTGGATTTCCTGGTAGGACTGGGCGTGCAGACCCCGGACGGCCGGGTGACCAGGGCAAGATTTGATAAATTCCGTCAGATCAACCGGTATCTGGAATTTATCGAGGATGTGATCGATGAACTGCCGAAAGACCGTACCATCCGCATTATTGATTTTGGCTGCGGCAAATCCTATCTTACCTTTGCAATGTACTATTATCTGCATGAATTACAGCATAGAGATATCCAGGTGACCGGACTGGATCTGAAGACCGATGTGATCCGGCACTGCAATGAACTGGCGGAAAAGCTGGGGTATGACAGATTAAAGTTCGAGAGGGGAGACATCAGTACCTACGAGGGCACAGATGTGGCGGACATGGTGGTGACCCTGCATGCCTGTGACCTTGCCACAGATTATGCGTTAGACAAGGCGGTAAAATGGGGGGCCAGAGTCATTCTGGCGGTTCCCTGTTGTCAGCATGAACTGAACCGGCAGATAAAATGTGATCCTTTAAAACCAGTATTAAAATACGGCATCATCAAGGAGCGCGTGGCAGCACTGCTCACCGATGCTTTGAGAGCAAATCTGCTGGAACAACAGGGCTATGAGACCCAGATCCTGGAATTCATCGATATGGAACATACCCCGAAGAATCTGTTGATCCGGGCAGTGAAAAAGAATGGTATGCGCCCGAAGAAAAGCGCAGATATCGGTACTGTGGAGGAACTGCTCCATGTGGCACCGACACTGGAAAAATTGCTGAATAATGAATGAGTGAAGAATCAAGAATGAAGAAAACGATCATTAGAATTGCCGTGTGTGTTGTAGTATTTCTGGCATCAGCACTGATCATCGGCAGCATTATGAATCAGGGACATAACAATATGACCATGGAGATGGCTCCGGCCACTCTGCCTATGATCACCATGGAAAGCGGCGGTGTGGCATGCAATGAACTGCACGGAAATACCGTGGAGATGGATGTGGCTTACCAGAAGGACTGCATTACTCTGCTGGGGGAGGGCAGACAGGCGAATTTCACCGTGGATACGTTCGGAAGAGAAATTACGGGGATCTCGACAGAGGTTCGCAGCATCGACGGCAGCCGGCTGATCGAGAACAGTGAAGTCACCGGATGGAAGGCAAATGGGAAAAGCTTTTCCGTTTCCCTTACGTTAAAAGACCTGATCGACACGAATACACAATACAGTCTGACCCTGATCCTGGAACTGGAAGGGGAACAGAAGGTATATTATTATACGACTATTTTATGGAATGATGATGTGCATATTTCGGGAATCCTGGAATTTGCGACAGATTTCCACGGAAAATTATACGACAAGGAAGTGGCCAAGGAACTGACGAAATATCTGGAACCGAATTCCAAGCTGACAGATAACGGCACTTTTCATAAAGTGAATATTCACAGCAGCTTTCAGCAGATCACCTGGGGCAGTCTGGAACCGGTCCAGGAGGACGCGGCTTCCATCCGGCTGACACAGGTCAGTGGGAATGTGGCCTCTCTGCTGATGGATTTTGTGGTATCCACCGGAGAGGGCAAAAATAAGATCTACTACAATGTCGAAGAGTATTACAGAGTCAGATATACTTCGGAGAGAATGTATCTGCTGGATTATGAGCGTACCATGACACAGATCCCGGATACTACCCGGATGTATGCCAATGACAAGATCCTTCTGGGAATCACGGATGAAAATGTGGATATGATGGAGAGCGCGGATGGCAATACCGTGGTGTTCTCCGATATGGGGCAGTTACTCAGCTATAATGCGGCTACCAACGGACTGACAGTGATCTTCTCCTTCTATGATAAAGATAATGCCGACCGGCGGACTCTGTATGACAATCATGGCATCAAGATTCTGGATGTAGACGAGGGCGGTAATGTGAAATTTGCCGTGTATGGTTACATGAACCGCGGAAGACATGAGGGAGAGACCGGCATTCAGATCATCAGCTATGACAATTCGCTGAATACGATCGAGGAAGAAGTCTATATCCCATATTCCAAGAGCTATGCGGTGCTGAAGGATGAGATGGAACAGCTGCTGTACCGGAACAGACAGCAACATGTATATTTTTTCCTGGAAAACGGTGTCTATGATGTGGATCTGGAGAATCGCAGCGCTGAACAGCTGGTAAGTATAAGACAGGATGACAGCCTTCAGGTATCGGAGAACCATGAGATCATCGTATGGCAGGAAGGGGATGACATCAACCACAGCAACCAGCTGAATGTCCGGAATCTGAATACCGGAGAACAGACAGTGATCCGGGCGGAGGACGGTGAGGCTATCCGGCCGCTTGGCTTCATGGGAGAAGATATTATCTACGGCGTGGCCAGGGAGAGCGACATCCGGACAGAGAATTCCGGACAGATCTTTTACCCCATGTATAAGGTCTGCATCAGCAATTCTTCCGGAGATAATCTGAAGGAATACGGACAGGATGGCATCTACATCGTGGATTGCGCCATCGAGGGCAATCAGATCACCCTGTCGAGAATACAGCGTTCTGAGAACGGCAGCTATCAGGAGATCCTGGATGACCAGATCATGAACAATGTGGAAGAAGAGCCGGGACAGAATAAAGTAGTCACAGCGGATATTGATATTTATGAGAGATATGTGCAGATACAGACCAAGACAACCATTGATACCAAGACTATCAAGGTGCTGAATCCGAAGGAGGTCGTATTTGAGGGCGGAAGAGAACTGACACTGGATGCGGTCAGCGAAGTTTCCAGATATTATGTATACAATGCTTATGGGGTACAGGGCATTTACAGTGCTCCCGGGAAAGCGGTGAAGGAAGCCTACGATTCCGCCGGGGTTGTTGCGAACGACCGAGGCATTACGGTATGGCTGAAGGGCAATCGTGTCAGCAGAAACCAGATCATGGCAATCAAGGAAGAAAGTGTCACGGACCAGAAGAACAGCCTGACGGTATGTCTGGACAATATCCTGCGGCATGCCGGAATCACCCGCAACACCGAATATGACCTGGCGCAGGGCAAGACGGCAATACAGATTCTGGAAGAAAATATGACAGGCGTACAGGTACTGGATCTGAGCGGCTGTAGTCTGGATGCGGTACTGTATTATGTGAATCAGGATATTCCGGTACTGGCGATCCTGGAGGATGGCGAGGCGGTGCTGGTGACCGGATTTAATGAATTCAACGTTGTCATCATGGAGCCGTCCACCGGAAAGTTGTACAAAAAGGGAATGAACGATGCTACAACATGGTTCGCGGAGAACGGCAATCATTTCATCACATACATGAGAACAGAGAATTAAATACAAGCGGACAGCAAAAGGCGCCCGGGTTCTGTAAAAAGATCCGGACGCCTTTTTTGAATGTGATTGCTGGAAATTATTTCTGTACGTCAAAAATGTATTTGTGATATTTCTGCAGCACGGTGCGTAACAGCATGCCGAGCACTCCGCAGGAAATGATCTCACCGATACCCACAGTCAGCATGAAGTAAGGAATGCCGCCTTCTAAGTGGTAGACATATGCCAGTACGAAAGGAACGATAATGGTGTTGGCAATGATGGGAGGCAGGGGAGCCAGCCATTTGTTCTTATCCCGCAGCAGATAAGTGCCAAATGCACCAATCAGCGTTGCCAGGCTGCCGAAGATAATGTCGAGCAGCATGCAGCCGGTCATGGTATTGCTGATGATACATCCCAGGAAAAGTCCCGGTATGGCAGCAGGGGTAAATACGGGAAGAATCGTCAGGGCTTCCGAGAAGCGGACCTGAATGGCATAATTTGCCAGTCCCAGAGCGTTGGCTAACATGGTCAGCACAACATAGAGAGCAGCAATCACCGCTCCGTGTACGAGGTACAGTACTTTCTTGTTCATTTGTTTTCTCCTTTAGTTTTTATTTACGTGTGGAAGGTCCCGAACACACGAATGGATTTCCGAAAAGCCTTGATTTCAGGGCATTTCAGCCTTACCAGTATACCAGTATTCCGGAAAAAGTCAAGCCCGGGTACAAGGATTTTTGTAAATGGTGAATTTTATTGACGAAATCAAAAGAGAGTGTTAGGATAATAAAAGAAAAGAGTGCTACCGTACAGCAACGGTTCACCTAAGTTAATAGTTACTTATCAAAAAAGCAACTCAATCCTGGCGAGGGCGGTTGCTTTTTTGATGTTTATGTTTCCGTGCAGTCTGTACGATACTGATAAGCGTTACGATGATACTGATGATCGTAACAACAATACCGACAATGCCTACCACTGTTTCCAGCATCTTATGTACCTTTCAATAGATTTCCCATCTGTATCACCTCCAATAATACTGGAAGCTCTCAAAATGTCATCATTTTGGCGAAAGGTGAACCGCTTACCGTTTTGGTAACACTCCACTATTATTATAAAATACAATGCCGGGAATAGATACTTTAGATTCGGAAAATAAGTAACGAAATATGCCATGCGGAAATTGGCTGTTTTCCCGAAAATAAAATTTGTGCAAAATAACCAATAGTTGCATTTTCTGCGTAAAAATGCGAAAATATAAGTTAACGCATTGATTGCAAGAAAGTAAGGAGAAAGCTATGTATATTATCGCAGGGCTGGGAAATCCAGGCAAAGAATATGAAAATACCAGACATAATATCGGGTTTGATGTCATAGACAGATTAGCAGAGGAAGAAAATATCGCCGTCATGGAGAGTAAGCATAAGGCGCTGATCGGCAAGGGCTATGTGGCCGGACAGAAGGTGATCCTGGCGAAGCCCCAGACTTTCATGAATCTAAGCGGTGAGAGCATCCGGGAGATCGTGGATTATTACAAGGTGGATGACACCGCGGAACTGATCGTGATCTCCGACGATATCAGTCTGGATGTGGGACAGATCCGTATCCGCAAAAAAGGCAGCGCTGGTGGCCATAACGGCCTCAAGAATATCATCAAAATGTTAGGGCATGATACTTTTATCCGCGTGCGTATGGGCGTGGGAGAGAAGCCGAAGAACTTCGATCTGGCAGACTACGTGCTGGGACATTTTCCAGCGGAGGAACGAAACACCATGGACGAAGCGGCGAAGACCGCAGCAGAAGCTATCCGTATGATCATCACCGAGAATGCGGACGCAGCCATGAACCATTTTAACAGTAAGAAAGCGTAACGGTTGTATAGTAAGAGGAAACGAAAATGCAGGCACTGATTGCGCCACTGAAAGAACTGGCGGAATATGATGAGATCCGGAAAGTGACCAGACAGGGAAAAGGAACCGTAGCTCTGTCCGGCTGTGTGGACTCCCAGAAACTTCATATGATCTACGGACTCAGCGATGGCCTGAAATACAAGGTCATCGTTACTTATAGTGACTTAAAGGCCAAAGAGATCTACGAGGAATACCGCTTTTATGACAGAAATGTCATGCTGTATCCGGCGAAGGACCTGATCTTTTTCCAGGCGGATATCCACGGCAATCAGCTGGTGCAGGAGCGGATTAAGACCCTACGCAGAGTCGTGGAGGGTAAGCCGGTCACCATTGTTACCACCTATGCGGCACTGATGACACCGCAGGTATTGTGGGAGGAGAAAGACATCATCCGCACCGAGCGGGGCGGCAGTCTGGACGAGAGCAGACTGGCATCCAGACTGGTGGCTATGGGATATGAGAAAGCCTATCAGGTGGAAAGCCCGGGGCAGTTCTCCATCCGTGGCGGCATTGTGGATATCTTTGATCTGACGGAGGAAAACCCCTATCGTATCGAACTGTGGGGAGATGAGGTGGAGTCCATCCGCAGCTTCGACATCCTGAGCCAGCGTTCCATTGAGAAGCTGGAAAGTATCACTGTCTACCCGGCCACAGAGTTTGTACTGTCGGAAGAGCAGATCCGCAAGGGCATCAGTAAGCTTGAAAAAGAAGCAGACAAACAGGAAAAAATCTTCCGGGATGCCCACCAGCCGGAGGAAGCCCACAGGATCGCCACACAGGTCAGCGAATTAAAAGAGCAGCTGCTGGAATTCCAAAGTAAGATCAATCTGGAAGGGTACATCCGCTATTTTTATGAAAATACGGTAACCATGCCGGAACTGCTGTCAGATATGGCGGGGCGTTCTCTTGTCTTCTACATCGATGAACCGGCGAGAGTGAAGGAACAGGCGGATGCCATCGAACTGGAATTTCGGGAGAGCATGGAACAACGTGCCAGAAAAGGTTATGTGCTGCCGGGACAGATGAACATTCTCTACAGTGGGGAACAGGTAGCGGCTACTTTAGAGAAAAATGCCGTGGTGACCCTGGCTACCATGGAGACCAAGTACGGATATTTTAGGACGGAAATGCATGTGGATATTGCTGCCCGCAACATCGCCCCTTATAACAACAGCTTTGAAGCACTGGTCAAGGATCTGAAAAAATATAAAAAGAACGGCTACCGGGTGCTGCTGTTGTCCGGTTCCCGTACCAGAGCCAGACGTCTGGCGGAGGATCTGCGGAACACCGAGGATGCCGGACTGACAGCAGTATACACAGAAGACCCCATGAGGGAAGTACAGCCTGGAGAGATCCTGACCTATTACGGGCATGTGAACAAGGGCTTTGAGTATCCCTGGCTGAAATTCGTGGTGCTGTCCGAGAGTGATATTTTCGGAGCGGAGAAGCGTAAGAAAAAGAAGAAAAAGCTCTATCAGGGGCAGAAGATCAATGATTTCAACGACCTGAAGATCGGGGATTATGTGGTACATGAGACCCACGGACTGGGCATCTATAAGGGCATCGAGAAGGTAGAGGTAGACAAGGTTGTCAAGGATTACCTCAAGATCGAATACCGGGACGGCGGCAACCTGTACATTCTGGCCACCGGGCTGGATGTGATTCAGAAGTACGCCTCCGCCGATGCAGCGAAGAAGCCGAAGCTGAACAAACTGGGCGGCAAGGAATGGGAACACACCAAGACGAAGGTACGCAGTGCCGTCAGCGCCGTGGCGAAGGATCTGGTGGAATTATACGCTGTCCGACAGCAGAGCGAGGGCTATGCTTTTGGAAAAGATACGGTGTGGCAGCGGGAGTTCGAGGAAATGTTCCCCTTTGAAGAGACAGAGGATCAGCTGAATGCCATCGCTGACACCAAGGCGGATATGGAAAGCCATCGGATCATGGACCGCCTGATCTGCGGAGATGTGGGCTACGGCAAGACCGAGATCGCCATCCGGGCCGCTTTCAAGGCTGTGCAGGAGGGAAAACAGGTGGTCTATCTGGTGCCCACCACCATTCTGGCACAGCAGCATTACAACACCTTTGTGCAGAGAATGAAGGATTTTCCCATCAACATCGCATTGATGAGCCGTTTCCGTACGCCATCGGAGATCAAAAAGACGGTGAAGGATCTGGAAAAGGGCATGGTGGATATCGTGATCGGTACCCACAGAGTATTATCTGCGGATGTGAAGTTCAAGGATCTGGGTCTGCTGATCATTGACGAGGAACAGCGTTTCGGTGTGGCCCATAAGGAGAAGATCAAGAAATTAAAAGAAAACGTGGACGTGCTGACCCTGACGGCAACCCCCATTCCCCGGACACTGCATATGAGCCTGATCGGTATCCGGGATATGAGCGTGCTGGAGGAGGCCCCCAATGACCGACTGCCGATCCAGACTTTTGTCTGCGAATACAATGACGAACTGGTGAGAGAGGCCATTGTCCGGGAAATGGCCCGGGGCGGACAGGTCTACTATGTCTACAATCGGGTGAACAATATTGCGGATATCGCAGCACAGATCGCAAAGCTTGTGCCGGAAGCCAACGTGGCATACGCCCATGGACAGATGAAGGAACATGAACTGGAGCGGATCATGTTTGATTTCATTAACGGAGAGATCGATGTGCTGGTGTCCACCACTATTATAGAAACCGGGCTGGATATCTCCAATGTAAACACCATGATCATTCATGACTCGGACAATCTGGGATTGTCCCAGCTGTATCAGCTCAGAGGCCGTGTGGGCCGCTCCAACCGGAATGCCTATGCTTTTCTGATGTACAAGCGGGATAAGATGTTAAAAGAAGTGGCGGAAAAGCGGCTGGCGGCCATCAAGGAATTTACGGATCTGGGCAGCGGCTTCAAGATCGCCATGCGTGATCTGGAGATCCGTGGCGCCGGTAATCTGCTGGGATTAAGTCAGCACGGACATATGGAGGCCGTGGGATATGACCTGTACTGCAAGATGCTGAACGAAGCGGTGCAGAACCTGAAGGGCATTCATACGGCAGTGGATTTCGCTACGGTGATCGATCTGGATGTGGATGCTTACATTCCGGCGGAATACATTGTCAACGAGACACAGAAGCTGGATATTTACAAACGGATCGCCGGCATCGAGACGATAAAAGAGCGGGATGAAATGAAGGATGAACTGTTAGACCGCTTCGGCAACATCCCCAAGGCAGTGGACAATCTGCTGCGGATCGCCCTCATCCGTATGGCGGCCCACGGTCTGGACATGACGGAGATCAAGGGCAAGAACGAACGCATTACCTTCAACTTCCGGCCGGATGCGAAGATCGATCCCCGCAAGATTCCGGATTTCCTGAAAAAGCATAAGGATGAATTGAGCTTTACCGCTTACGGCAATCCGTTTTTTACCTATAAGTATAAAAAGACGGGACTGGTGGAGACCGATGCGGAGCTTTTGATGGGCAGAACCGAGGAATTATTGGAAGAAATGAAAGAATTGGTGTTGGAAACAGAGCCGGTTCAGAATGATTAAGAGAGTTTTATGGGACTTTAAAAATGATACCTTTTTATCAGAACAGGGAACGAAAGGATTCTGATAAGGAGGTATTTTTTATGAAAGGATATGTGACTGCCTGCGGATATATGGGATATGTGGAGAATGAATATATCTTATTTGCCAGCGAGGATGACTATTTTGAATATGTGGATTCGTTAAATTTTTAATTAATGTCCAGTGTCTTTACCGAGGCCGTGCATATGTGATATAGTACAAATGTAAAGAAAAAATGTAAGGGGTTTCAACGCTGCACTGTAAGGAGTAACGGTGAAATTCTGATAAAGCATTTGGCAAAATATGCAGATGGGAGTTTATATTATGGAACTGACTGAGAAGAAGGAATTTGACCTGCTCTCCCTGGGAGAGATCATGCTGAGATTATCACCGCCCGACAATGAGCGTATTACCAGAGGCGACAGCTTCAGCAAGCAGGCAGGAGGCGCAGAACTGAATGCCATTACCGGTGCGGCAATGCTGGGATTGCGCTGCGGTATCATTTCCAAGCTTCCGGCCAATGACCTGGGTGTATATATCAAGAACCGTGTACGTCTCTGCGGTGTCAGCGATGACTATCTGGTATACGATGATGACAAGGATGCCAGATTGGGCGTGTACTACTATGAGAATGGTGCTTACCCCAGAAAACCCCGTATTGTATATGACCGTAAGAATACCTCCATCAACAAGCTGACCGTTGATGACTATGATGACAAGATCTACAGCGATACCCGCTGCTTCCATACCAGCGGCATCACACTGGCTCTCAGCCCGGAGCTGAGAGCTACCGCTGTTGAGATGATCAAGCGCTTTAAAGCACAGGGGGCCATCATCTCCTTCGATGTGAACTTCCGTGGGAACTTGTGGACCGGCGCCGAGGCGAAGGAATGTATCGAATCCATTCTGCCTTATGTGGACATCTTCTTCTGCTCCGAGGACACGGCGCGTTTGACCTTCCTGAAGGAAGGCGATGCCAAGAGCATTATGAAGAGCTTCACGGAGGAGTATCCAATCTCCATCGTGGCATCCACACAGCGTATTGTACATAGCCCGAAGCGTCATACCTTCGGCTCCATTATCTACAGTGCCAAGGATGATACCTATTATGAGGAAGCACCTTACACCGATATTGAAGTCGTAGACCGCATCGGAAGCGGTGACGCTTATATCTCCGGTGTCCTGTACGGACTGTTGGCACATCCCGGTGAGTATCAGAGAGCACTGGAATATGGCAATGCCATCAGCGCACTTAAGAACACCATCCCCGGTGACCTGCTGTGCACCGACTTAAAGGAGATCCAGGGGATCATCAAGGAGCACAAATCCACCGGACGTATTGCGGAGATGGACCGCTAAAGCATTTCCCCTTCTTATCTGATCGAACAAATAGAAAACACAAAGCTCTGCCATGTTAATTTAAGTGCATGGCAGGGCTTTTTCTGTTTATTTTTAACAAAATTGAACCTA
>OHRW01000537.1_pt1 | contig 19417 bp, 16 predicted proteins | sample 1578541 | NCBI WGS metagenome assembly OHRW01 (sample SAMEA3879519, study PRJEB24766) | human gut metagenome | biome: human-associated habitat; feature: feces | place: USA | collected 1985/1987 | reverse complement strand
GATAAAGGGTTTGTCCCGATGCTGGGCCAAAAATGCCCGCACCCTCTCCACAGGGGTGTACATCTGGCTCTCCATATCCGAAGTGTCCGGATAGCTGCGGTCCCAGAAGATGCCCTCGTAATGGACCAGGCGGCTGGGGTCGGCGGTGCGGAAATACTGGCTCATCTCCCACAGGGTCTTACCGCCGTAGCTCTCATTGCCGCAGGACCAGATCAGGATAGCGGGGTGGTTTTTGTCCCGTTCCAGCATGGCTTCGGCCCGTGCCAGCACGCCTTCCCGCCATTCGGGGCGGCTGCCGGGGATCGTCCATAGATCCGAGTCGTCGGCGCCCAGCTTCTGCCAGGTGCCATGGGTCTCCAGGTTGGTCTCCCCGATCACATACAGGCCGTATACATCACACAGATGCAAAAAATAGGGGTCGTTGGGGTAATGGTTGGTGCGCACAGCGTTGACGTTGTGGGCTTTCAGGTTCTGCACATCCCACTCCATCTCGGCCCGGCTCACGGTGCGGCCGGTGCGGCAGCTCCATTCATGGCGGTTTACGCCGCAGAACACTTTCCGTTCAGCAGCATCTGGCTGCCCTGGCGCTCAAATTTGCGCAGACCCACCGGCAGCTCGGTGCGTTCGGCCACGGCGCCGTCGTGTTCCAGGCAGATCTCTGCGGTATACAGCTCCGGCTGTTCGGCGCTCCACAGGGCGGGGCGATCCACGGTAAAGCGGAAGCAGACAGGCTGCACATCCGGTTCTACGTCCGGGTCGGCCTCTCCTTGGCCGAATACCACCCCCTGGCTGTACTGGGCAGGGGTGCCCACCGGGGCGGTCTGGGTCTCACCATGAAAGACCACGGATACCTGTCCCGTGCCGCTGACCTTGCAGTCAAAGGTGACCACCGCCTGGGAAAAATCCGGGGCAAAGGTCTGCCGGACGGCGATATCTTCCAGGTGGACCACCGGTTTTGTGAAGAGCTTGACCGGGCGGAACAGCCCGCTCATCCGCCAGAAGTCCTGGTCTTCCAGCCAGCTGCCGGAGCAGAAGCGGTAGACCTGGATGGTCAGGGTGTTTTCTCCGGGGCGGACAGTGGCAGAAAGGTCGAACTCTGCCGGGGTAAAGCTGTCCTCGCTGTACCCGACGAACTGGTCATTGCACCAGACAGCGGCGGCGCTGTCCGCACCTTCCAGCCGGATAAAGCAGTTCTCCCACCCGGCGGGCAGGGTGAAACTGCGCTGATATTCCCCGATGGGGTTGTACTGCTCTGGGATCTGACCAGGGTGCAGCGCCTCGTGGCCGTCCCAGGGGTACTGGGTATTCACATAGTGGGGGGTGCCATACGGACGCCCGGGCAGATGCAGGCTCTGCATCTGGATAAAGCCCGGAACGGTCAGCTTTCCCCACGCAGAGAAAGGGGCGGACAGGGTCTCAGCATAGCGGAAATCCCACTCGCCGGACAGGTCCAGGCAAAGCGGCGCACCGGGGCGCTCCAGCTCCAAGGCGGCGTGGGGCGGCAGTCGGTGCAGCTGAAAGACCGTAGGGTCTGTCAGCAGCGCCGGGGTCATAGGCTCACGAATCGGCATGGTCCAGTACCTCCGTTTCAAGCAGGATATCTCCGGCGGGGATGGCGTAGCGCACCGCCGGCAGGTGGACATTGGGATGGTACAGGCTGGTGTTGGGGTCGCAGCCGATCACCACGCCCTGACCGCCTGCGCCCTGTACCCGGCAGCGCATCCCAGTGCATTGGGCTTCGGCGGCGGTATCGTCCACCATTTCGGTATAGCCGGGGGCAAAATTCGGGATGGCAAAGCCACAGTCGTAGGCTTCGCAGGCCCATTGGCTGTGGATCTGGTGGCGGCGGCGGTGGCCGTTGGCGGTGGGGGTGATGGTAGTGGTGACCTCGATACCGGGGAAGGGAGACCACTGGGACCACACCTGGCCTTTTTCGATCTTCCAGCTCTTGGACACCTTGCGCACAAATACATTGTCGTCGATCACAAAAGCCAACATGGAGTCCGGCGCAGCCTGGTGCAGGACCTCCCGGCTGCGGGAAGCGCAGAAGCCAAAACGGGTGTCATAGGCAAACTTTGCGTATTTTTCCGGGAACTGTCCGTGGCCGTGGCCTTCGTTGACACCGGCTGCATAGGCCGTCACCCGGCCATGGCGGCGCTGCACCAGCATATTGGCGTAGGGCATGGGCTTGAGCTTGTCCAGTGCGGGCAGGGGCGCGGCCTCTGCGGACCAGAAGGGATGTTCCTCCGGCAGAGCCAGCAGCAAAAAGCTCTTCATCCCCCAATAGGGGCTGCCCGGGGCGTTGTACCGCTCTGCCATATACATCTGCGGGTAGCAGTAGCCGATGGTCAGGATGCCGTCCCGGTCAAAGATCTTCTGGCCCAGCCACCACTGGAAGTTGCGCACGATGAGGCCCTTCATCACCGGCAGGGGCAGCGGCTCCAGCCCGGCCCAGATGCAGGCAGCCCAGAAGCTGTTCTGGGCAAAACGGTAGGACAGGCTGCGGCCAAAAGGCAGAGCAGAGCCGTTCTGGTCAAACCAGTAGACGAACTGCTGGGCGAACAGCTCTGCCCGCTGGCGGTACAGCGCCGCCCGCTGGGGGTCGGTGTCCGCTGCAAATTTGGAGTACAGCAGCCCGTAGTATTGGATGGCCCAGGGGATATAATAATCCTTCTGGACGCTGGCGCCGTCGGTGGACCAGCCGTCCCCGCTGTAATAGCTGTCGATCTTGCAAAGGCCGTCCTCCAGCAGCTCCGGGCTGTAGGGCATGGCCACGCTTTTCAGGGCAAGGTTTACGAGGATGCGGAAAAACTGCCAGTTGCAGTCCGGGATGGTGTGGGCGTTGATCTGCCCCAGCCATGCGGCAAGGTTCCGCTTTTCAGTATCAGAAAGCGGTGTCCACAGCTTTTCCGGTGTGGTCAGGATGCCGCAGGCAATGGCGGCCATCTCCACATAGCACTGGTCGTACTCCCCGGTGGTGCCCCAGTATTCGGGGTTTTTCGGGTCGGTGCCGGAGGCAAGGCCCCGGCGGTACAGCTGCTCAAATTCCGGGTCGCTGCCGCCGCCAGCCCAGAAGGGCACCAAGGCCCACAGCGGGCGGCTGAACGCCTCCAGCTCGATGGCATTACGGTCGTAGGTCACGCCGGTGTCACCCAGATGCAGCCGTGCGCCCCCGGCGGAATACAGGGGTTTGAGCGGGTCCAGAAAACGGTGCATCAGGGCTGCGAAATCCGCTTTGGTCTGTAAGTTCATCACCAGTACATCTCCCAGTCTTTGGTCAGGCGGGTCAGCGCCTCCATGTAGAAGTAATCGCCCCAGCTGGTACATTCGTCCACACCCTCCGGGGTGCAGGTGTTGTAGGGGCTTTTTTTGCTGTAAGTGCCGTGCAGCAGCTGGCCGGAACCGAGGGTGTCGGGCTTTACCGCATAGTTTGCGGTCAGACTAGCCAGCATCTGCCGTGCCAGCGTGCGCCACTGGGCAGCTTCTGTTTCGTCCACATATTTTGCTGCTTCCAGCAGGCCGCAGGCAACGATGGCGGCCGAGGACGAGTCCCGGGGTTCGCCGCTTTCCGGCGCAAAGATCATGTCCCAGCAGGGCACCAGATCCTCCGGCAGGCGGGAGAGGTAGAAGTCCAGCGCCTTGCGGAACACATCCAAAAACTTTTCGTCCTTGGTGTAGGTGTAGCCGATGGCGCTGCCGTACACGCCCCACGCCTGGCCTCTGGCCCAGAAGCTGTCGTCCTTATATCCCTGGCAGGTGCGGCCGCCCTTGGGGGTGCCGTCCGGGTTCATAAAGAAGGTGTGGTAGGTGCTGCCGTCCGGCCGGAAGGAGTTGGCCAGCGTGGTGGCGGTGTGGGCAGCGGCGATCTCGCGGTAGTGGTCGCTGCCGGTCACCTGCGCTGCCCAGTACAGCAGGGGGACATTCAGCATACAGTCAATGATATAGCGGTAGTTGTCGGGGTCATCCATGGTGCCCCATGCCTGCAAAAAGCGGCCGCTGGACTGGTAGCGGGTCAGCAGCTGGTCGGCGGCAGCGATAGCGGCGTTTTTGCCGGTCTCGCTGCCCACCAGCTTCCATGCCGCCACACAGGTGGGGCTGTACAAAAAGCCCATGTCGTGGTGGTCCACCTCCACCTTGCGGGCAATGCGGTCCGCAAAGCTGTCCACCTGAATGAGGGCGGCGGTCTTGAATTTTTCCTCCCCGGTGGCTTCATAGGCCAGCCAGATCTCGCCGGGCCAGAAGCCGCAGGTCCACTGGTTGTTGGCGCAGCCGGGGTAGATATTGCCAACGCTGGAATGGTTCTGGCACTGGTAGGTGTACAGGGGCAGATTGGTCTCCACCTGTTTGCAGGCATCGGCCAGTGCCTGCCGTGCCTCGGCATCGGTCATGGGATGGTTTGGATACTGCTGTTTCACAAGTCGTACCTCCAAGATCATACAAAAAAAGAAAGCGGGACGCGGGTACAGCCCACATCCCGCTCAGGGTGTCTCTGAGTGTCCAGATACACTCTACGGTCTTATTTTAGCCCTTGATGCCGGTGGATGCAACACCCTGCACAAAGTACTTTTGCAGCGAGAGGAAAACGATCAGCACGGGGATCAAAGCGACCACCGAGGCAGCCATGATCAGGCCGTATTCAGCCGAGTACTGGCTGATGAACATCCGCAGGCCGATCTGGATGGTCTTGAGCTCGGTCTTGGTCAGGTAGATCAGGGGTCCGAGGAAGTCGTTCCAGGTGTTGACAAAGGTAAAGATGGTCAGGGTGGACAGGGCGGGCAGGCTCAGCGGCAGCATGATGTGCCACCAGATGCCGTATTCGCTTAGGCCGTCGATGCGGGCTGCCTCACACAGCTCGCTGGGCACACCCTCGTAGAACTGCTTCATCAGGAACACGCCAAAGGCGCTGAATGCCTGCAGGCACATAATGGCCAGATGGGTGTTGTTCAGCTTCCAGGAACTCATCATCATGAACTGAGGAACCATGTAAGCCTGCCAGGGCACGGCGATGGTGGCAATGTAGCCCAGGAACAGTACGTTTTTGCCCTTGAACTGCATCTTGGCAAAGGCATACGCAGCAAAGGAGGAGGTGAACAGCTGCAGCAGCGTGACCACAACGGTGATCTTGACCGTGTTCTTTACAAAGGTCAGCAGAGGGATCTGCGTCCAGATGTCCACATAGTTCTGCCAGCGGGGATTTTTGGGGATCCACTGGATCGGGAAGCCGAACACGTCCTTGTTCAGCTTAAAGGAGGAGGACAGCATCCACAAAAAGGGCAGCAGCATACAGGCCGTGATGACGATGAGGAAAAAGTAGATGAAAAATTTGCTGGTGGCGTTGCGCCGCTTCTGGGACGCATGGTTTTTTACAACTGCGGTAGACATAGGGTCGTTCCTCCTTTCTTAGTTTTCGCCCTTGGAGCCGCGGAACTGGATGATCGTGACGATCAGCACCAGAACAAACAGCACCATGGAGATCGCGCTGGCGTAGCCGTACTTGGGGGTGTTGACAAAGGCTACATTATAAATGTAGTACACCAGGGTCATGGTGGAGGTGCCGGGGCCGCCCTGGGTGATCATGTACATCTGATCGTACACCTTGAAGCCGGAGATGGTCAGCATGATGATAACAAAGAAGGTGGTGGGCCGCAGCTGGGGCAGGGTGATGTGCCAGAACTGCTGCCAGCGGTTGGCGCCGTCCAGCTCAGCGGCTTCGTTCAGATCTGGGTTGCAGCCCTGCAGACCGGCCAGGTAGATGACCATGTAATAGCCCATGTTTTTCCACACGCTGAACAGGATGACGGTCAGCATGGCGGTGTCCTTGCCGGCCGCCCATCGGGGCAGGTTTTCGACACCCAGCTGGGACAGCAGCATATTGATGGGACCCATGGCCGGGTTGAAGATCATGTTCCACACCGCTGCCACAGCCACCAGAGAGGCTACATAGGGGAAGAAGGCCACCGTGCGGAAGAAGTTGCGCAGACGGACGTTCTGGTTCAGCAGCACAGCCATGGCCAGGCTGCACACCAAGGTCAGCGGCACAGTGCCGATGACATAGACGATGGTGTTTACCAGTGCTGCCTGGAAGGTCTTGTCGGCGGTGAACAGCTTGATAAAGTTCTTCAGACCCACAAACTCAATGGCGTGGCGGCCATCCCAGGAGCAGAAAGCCAGTGCAATGGCAAATACCATGGGCACCAGGGTAAATACGCAGAAGCCCACAAAGTTGGGGGCGATGAAGGAGTATGCGATCAGAGAGTCCCGGGTGGTCTTTTTTAGTACCTTGCGGGGTTTTGCCTGAACAGCGGCGCTGGGCATAGGGGAAATCCTCCTTTCAGGGGTTGCGATGGCATAAAAACAGGGCGGGCGCATCTTCGCCCGCCCTGCGCTTTATGCTTGCCGGCTCTTGCCGGGGTACATTCTTATCAGGGTGAGATCAGACCATAACAGAGGGAACCTGGTCGTTCATGTTCTGGATGCCCTCGTCCACGGTCTCGCTCATGGTCATGATGGCGTCATGCTCTGCATTCAGGATGGTCTCAATGTCCGAAGCATACTGGGTGTAGGGCATCTCCAGGTAGACGGCTGTGGTGCTCAAAGCCTCCACAGAAGCGGCGTCGGTGGGGAAGCCCTCGCTGGACTTGATGATCTCGCTGGTGGCAGCAGAGCCGCATGCGGGGAAGGTGCCGGTCTTGGCAATGGCCTCGGCACCCTCAGCGGAGACACACCAGTTGATAAAGTCCGCAGCGGCCTCTGCCTTGGGAGAATCCACGTTGATGGCCAGGCTGGTCACAGTGCCCAGGGTAGAGCCTGCAGGGGCGCCTGCCGGGTGGGGATACTTGGCGATGCCCCAGTTGAACTTGGTCTCGGCGTCCTTCATGTAGGTCTGCAGGGTGGCGATGAACCAGCTGCCCATGTTCAGCATAGCGCACTGCTGGTTCTCAAAAGCAGCGGAGTAGTGCAGAGAGCTGGTCTTGAGGTAGCCGTAATCCATGCAGATGCCGTCGTTCTGCTGCGCAATGATCATGTCGTAGGTGGGCTTCATGAAGTCGTAATTGCCATCGATGATGGTGTGCTCACCGTCCAGGATGGAGAACAGGGACACGGCAGAACGCCAGGTGTGGTAGTGGCAGCCGTAGACCTTCTGGTCGCCCTCGCCGCTGGTCATCTTGCGGGCCAGTGCATCGTACTCCTCCATGGTCATGTCGTTGGAGGGGTACTCCACACCGGCAGCGTCGAACAGGTCCTTGTTGTAGTACAGCACCCAGAAGTCGCTGCGGAAAGGCACGGCGTAGAAGTTGCCGTCGTCGGTGGTCAGCTGCTCGATGGTGCCGTTGAAGTCGGCGGTGTCCCGGGTCAGCACGTCGTTCAGGGGCTTGAGGTAATCCAGGTTGATCAGGTTGGCGTAGCCGGGGATATCTTTGATGGTCAGCACATCCAGGTCAGCGCTGCCCGCCAGTTGGGTTGCCAGAACGGTCATGTAATCGGTGGAGCCCAGGTCCACCATCTCGATGGTCACATCCTTGTGGGAAGCCATGTAGCCGTCCGCCATTGCCTGCCAGTAAGCGGTGGACTCCTTGTCCCAGATGGCCCACTGCAGGGTCACAGGGCCGGAAGCAGCTTCCGAAGAAGCGGCGGAGCCAGCCGGAGCAGCAGAGGAAGCTGCGGTGGAGCTGGAAGAACCGCCGCAGGCGGTCAGGGCAGCAGCTGCACCGCAGGCAGCGGCAGCAGCCAGGAAGGAACGGCGAGAGATCTTTTTCATCAGGGATATCCTCCTTGCATATTTTCAGCACACCGGCCTCGTGCAGGCGGTGTGTTTTTTCTGAAATTAGGATACACCAAAATGAACAGAATTTGAATGGAAAATCTCCACCTGCTGACTGCAATTTTTTCACGGTTTTTTGTAAAAGATGCAATATCTTATAGCGGGCCTGTACTTTTTATCCCGGATGCACAAAAGTGCTGCTGTATAGGACAAAAAAACAGAGAAGGTGCATAATAAACCGGTTGACAAACCCCACCGGATGTTGGTATTTTATTAGTTGCAACATTAGTTACAACGAAATGCGGACTGGAAAAATGAGGAGGGGAAGCTGCTATGCCTGTACAGAACCACCGCTTTCCTCTGCGCAGACAGATCGTGTGGGGGATGCGTCTTTTTACCGCCATCGTATCCCTGGCGGTGGGGCTGGCGCTGTTCTGGCTATCCAACCGATATGTGCGGGACAACACCCTGCAGTCGGCGGAGTTCAATCTGCGGCTGATCACCGAGGCCATCCAGTCCAGTCTGGACAGCGCCGATGATCTTTTGAACTGGGCGGCGGTGGACAGCACCATCCGGCTGTATCTGGACCGTTCGGAGCTTACCGGTGCCCAAACGATGACAGCGTACAAGGCAGCGCAGGAAAAATATCTTTCCAGCCCGCTGCAGACCCGGATCCTCCGGTTTTTTATCACCGATGAGCAGGACCGCTTTTTGCAGTTTGGCAAGCCGCTGCCCAACTCCATGGCGCTGGACCGTGCCAGTGTGCAGCTGTTCCTCAGCCGCGGGTATGGGATGGCCCTGTGGGAAGACCCTCTTTTGCAGGGGCATCCCCAGGGGCTGGTGCTCAGCCGCCCCATCCGTGCCCGCGTGGGGGCCGAGCATCGGGGCACGGTGTATCTGGGGCTTTCTCCCACGGTCATCACAGCCCCGGCCACCGGATATGCCATGGACCAGGGCAGTGCGCTGTACTGGGAGATGGACGGCCGGTTGTGGAAGATCGAAGAGGGGGAGCTGGTGGGATCGCAGGACCTGTTCTGCGAGGTGGAATTTCACCGGCTGAAGAATAAAGACCAGCCGGACTGGCTCCAGGAGGCCACCCAGACCTCTTTGCAGCTGGAAGGCCGGGAGTATCTGGCGGTGCGGGTCCGGCTGGAAGGCCGGGATGCGGCGGTGATTCAGCTGATACCGGAAAATACCTTTTTGCAGCAGCCGTTCTGGTACTGGGGTCTGCTGAGTTTTGGCCTGGTCCTGATCGTAGGGCTGAGCTACCTGCTGCAGCACTGGCTCAAGTGGGCCATCAACCGTCCGGTGGAGGCGCTGCAGGCCCGCATCGCAGCCGTGGGTGCCGGAGATTTTACGGTGGACCGCTCCATCGAGTGGGACAACGAGCTGGGGGACATCGGCCGGGGCATCAACAAGCTGGCCGGGGATATCGACCGGCTGCTGGCCAGCCGCATCGAGGACGAACGCCGCAAGCAGGATCTGGAATACCGGATGCTGCAAAATGAGGTGAACCCCCATTTTATCTATAATACACTCAACAGCATCCGCTGGATGGCGACCATCCAGAACGCCCCCGGCATTGCGGAGATGGTCACCGCCTTTGCACGGCTGACCAAGAGCATCTCCAAGAGCACCGAAAAACTGGTGCCTTTGCAGCAGGAGCTGGCACTGCTGAACGATTACTTTATCATCCAGCAGTACCGCTACGGCGGGGATATCGAGATCGAGGTGTCCAACATCGAGGATGAGAGCCTCTGTCAGGATTGCATGATCCCCCGGTTTACCTTGCAGCCTTTGGCGGAGAATGCCATCTTCCACGGCATCGAGCCGCAGGGCGGACATGGCAGCGTGCTTTTATCCATCCGCACCGACCCGGATACGGGGGATGTGCTGCTGACCATGACGGATGACGGTGTGGGTATGCCGGAACAGGTGCGCCTGCATGCGCTGGAGGAACCCACTGGGGCCGAGCGGCAGCAGAAGTTCCGCCATGTAGGGCTGTGGAACGTCCACCGCCGCATCCAGTATTCGTTTGGCGAAGCCTATGGCCTCACCCTGGAAAGTGAGGAGGGGGTGGGCACGGCGGTGACGATCCGCCTGCCTTACCGCAAACAGAAAGGAGCACAGGGATGATACGGGTCCTATTGGCGGACGATGAGCCGCTGGTATTGATCGGGCTGCAGGGGATGCTGGAGTGGGAGAAGCTGGGCTATACCATCTGCGGCACTGCCCGCAACGGCCGCCAGGCGTTGGAGACCATCCAGCAGGAAAAACCGGATATCGTGGTGGCGGATGTGAAAATGCCGCTGATGGATGGGCTTACCCTGGCCCGTACCTGCCGGGAAAAAGGCTCGCTGCCGGTGTTCATCATCCTGACCAGCTTTGAACAGTTCGACTATGTGCGCCAGGCGATGGGCGCCGGAGCGGTGGATTATCTGGTGAAGCTGGAGCTTACGCCGGAAAGCCTTACCGCAGCATTGGCGCGGGCTGCGGAGCGGGTCAAAAAGGAACGGGCGCTGATGGGGGAGCCGCCTGCCCCCTCCGGCATGGCCGAAGGACTGCGCAGCTACCAGGACAGTTTTTTTACGCGGCTGTACGCTGGGATGTTTCAGCAGGAAGAGGAGCTGGAAGCGCCGCTGCGCCGGTTGGGGGCAGACCTTGCGGCGGACCGGTATCTTCTGGTCAGCTGTGAGATCCGCCCGGCGGGCGCAGCACTGACCGACCCGCAGCAGATCAAATTGAGCTTCTCCTGCGCCAAAATGATGGAAAATCTGCTGAAAAACTATCTGCCCTGCTATGTCACCGGGGCCGATGTGCTGCGCTGCAATGTATTGTTCTGCCTGACGCAGACCCAAGCGGAGAACTACCAGCAGCTGGTGCGCCCGCTGCTGGAAAAAGCCAGTCAGATCCTGTACAACTACTTTACCGTGCGGCTGCTGTGGGCGGTGGGGCGGCCTACCTCCTCGCTGCTGGGGCTGGCCCGCCGCTGCCGGGAGAATGGGCATCTGCGGCCCCTGCTCAGTGAGGAGCAGCCCCTGCTGTTTGCCGAGGCGGAGGAGGGGGATGCCACTGCCGCCAAGATGCAGGTGGTGGCCCAGGTGCAGCAGTATATCCAGGACCATCTGTCCGAAAAGCTGGCCCTGGCCGATGTGGCAGCGGTATTTGGCATTTCGGCCAACTATCTCAGCCAGCTGTTTGGCAAGTATGGGGATGCGGGATTTGTGGAGTATATCACCGAGACCCGCATCGCCGCGGCCAAACGTCTGCTGGAAAAAGGGGATAAGAAGGTATACGAGATCGCACAGGAATTGGGCTTTGAAAGCTCGTTTTACTTTTCCAAGGTGTTCAAAAAGGTCACGGGCCTCAGCCCGCGGGAATATCAGCAGAGCCTGTAAGCTTTGCGCCGATCATGAAAGAAGGTGTGACCCTTGGTCACGGAACGTCTATCGTACCTGCCGGATATTCTGCCGGATTACCGTCCCTGCCCGCCGGCTTCCCAGCGGGAGTTTTGGCAGGCACTGCCTGCCTCGGCACAGGAGCGCTGGTGCAAAGCGGGGGAAGAGGCCCTTGCGCAGCCCATTGCCCCCCTGCCGCTGACGGCCTGGCTGGATTTTACACGCACCGGACGCCGCACCGGCTGGGAGGATGCCTATTTTTCCCGCCGGGCCCGGCTGTGTGCTTTGGTGCTGGCAGAGTGTGTCCAGCACAGCGGACGCTGTCTGGAACCGGTGCTGGATACGCTGTGGGCCATCTGTGAAGAGAGCGCCTGGCAGCTGCCCGCCCACAACAGCTATATCCGGGATACCCCGCAGCTGCCTTTGCCGGACACCACCCGCCCGGTGGTGGACCTGTTTGCCGCCGAGACCGGCGGTCTGCTGGCGCTGGTGCATTACCTGCTGGGGGCAGAGCTGGAATCTGCCGCCCCGGGCATCTGCCAGCGGCTGTACCGGGAGGTGGAGGACCGGGTGTTGCTGCCCTGGCGCAGCCAGCACTTCTGGTGGATGGGAGACGGAGCAGAACCCATGTGCAACTGGACCAGCTGGTGTACCCAGAACCTGCTGCTGGCCACCTTTTTGCTGCCCACCACCCAGACGCAGCGCCGGAGCGCCGTGCAGCAGGCGGCGTACAGCCTGGACTGCTTTTTGAAGGATTACGGCCCCGATGGGTGCTGCAATGAAGGCGCCCAATACTACCGCCATGCGGGGCTGACACTGTGGGGGGCGCTGGAGGTGCTGGGCACCATAGCCCCGGCGGCGTTCCGGCCGCTGTTCCGGGAAAAGAAGATCCATAATATTGCGGAATATATCTGTGCTGTCCATGTGCAAGGCCCCTACTACCTGAATTTTGGAGATTGCAGCCCCTTAGCTGGGCGCTGCGGAGCACGGGAGTTCCGGTTTGGACAGGCTGTGGACAGCCCGGCTCTGTGCGCACTGGCGGCAGAGGATTTGCGGGCAGACCCCGACCCGGACCGGCTGCAAAACCAGGACCGCAGCAGCCAGATCAACCTGTGGTACCGGCTGCTCACCGCCTTTGCACAGCAGGAGATGGAGGCGTATACCGCAGATGCGCCGCAAATGCCTACGGTGTGGTACCCCAGTGTGGGGGTCTATGCCGCCCGGCAGGGGGCATGGGTCCTGGGGGCAAAGATGGGCTCCAATGGGGACAGCCATAACCACAACGATACCGGCAGCATCACGGTGTATAAAAATGGCCGGCCTTTCCTGATCGATGTGGGGGTGGAGAGCTATACCCAAAAGACCTTCAGTCCCCAGCGGTACGAGATCTGGACCATGCAGAGCAGCTGGCATAACCTGCCTGCCTTTGACGGGGTGCAGCAGGCTCCGGGGGCGGAGTATGCGGCCAGCGGTATCCGGACGGGTGCCTGCTCCATTTCGGCAGAGCTGGCAGGGGCCTGGCCACCGGTAGAGGGGCTGGAGAGCTACCGGCGCACCGTGTCGGTCTCCGAACAGGGGGTGACGGTGCAGGATGTCACCGACTGGCCCGGACAGGTGGAACTGACCCTGATGACCCAGGCGCGCCCTGTCCCCGCAAAGGATGGCTTGCACCTGGAAAAGCTGGGCCGCATCTGTTTTGACCCGGACACAGTCGAGGCTGTGGTGCAGCCGGTGCCGGTCACAGACCCCCGGCTGCGTACCGCCTGGCCGGAAGAGATCTATCGGATCACGCTGCATTTCCGTCATGCGGTGGAACTGCGGCTGGAATAACAAAGGAGAAATAGAGTATGAGCACGATGAAACTGAAAGTTCTGAGCAAGACTGGTCAGACTCTGATGACCTGCAATGAGGATACCGAGGTATCTCTGGTATATACAGCACCGTATCAGCCGGGGGATTTTATTGCCCTGACCCTGGATCATCCGGGGCAGTACTGCGTAGTGCAGTTTGAGGATACCATGCAGCCGGTGCTGGCGTATATCGCAAAGCCGGAGGTCTGTTTTACCATCCCTACGGGAGAGCAGGCCTATTCGCCCAAGAGCTTTACCGGCAGCCGCCATGTCATCCGGGCACGGTTTGCCACCCCGGAGGAGATCGCCCAGCGGCGCAACCTGGCGTTTAACTGCTATGATACCCATCGGGATCTTGGCCTTTACCCCCACGCAAGCGCCAATGTGGAGACCCGCGGCGAGGCGGTGTTTGCCGCCCGCAATGCCATCGACGGTATGTGGGAGAACGCTTCCCACGGAGAGTGGCCGTACCAGAGCTGGGGCATCAACCGGGACCCCAACGCAGCCTTGACGGTAGATTTTGGCCGGGAGGCTGCTGGAGGAATTGCGCATCACCGAGCGGGCAGATTTCCCCCACGATAATTACTGGGTGCGGGCTACGGTGGAGTTTTCGGACGGCAGCCGGATGGAGATCCCGCTGCAAAAGACGAATAAGCCCCAGCGCATCCCGATGGAACCCCGCCGGGTGCGCAGCCTGGTGCTGAAAGAGCTGATCTCAGCCGACGGGCCGTCGCCTTTCCCGGCACTGACCCAGATCGAGGCTTGGGGCGTGGAGGCTGACGGGCAATGAGTATGTACGATGCCCTCTATGGCCGCCCGGGCCATGGGGTGAACCCCAATGAGCCGGAAAAAAAGGGTCTGGCCCGCTTTGCCCAGATGGTGGGGCGGGACCTGGGCCAGCTGCTTGGCACCAACCTGCTGGTCTGTGTGCTGCTGCTTCCGGCGGCGCTGGGGGTGTCTTTGGGGGTGGTGCTGATGCACCTGCCCCTGACGCTGGCTCTAGGAGCGGTCACCGGTCTGCTGGCCGGCCCGGCGGTGCTGCTGGCAGCGGATTGCTGTCTGCGCAGCCTGCAGAACGACCCGTCCCCCTGGCTGCCCAGAGCCAAACAGACCCTGGCAGCCCACTGGAAAGCGGCCTGCGGCTTTGGTGCGGCAGGCATGACCCTGCTGGGGGCGCTGTGCTTTGTTTCGGCCTTTTTGTTTGAGACGGCTGAACAGCAGGGCTACTACCCCGGCGTTGGGGTGCTGGTCTTTCTGGCACTGGATCTGCTGGTGTTCAGCGTGGCAGCAGGGCTGTGCGCAGCGCAGCTGCCTCTCCGGCGCAGCCAAGGGGTGCTGCGGGGCGCTGTGGGGCTGCTGCTGGCGCAGCCCGGCCGCTGTGTGGCGGGGGGCGTTGTGCTGATGGCCGGGGTGGGCGGTATGATCCTGCTGTTCCCGGTAAGCGTATTCTGGGCGGTGCTGTTCGGGTTCTGGCTGCCGGGTCTGGCGGCGATGCAGCTTTATTTCCCGGTGCTGCGGGAACAGTACGGCCTGACCGTGCAGCAGATCCCCCGGCCTGCGCCTGCACCCCAGCCGCAGACCGAAAAAGAACAAAAGCGGGCCCGTCGTGCCAACTGGTGGTACTATAACTGGGGCATCGTGGCGGTGCTGGCGGTGGTGGCGCTGGGCGTTGTGTATGCGGTACATGGCCTGACCACCACAGTGGACCCGGACTGCACCATGGCGCTGGTAACGGCAGAGGCGCTGCCGGATGAGGCGGTGCTGCGGCTGGAACAGAGCCTGACCCCATATGCGGAGGATCGGAATCGGGATGGCGTGACCGTGGTGGAGGTGTACAATTACACCTGGAGCGCCCATGCCCAGCGGACGGACATGAACAGCCAGATGGCGGGCGCCGCCCGGATGAATGCCGACCTTGCCAATGGGGAGACAAAGCTCTGGGTGCTGGAGGATGCCGACGGCTTTGAGCAGGCCTTTGGTGTGCTGAGTGAAAAACTTGGCCCGGACTGGAAGCAGAAGCTGGTGCCCTGGTCCGAGCAGCCCGCCTTGGCCGGGCTGGAGCTGGGCAGCTATGCCACGGCGGCCGATGGGTCGCAGCGGCAGGATATCCAGCAGCTTCTGGCGGAGTACCGGGTAGCGGTGCTGGCCCAGGACCCGCTGTGGGAAAGCCTGGACAAATGACAAATAAAGAAAAAACTCTCCCTGCTGTGTGCAGGGAGAGTTTTTTTGTCTGTGCTCTTGTGGTCTGGACAAAAATATGGTATACTGTCTTGTATGATGCGCCATCGCCAAGCGGTAAGGCAGAGGACTTTGACTCCTCCATCGCAGGTTCGACTCCTGCTGGCGCAACCATCAAAAAATCCGCACAGTTCGCTGACTTTGAGTGAATTGTGCGGATTTTCGTTTGTTTTTGCCGTTTTAATTGCGTTGTAGTATGCAGTGTTGTTCCGGATTGAAACAGCTGCAAAGTAGTCAAAACAGAAGATATATATTTGGGATGTTTCCCCCACAAGAAACAAAGGCCCGCAGGCTATGACACCTGCGGGCCTTTGTTTTACGGAGGCTGCTCCGCAGCAGTCTTTTCCCGGTTGATGTCCGCACCGTTCTCCTGCATGAGCCAGTTCAGCTGCTCCTCAGTAATGCCGGGGATCTTGTTTTTTACATCTTCACGCTTCATAAGACGGGGTTCCTTTCACAGTATAAAACCACGGTTTTGTGACGCAGTTCTCCGTCTGCGTCCGGTTGTGGGCAGGGTACGCACTGCCCGCTGCGATGGCACCGTTTGCAGGGTTTGAACCTGCCACAGCCGGTTTAATCGCAAGGCTGGAAGCTGCCTTATATAAAAACAGCATCTCTGCGATATGCAAGCCAACGTTGTTGCCAACGATTGAAAAGTTGGCTTGCGATGGAGACCGGTGCTCTGCCAACTGAGCTAAAACGGCATGAAAAAAGCGCCCCTGCCCGGATGGGCAAAGACGCTTGCGGTATTTGGTTGTTAGTCCCAGTCAGCATAGTGCTGACACTTGAGGCAGCTTTTGTGGGCTTCATCCCAGCTGCAAGGCGGGGTCTTTTCAGGCGGTAGCATCAGGCTGTCGTTGCCGATGTTTGAAATATCCCAGCAAAGGCCGTCTGCGATTTTGTGGTTAAAAATCGGGCAGAAAACCTGCGGGTCAGAAATCGGAGTTGTATTAAAAACCATGCTGTTTCATCACCTCGACGATTTGTTTCCCAGCATCGTCCAGCCAGCCTACCGTACCGATAGAACCATCTTGCCGGATGACAATGAAACCTTTTTCAGAATAATAAGCGTGCTGTGTACCGTTGCGCTGGCTGATTGCGAGAATGGCGTGTTCAGCAAGTTCATTGGCCTGCGCAAGGCTGATCTGCCGTTTTCCCATTTGCTCGATAGCGTGGCCCTCAAAACTTAGGGTGTTTGGCAACGCAGGAGGGGTAACAGCAGTTCCGGTCAATTTGATTTTACCAGATTGACGCAACGCCGTCAAATCGTTGTTAACGGCATCCAGTCGCTCTTGCCGTTTCGCCGCCCACGTTGCCTTACTGCTGGCGCTCCGCCCAAACCCGGCCACGCTGGTGCGGGCGCTGTCGGCCCTGCCGCCGGTGGCGCTGATAAAGTCAGCCAGCTCCTGACGGGCCTGCCTCAGCTTCACGGCACTGGCGGTGTTGTCCACCCCGGCCTCTGTTTCGGCCAGATACCGGCGCTTATACTTGCGCACGGTGCGCTCCCTGGCCCGCTGCATCTGGCTGATCTCGTACCGGGTGTATTTTTTCCCGTTGTACTCGATGTCACGGGCGTTGAGCTTTTCAAGGCTTTCCTGGGTCCAGGCAGGCGGTGCGCCCAGCTCCGGGAAGATGGCAGAAAAGGTGTGGCGGCAGTTCCAGCCGCAAAGTCCAGCCCCAGTGCCGTAGCCGGTGGCGGCTTCAAATTGGCCGCTGACGGTGTTGGCTGCAGAGACAGCACAAAACGGCACACAGCCGGAAAAATATGCGTATCGCTCCGGTTAATGGGACAGATACTGTGCTATACTTCAGATGCATTGCATAAATCGGTGGGAAAGCGATGTCTTGTATTTTTGGGCGTGAAGCTTATGCAGGGACGGAAAGCGCACAAAAGCCCCGCCTTTCGGCGGGGCTTTTGAAGAAGTCTAGCGGAGGTCAGTGCCGGTGGATACGGCGGGGACGCTTGCGCCCCTGCCAGCTGTGCAGTGCCAGCCAGCCCAGGTAAACGGCAGCGGTCAGGGCGCTGAGGGTCAGCACCACCCGCAGGTACAGGCTGCCGAAGAAATCCCGGATCTTAGAAATGGTGTACAGGACCGAACTGCGGGCGACATCCTGTCCGGCCACCAGGTTCACCATGCCAATGGTGTTCCCGGCCAGTTTCAGCTCCACAGTGCCCACGATGTCGCCCTGCTGGACAGGGGCGCAGACATATTCCGGCAGGTGGAAGAACTTTTGGGTCACGCTGCCATCTCCGGAGGAGGGGAGGATGGTCATCATGCTGTCATCCGGGTACAGCTGAAGACGGTCGGTCTCTGCGGAGTATTTCACGGGCAGCTCTGCCAGGGCTACGTCCGGGTCCAGTGCGGGCTGGATGGAAAAGCTGTCAAACACCCAGTCGATCAGCTTTGTGGTCTCACACAGGGCGGGGCGGCGGTTGGCATAGCCGTAATCGTCGCAGTTGTCCGGACTTTCCATCACGCAGAACAGATAGGTCTCGCCATCTTTACTGGCCCAGGAGACATAGCTCTGGGTGCCGGTATCTTTTTTATAGGCCACCACATCGCACATACCGCCCTGCATGGCGCTGCGATAGAACTTGCCGCCGCTGGAGCGGTTCAGGGCCATATTCTGACTGACCAGCACAAAGGACTTAGAGTGCTTTTCCTTGGCGGGCATCGTAAAGGTAGGGGCGGCGGAGATCTCTGCAAAGGCGTCAAAGCTCATCAGATACCGCAGGATCAGATACATATCCACAGCGGTGGTGCGGTTGCCGCTGTCCAGGCCGCAGGCATCGGTCCAGGTGCTGTCGGTGGTGCCAATGCGCTGGGACAAGGCGTTCATCTGGGTCACCCAGCCGGAGAGGTCGCCGCCGGTCAGAGCATAGGCCACGCCCATGGCAGCCTCGTTGGCGTTGCGGGTCAGCATGGCGTAGATGGCTTCCCGCACGGTAAAGGTCTCGTTGGAGCGCATATCGGCATTGTCCGTGTTGTGGACATAGTCCGAGATGGCAAAGGGCATGGTGAAAGTGGTGTCCAGTTTATCGGCGTAGTTGGTCAGGATCACCGCAATGGTCATATATTTGGTCAGCCCGCCAGCAGAGACCTGACGGCGGCTGTCTTTTTCGTAAATGATGATATTGGTGTCAGCGTTGACGATATAGGCGCTGGAAGCCTGTACCGAATAGACGGGGCTGGGGTCAAACAGGGCACAAGCAGGGGTCAAAAGACACCCCGCCAGAACGGCCAGTGTCAAAAAAAAGCTAAGCAAGCGTTTCATGTGGACAATTCCTTCAAAAAGCGATAAAATAAACTCGTATATCTTCTCCCAGTTATAGGAGAAGAACTGTATTTTATAATAACAGGTTTGCTGGGATGTGACAAGGGGCTTTGCGCCGCTTTCACACCCTGGGGGAGGCAAGGGCATGGTATATTTGACGGGTGACACCCACGGAGATCTGGATCGGTTCAAGCACGGCAAACTGCGCTGGCTGACAAAGCGGGACACAGTGATCGTGCTGGGGGATTTTGGGTTTGTGTGGGACGGCAGCAAGGCAGAGCAAAAGCGTCTGGCCTGGCTGTGCAAGCGGCCCTATACCATCCTGTTCCTGGATGGATCGCATGAAAATTACGACCTGCTGGCAGCCTACCCCACTGAGGAAAAGTTCGGCGGTCTGGTGCAGCACCTGGGCGGCAATGTGTACCATGTGTGCCGGGGCAGCGTGCTGGAACTGGAAGGGCAGAAATATCTGTGCTTTGGCGGAGCGGAAAGCCCCGACCGGGAGGAACGGGAGCCGGGGGTGAATTGGTGGCCCCAGGAGCAGCCCTCGGATGAGGAATACGCCCGCTGTGAGCAGAACCTGGCGGCAGCCGGGGGGCAGGTAGAGTATGTGCTGACCCACGACGCCCCAAGCAGATTTTTGGATTTTACTGCGCTGAAATGCGGCGAGACCAACCGTTTGCACCTGTTTTTGGACAGCATCCTGCTGAAGGCCCAGTACGAAAAATGGTTCTTTGGCTGTTATCACAAGGATGCGCAGCTTTCCACCAAGAGCCGCTGCGTGTTCTGCGACGTGATCCCCCTGGGGGACCGTCACGCCAAGCGGAAGTGATGGGGGGCAACCCTCTCCGTCACGGCTTCGCCGTGCCACCTCTCCCGAAAGGGAGAGGCTT
>OHRW01000528.1_pt1 | contig 19550 bp, 22 predicted proteins | sample 1578541 | NCBI WGS metagenome assembly OHRW01 (sample SAMEA3879519, study PRJEB24766) | human gut metagenome | biome: human-associated habitat; feature: feces | place: USA | collected 1985/1987 | reverse complement strand
TTGAGCACTTGATTAAAAAGGGAGCTAAAATCGGAAAGTATAGCTTTAAGTTTGGAGACCGAAGCGCCTCTATGGTCCGTCAGTTTATTTTCTCGATGGTAGAATCCCACATTTGGCCTGAACTAGACCGGCGCGTCAGTATGGGATTGGACTTTAGCAAAAGACCAGTTGTATTAAGCAAGTTTTATTCTTATCGCGGTCTGATGCTATCATCCTGCCATTGCATCCCTCTATCTGAATGGTTTCCTAAAATCATTGTCGTTCCCGATACTTTTGCCATAGTCCCCAACCAAAAGATAAACTATGTTATTGATAAAGAGTTGGATTTCATTGATAAAAAGACGGGGCAGCCACGCAAATGGGTACAAAAAGATATTGCCCAAAAGGTCATGGACATTGAGGTAAATGCATTTGATGGATGCGGTATCGCCCATCCCGCCCTGATGCGAGAGATCGAACATCGTATCGGCACAGAGGAACGCATCAATAGCATGGTGTTTCGTATGCCATACTTCAAAGGAGTGTTCAATGAAATCGACTATGTGAGTTTCTATGAGGAACGTGGAGTTACCGAGATTTGTGACATATGGGGGCAGAAGCACTCCGTAACACGAGATGCTGAACCCATGTTCATCGCTTGCGAGAGTATGTATAAAGGGCTAGGGTATTTTAAAAAAAGTGGGACGATTGACGATTGGAATACATATAAAGCCCTTCTCTTGAAAAACAATCATGCTTTAGGGATTGCAAAATAGAACTATCAACTCGACAAAGAAAACTTGGTCACGTTAGGCAATTATCAGTTGATTCAGGATTTGAGTGATGTCTCTTTTGATGACTTTAAGCACCTGGCTGACAGGTCTGTTGACTGGTACGAACATATCGTTAATGGCGATCCTATTTATACATATGTTTTCTTGGGAGCATTAGCTGATAACAACGAGCCACTGAGCCATTACGTTGCAGCCATTATGCGGAATCCTGCCATGATACAGGAAGCCGGCGTAAAGGATTACTTACATAGATTACTCGATAAGTATCGAAATGGTTTCAAGTGCGGGAAACTATTCTTGAAGTCCACCTTTAAGTTTCTTGTTCCCGACTTGATTGCCTTAATGGAAGCGGTTGCCGGGTTACCTATCAAAGGCTGTTTGGAGGCTGACGAGTTTTATAGTTTCGATAGGAATGGCGTGATTCTTGGCCCACGTTCAGTTGAAAGAAACCCCCATATATCCATTGGTGAACACGTGAAACTCACAGGAATTGATAATGAGCTTACACGTAAGTATTGTAGCCATTTAACGAATTGCATTTTAATTTCATCGACAAAATCTATTACGGCACAAAGATTGAATGGTGCGGATTTTGACGGCGACTTGGTAGATTTAATTGATGAACCGATTATTTTAAATGGTATTCCTGAAGAGACCCACATCGTAATCGACGTTGAAGATAAGATTACTTCTAAATCCGAAACAGATACTCCCGAAAATAAATTAGCTTGTACTTTGCGTGGCCTTAAAAGTATGATTGGAGAAATCAGCAATATGGCTTCTTCCTTCCATAACAAAGACACTAAAGATGAAGCTATGCGAAAGATGTTCAATTCTTACATTGACTTGCTAAGCGTTATAAACGGGAAGGCGATTTTTTGCAAGATTGGTCGCCCTATACGGTGACGTATAGTAAAAAACTTGGTGGACCTGCACAAGCAGGGTGTACATCGGACGTTAAGGAGCCGCAGGAAATGGCGGCCAGCTGATGTGCTAACAGGGAACCTAGCATAAGGGTGATGAAACGATCAATTACGGATGTCTTATGCTCCAATCCTGTGCCGAGCCTTGATTGAATTCAAGGAAGGTTAAGAGACTATCCCTAAGTGGAGTACATGACTGGCGAAATTCCAGCATGGAAGTACCAAGCTCTCGCCTAAAGCGAGATGAAGATATAGTCCACAATTTCGTGATTTTGCTAAGACCGGCGTGTTGTACCCTATTCCTCGAAACGTTGCTCGTCTTGCCAAAGGTCCGTATAGTATGCCCTATTTCTTTAAGTATAACGGCCCCTATTATGCCAGACTAAAAAATCTCAGTAAAGCGCATAGCAATATGAATCTGCTTTGTATGAGTCTGGAACGATGGGAGCGCAGCGTTCGCTGGCGGAGAAATCCCACTGCTTTTGATTGGCACATTATGCTCGACGAGGAAATTGGCTATGACCAGGAAACGTTTGACGAAATTGAAAAAACTTTCTTGGATTTTAATGTTTATCGCAAAGAGCAACTTGAGTTCGAGAAAAAATGTAGAAACTGGAATCTTTATCGTAAAGAACTGAAGGGAGTTATAAGCAGAGAAGAAGCAAAAACGTATGAAACAAATTGGCAGTCTGTTTACAACGTGTATCGCAATAGATGCCGCGCTGTATGTCCCAATGTACGGGAGCTTGCTAATATTTTGGTGGTCTTATGTTACGACAAATATCCCGGCAAGTTCAAAAAGTTCTTATGGCATATGGCCGGCGCGGGCGTTGTTGAAAACATAAAGCCCATTCCAGTAAGATTACCCGTTCATGACCCAGATGGAGAATATGACTATCTGGGTCAAAAATACAGTTTGGCAGAACCACAATTATATGAGGCGAGGATAAAGAAATGAAATTCAGAAAAAGAAAGGTTCGCTGCTCTAAGTGTGGCAGCAAGATGGAGTTAAAGTCCAACATTACCAAGTTTTTTGAGTATCAGGGAAAGCTTGTTCCGGTTCCTGATATTACTGCCCTATATTGTTACAAGTGCGGCAATTTAATGTTCAAATGGGAAGAGAGTATGCGTATTGCAGAATATATTCGCCAGGTTGTTGGTGAAGCAAACGATAATGAGGAGAATTAAATGGCATACACCACATTTTATTGTAATGAATCGTTGCTCTTAAATAATTGGGAGTATTACAAGGAGTCCAACCTGATGTTGAAAAATCTTCTGAGACGGACTTCTCTCTCCCCTACCGATTGCGCTACATATTATTTCGAGCACATGAAGAATCCTCAGTCTGTTACTTACGATAGAAGCTATTTGATCCAGACGTTTTCACGTGGACGAAAAAATATCATCCCACTTATGGAGAAGAAACAGATTGTGTTATACAAGCACGATTTTGAATACATGAAAATGGCTCAGAAGGTATTTCATATTACCTATCATCAGTTGCGTATTTTGTTTGGCGTGATTTTCTTCTCACGTTTGTTTGAAGATGCAAATGTAGCCCTTGACACCATGTTTAAGCTCAGACGTTTCGCTGGATGCTTTGATGAGGAAACGAATATTGTGTACTGCAAAGCCCTGACGTGGGATGGTGGTTATAACACTATTGCAGGACTCAAGGAACTATCTGAGGTGTATCACCTATTGGTTCGCATCCCTACGAACGAAACGGGTTGTATTTATCAGTATCCGTGGTTTGACTTGGATAACAATGATGCAATCGAGTATGTTTTTAATGTAACGCTTGAAAACAATCGCCTTAATCTGAGTAACCTTGTCAGCAAATTCTTTTCCCCCAATCAATGTTATTGCATGATTTGTGGTGATGAGTATTATGCCGACAAACCTAATGCCAGCTTGTATTGCAAAGATTGTGCTTTGAAAAAGGAGCAGCTACGCATACACAGGAAAAATCAACGAAGATAAGTTGATGGACCGAAATAACTAGAGTGACTATAATGAGTGAGATATGAACTTATCTCAAATAATAATATAAGGAGCATTTAACATATGATTCGAGTTACTAGAAATGAAGCCCTCTATCTCCGCAAGATGATTCCTGGTGTACATATCACGCGCACCACACATAAGTGGTATGCAGAAGAAGTTAAGTCGGTTTTGACTTTGCTGCCGGATAATGCGGAGGCCGTTGAGTCTCTCGCTGAACTGAATCGGTATTACCGAAAGAACTATGATGTGAGGGCACTAAATGAGTGATTTAAACAAGCGCGACAACGAAACTCAAGAAGAATACATTCTCCGAATTGGAGATGCCTGTGTATCGGGAAATCTTACTTGGGCCAAAGCAGCTGAATATTTGAATCAAGCATTTGGCTCCAACTATGGAGAGTGTAAATATCGAAAAACATTTAAGGCTTGGAAGGCCGGATATGATTATGCACAGCAGACTCGTTCAGATGATACGGTCAAGGAAGAACTGAGACAGATTCGGCTTGAACGAGTTAAGGCTCGCGATGAGCGCGCCGCCATGAACAAGGTCTACCGTGAGGTGGCTCGTGCTGAATCAATCAAGGAGATTATTGAGAAAGCAGTTCAGTCGTATACGCCAGACCAGTTTTTAAATGTTGTTCAATACGATAAAGGCGAACATGATGCCATTGTCTGTCTATCGGATCTCCATGCTGGCATCGGAATTGATACTGCATGGAATAAGTTCAATCAAGATATTTTATCTTCTCGATTGGAAAATTACCTAGCGCAGATTACGAATATTGTTAGCCGACACGAGGTCAAGACTATTCATGTGCTGCTCCTTGGTGATTTAATCAGTGGGCATATCCACATCAATTCTCGTGTTGCAAACAATGAGTCGAGTATTGAGCAAGTGATGCTTATTTCCGAGCTGTTAAGCAATTTTCTGGCAGAGCTAAACAGAATATGCGCAGATATTAATGTGTATTCAGTATGTGGAAATCATTCACGACTATTCCCCAACAAGGATGAAAACACGCCAGAGGACAATCTTGAGGCCATTATCCCCTTTTATCTAAAGGCTCGCCTCCAGAAGATCGACTCGATTACTATTCATGATAATCAACTTGACCCCTCCGTTGGCGGTTTTAAGGCAAGAAAAAGTTTTATCATGTATGCTCATGGTGACAAAGACTCCCCCTCTTCTGTTGCTGAACGCTTTACCATGATTATCAAGCGCCCTATCGACATGATTTTCCTGGGACATCGACATACAAACGGACTAACAACGGCCAACGGGACAAAGGTTATCGAAAGTGGTTGTGTATGTGGGTCTGATACATATGCGGTGGGCTTACGAAAAGTAGACGTTCCTCAGCAAGTGGTTGCAATCATAGATGATGATGGTCTTTCATGTCTGTATGATGTTAAACTAGAAAAGTCACCTAATATTGTGATTTAACATATAGCGCTTCACCAAACGGTGGGGCGCTTTTATATTGCGGGTAGTTGCGCTGGAGCGCAAGCCAGTTTCATAGGCTGCGCGTTAGATTGGTTCGATTCCAATACCCGCACCCAACAATTTTTTAAAGAAGGAGGATTAGCTATATATGGATGACAATACTCAAGATCCCCATGCGTATTTCTACTGCTATTCACGCAGATGTGCGTTGTTTATTAGGTCCATGGGAATCTTTTATGACAAGATTGGAACCCATCCTGTGACTGGGGCAATCTATACTAGATTTGAAAAGACGCAAAAGCTTATGAGCGTTTTGAAGTTGTGGAATGAAATCAAGTATCGATTTGATTCCCCTGCCGAGGAGGTGGCCGTCAATGCCCAGAACGACCGCACCTAAACGGCAGCCAAAACTAAAAGTTCCCCCATCGTGGAGCGGATGCCGCTGCATGAGATGTGGAAAAATCTTCGATGTGCGTGTTCGGAACTTTTCAAAAACACAAAGCCAATGGTTTTTAGGAAATGATGGTTTTATCCCCTGGTGCAACGATTGTAAAGAGGATATGTTCAACTATTATACCCAAAAATACGGCAACGAAGATGAAGCTATCAAACGACTCACCATGTTGTTTGATGTGTTTTATTCAGAAGATTTGATTGAAATTGCAAACCATTCAGCTGACGGTCCAAAGATTAACACTTATATGGGACGTGCAAACATGCGCCAGTACAGCAACAAATCTTATGATGATACGTTGGACGAAGAGAAGAAGGCTGCTCTTGCTGCTGGCGATACAAGCAAAACAAAAGTCACTGCAAAGATGATTAAGTTTTGGGGTCCTGGATTTGACGAAAGCGAATACCTGTATCTGGAGGAGCATTACAAGAATCTAATTACTCGACTAGAATGTAAAACCGCCACTCAAGAGATTCTTTTCAAGCGAATCGCCAAAGCCGAACTAAACTGTGATAAGGCCGACGTTACCGGGGATCCTAAGAAAATCAAAGATGCAAATGACAATCTTCAAAATTTGATGGGTTCGGCCAATGTTAAACCCAATCAGACGAACGACAATTCTTTATCGGAATCTAATACCTTTGGAACCCTGATTCAGAAATGGGAGGAAGAAGAGCCTATCCCTGAGCCGGCTCCTGAATGGCAGGACGTGGACGGTATCGGCAAGTATTTTAGAGTGTGGGTGCTAGGGACATTATTGAAAATGTTCCACCTTAAAAATCCATATCAAGATGAATTTGACGAAGAAATGGAAAAATACACAGCACACAAGCCCGAATCCACACAAGACGACTCCGCTGATACAAATTTGCGTGAGGCAATCTTTGGCGTTGGAGACGGGGGTGGTTCACCATGAGCTACAAGCCCACAGATAAAGAAATCGCCAACACCAAGTCAGAGCGAATTATGAACACGGTCGCTGTCAGGGCTTCATTCTATCGTGCCAATCCTCAGCGATTTGCGAAAGATTATCTTAATTTGAATTTAAAGCTGTTTCAGCAAATCCTTTTATTCTTAATGGTCCGTAGTACGGGTTTTTGCTGGATTGCCGCCCGCGGCTTGGGCAAGTCGTTTCTAACAGCTGTATTTTGCGTAATCACTTGCATACTATGGCCAGAGTCCAAAGTGTGCATTGCGTGTAAGGTGCGAAGCCAGTCAATAAATATTCTGGATGAAAAAATAATGAAAGAGCTGTACCCCAATAGCCCCTTGCTACGCGCCGAGATAAAAGAAGTGAATATCAATAACCAGCGAGCCGAGATAATATTTAAAAACGGCAGTTATATCAAGGTAGTGACTGCTACGGATAGTAGTCGCGGAAGTCGATGCACTCTACTGGTATGTGACGAATACCGTCTGTTACCCAAGGATGTCATCGACCTGATTTTGAAGAAGTTCCTGAATATCGTCAGACATCCTGGTTATCTCAACAAGCCAGAGTATAGTCACCTGGCTGAACGAAACAAAGAGTTCTATTTAAGCTCTGCCTGGTTCCAAAACCATTGGAGCTATGAAAAATGTAAAGACTTCTTTGTGAACATGATGGACCAAAACAAAAAATACTTTTGTGTGTCATTCCCCTATCAAACTTCCATCATGAGCGGATTGCTATTAAAGGAAGCCGTCGAAGATGAAATGTCCGAGTCGAGCTTCTCTGATTTGAGCTTTTCCATGGAGAATGAGTGCTGCTGGCTTGGCACGACTGAAGGCGGGCTTTTCCAGTTTGACGACATCAACAAAACTCGTGTTATTGAGAAGGCATTTTATGCGCCGAACATTGTGCTGGGGCAGGCCCAATACGACCCGCCCAAAAAGAAAAAAGATGAAATCCGCATTTTAACTGCCGATATAGCACTTATGAGTAGTCGGAAAAACGACAACGACGCAACTTCTATATTCCTGAACTGCCTCATTCCAAACAAATCGGGGCGGTATACAAGCAACTTTGTTTACTCTGAAAACCTGGAGGGTGTATCCGCTCAAGACCAGGCATTAAAATTCAGGAAATACTTCGATTACTTTGACTGCGATTATATTGGAATCGACTGTCGCGGCGTTGGTCTCCCTATTGTTGACCTACTGATGAGCGATCTCTATGATCCTGAAACAGGAGAAACGTATCCAGCAATCTCTTGTTGCAACAATCCAGACATCGCTGCACGCTGTTCTGATAAAACCGCCCGCAAAGTTATTTGGGCAATCATGGGTAGTCCTCAATTTAACAGTGATGTGGCTCTAGCTTTGCGTTCTGGGTTCCAACAAGGCCGAATCCATTTGCTTCAAAGCGAGTATACCTGCGAAGACCAGCTTCGTCGTTTCTATAAAGGTTATGACAAAATGTCTCCAAGTGAGAAGGCTGCGCTTCAACTCCCCTACATAAACACGGGATTGGCCGTTAATGAGCTGGTCAACTTAGGCTATGAGTCAGTGAACAATGGTATCAAAGTGAAGGAGAAGTCCGGTTGCCGCAAAGACCGCTATTCTTCCCTATCCTACAACTATTTTATCGCACAGCAAGTAGAGCGCGATGTTGGAAAGAAGAAGTCGAGTGCAAAAGCGTTTACTTTTGATTTTAAAATGCCAGTTTTACAGAAAGGAGGGTGGTAAATGAGTTCCCCTCAGAAAAAAATCCTTGTGACCAATTCAAACACGGGCGCTCAATCGTCTATTTTGTATGATGATTTACTTAAAAGCGCCTATGCCAACCTGTCGCGAATTCAATTAAGAAATCTGAATTCTAATTCTGACAGCAATCCGACTTTCTATAAATACACAAAAGAGCAGATTGTGTCGTTCTTGAGTAATCCAGCGTCAAACGAAAAACAGCTCCGCGATATGAGCCGTTACCTTTATAATATTTCGAACTATTATCGTAGACTGATTCAGTATTTTGCAGACATGTCAACATTTTCTTACGTTGTCGTGCCGTATGGATTGGACCGCGCTAAGAGCATCAATGCGAATAAATTCAAAAAAGGCTATCGTGCGACTATTGACACGTTGGATCGGATGAATATCCCGCATGAATTCTCTCAGGCATTTAAGATTGCGTTCCGCGATGATGTTTATTACGGATACAAATGGGAAAGCGGCGACAGCTTTTCGCTGCAATACTTAGACCCTGACTACTGCAAGATTTCTAGCAAGGAAGATGGCTGCTACAACTTTGCTTTTAACTTTTCGTACTTCGATTCGAACCCGGCAAAGCTTGCAAACTATCCACCGGAATTCGAGACCATGTACAATCAGTACAAAAAGGATAGCCAAAACTATAAGTGGCAGGAACTTGATAGCGCCAAATCCATTTGCCTAAAGGTTAATGACCAAGACATCATTCCGATCCCCCCTTTTGTAAGCCTGTTTAGTGCGCTTGCAGATATTGAAGATTATCGTGCCATCAGCAAAAATGCCAGCGAAGCCAACAATTACAAGGCTTTAGCAATGGAGATTCCTGTAGATGACAAGGACGGTTCGTTGCTGATTGATTATGATTCTGCTAAAGAATTCTATGATATGATGACTAACGTTTTGCCGCCTAACATTGGTGCAATTTTAACGCCAATGAAGATTAGCAGCTGGAATTTTGAGCGTAATGGTGTTATGAGTGATGCAAATGAGGTGTCTAAGGCCGAATCGACCATGTGGGCGCAAGCTGGCGTTAACCGAATTTTGTTTGGTGGCGGTGATGACCCTTCCGCTTCAACCCTTAATCTGTGTACAGTAAATGACCAGGCGATTGTTTTTGATTTGCTGAGACAGGTTGAGCGCTGGATTAACCGAACGCTTAAAAGTGTTTCGACCGCTTATAAGTTCCGCGTGAAGTTCCTACCTGTTACCCAGTACAATCGCACCGACATGTATGCTCAGTACCTCAAGGGTGGCCAATATGGTTTGCCCATGAGATCGGCAGCCATTGCGACTATGGGATTCAATGGAACGGATGCCGAAAACCTACAATACTTAGAGAATACAATTCTCAACCTTCCTAAGAGCGAAGTCCCCTTCTCTAGCTCTAATACACAGCCTGCTGAAGCTGGTCGTCCATCAAACGCCAGTGAAGGAAAACCGCTGAGCGATGCTGGAGAGGTTACTGCCGATAGACAGGAGGCGTAACTATATGAGTGAGAATGTATTTGAAATTGTGGTTAAAGGCTCCCACGCCGCCGGGATGTCTAAGTTTTTAATTGACAAAGGCGCTTCTTTTTTAAGGAAAGATCCCCCCAATGACTATGTTTTTGTTCATGATTCAATATTCGATGCTGCTCTAGCCGAATTGGAAGTTTCAATTCGTCAGGGCTTTTTTAATGAAGGGAGGTGAGCATCAATGAATTTGAATTTGCCTGTCTCCTTTTCTAAAAAAGCAGAATATGCGTCAAAGGACTATCGTTTTATTGAAGTGACTATTGATGTCATGCATACCGGAAAGAACCTTAATAAGACAAGTTTTGAGAAGATCGCAATCGACAAAGCCGCCCCCACAATTTGCAACACTCCAATTTTGGGTTATGTGGTGAACGAGGACGACGATGACATTAAAGATTTTCGTGGCCATGAACATGAATTGTGGATTACTGATGATACCGTTAAATATGTTTATTCGGGGCAAGCGTATGGTGTAATTCCCGAATCTTGCAATCCGCGCTGGATTGTAAAAGACGATGGTAATGGTACCGAGCGTGAATACTTACAGGTCGATGGCTTGATTTGGACTAAGTTTTCGGATCCTGTTGATATTTTCGTCCGTGATGTCACGAAGGCTCATAGTGTTGAACTAACCGATATGATTCTAGGAAAAGCGGATGAAAAAGGATACACTCCTGTTACTGCATTTAAATTTGATGGGTGCTGCATCCTTTCAACCACAAATCCAAAGATTCAGCCAGCCATGACTGGTAGTTGCATTACCGCTAATTTCTCGGTTGAAGATATCGCCGCTCAGGTTCGAGATCGCCTTTACGAATATCAGGCTGCTCGTTTAGAGCTGGACAAAACTATCAATGAGAAAGGAGACAAAAGTTTAATGGAAAATACAGAAATGAATACCGTGCAGGAGCAGAGCATGCCGGAAACTCCGCCTGTTGAGAACGTTGAGACCGTTGCTCAGGAGTTCACTGCGGAAACTGAAGCCCCAGCATCCGATGAATCTGCTACTAGTCCTGCCGTTGACGCTACTTTCGAGGAAGCATCCCCTGCTGATTCTAATGAAAATCAACCCCAGGAAGCTGAACAACAGTATTCTTTGAGTGCAATACAGATTCGGGATGGAATCCTGGCTGCCCTTGAGGAATTTAAGGTTCCGGCTATTTGGGATGAGACCGTAACGGTTCTTCGTTATTGGTTTGAAGATGTTCAGGATAACATTGTAATTGTAAGAGATTACGCTACTCGTCAGCTGATGGGTATCCCCTTTACTATGAATGGTGACAATGTTGTTTTGGAATACGAAAGCGCTAAGCGCATGAAGGTGACTTATGAGGAGTGGGACAACGGTGAAGTGTTGCCTGGCACTTCTGCCATGTTTACTGAAATGGCAGATGCCCTGGCAAAACTGACGAAGTCTTATAACGAGGCTTCTTCTTCTCTGAATGAAATCAAACCCAAATATGAGTCCTATGTTCAAGCTGAAGCCGAGGCTAAGGAAGCCAAGGAGAAGGAGCAGCGTGCTGCTCTGTTCACGCTGATGGATAAGCAGCTAGGCGATGATCCCGCTTATACCGTTTTGAAAAATGATAAAGAGCTTTGCTACTCTGAGCTTGAGACCAAGTGTTATGCTTTGATCGGTCGCAAAAAGAGCGCTGAGTTTTCTTATATCCCCAACAACGACACCAATAGCAACGTGCGGTTTGGAGTCGATGGCACACAGACCGCTGAAACCCGTGCCTATGACGGGCTGATCGAACGTTATCGTGCAAATAAGTAACTTATATCATTAGGAGGTAATTAATTATGGCTAAACACGCTGTTGTGCGCACTGACCTTCTGTCTGGGACCACCGATGGCTCTCAGCTGAATAGCGTCATTTTCTACAAGGATAGCAATCCTGCCGCTATTGACAATGCTCAGTTGGTGGTTCTGGATGAGCAGCTGGGTCGTGAGACTTATAAGGCTGTCGCTCCAAAGGCTGAGTCTACCCGCAAGGATCTGCGTCTGACTGCTGGCGTTGAGATGTTCTACGACCAGAGCCGCACTCACTATCTGACTGAGTGGGAGAATGAGGCCGGCAAGCCCGTGCGAGTCTATGCTCTGCCCACTCATGGCGGTTTCTCTGCTACGGTCGAGGCTTTCGATAAGAAGCCCGAAAAGGGTAAGTTCGTTGGCTTTACCGCTGAGTCCACCAAGATTACTGTGCAGGAGGCGGCCGATGATAAGACTTTCGGCAAAGTCACCAGCATTGAGTCTAGTGGTTACGGTGAGGGCCGTTACAAGTACTACTACATTACCCTGGTCTAAAATCTGTCTGATTCGATACTTACAATCACCGTCTGCTAAACAAGCAGGCGGCTATTTTTATATAGGAGGTACAAGTCATGGTTGACGCTAATCTGGTCAAACTGGCCATCGATGGTTACAAAGGTCACGTCGCTGGCAATTATTCCGTGAGTGATGCTCAGGAGACTCTGCGCGCTGCACTGGTCGAGGCAAACGGCGGCAAAACTTCTTTTGATATTAAGGATGTGCGTGCTGGTCGTTGCGAGAAGGTGTTTACTATTGTTGAGGAGCTGGTCAACGCTATTTCCGAAGAGGGTCTGCGTGGCGACGAGTTCTTCATGAATATGGTCGAGGACCGCAATATGGCACTGGGCGATACCCCCGTGTTCCATATCGAGCGCGATTCTCTGCTGGCAGTTGCTGATATTGCTGAGGGGACTCAGGGTGTTCGCCGTCAGCGCATTGAAGGTGGCACGGACATTACCGTTACCACTCAGCTGCACGCTGTTAAGATTTATGAGGAACTAAATCGCGTTCTGTCTGGCCGCATTGACTTTAACAAGCTGGTCGATTCCGTCTCCCGCTCTTTCGTGAAGAACGAGCTGGACTCCGCATACGCCGCCTTTACCGGCATGTTCAATAAGTTGCAGGCTCCCTACTCTGAGAGCGGCAGCTATGATGAGGAGAAGCTGCTGACTCTGGTGGAGCACGTTGAGGCCGCTACTGGTCAGACCGCTATGATCGTCGGCACCAAGAAGGCCCTGCGTAAGGTCACTACTGCTGTCGTGTCTGATTCCGCAAAGGAAGATCTGTACAACATGGGTTACTATGGCAAGGTTGCTGGCATCCCGATGGTTGCTGTTAAACAGCGTCATGAGGCCGGCTCTAACAAGTTCATCCTGGATGACAAGAACCTGTACATCTTCGCTGGCGATTCCAAGCCCATTAAGCGCGTCACTGAGGGTGATGTTGTTATGCTGACCGGCAATCCTATGACCAATGCAGACCTGACCCAGGAGTTCCTGATGGCTAAGCGTACTGGCATTGCTATTGTTATGGACCGCGATTACGGCATTTACAAGATGTCCTAAGTTTATTGGTTGACTGAATATCGGCAGGGCAAAAGCTCTGCCGTTTTTTATATTAAATAGGAGGATTAATAATGGCAAGACGTGTTACAAAAACCACGGCATCTAAAGCTGACTCAGCCCAGGATGTTTTTGAAATCACTAATGACACTATGGTCTCGTGCCGCAATGGTACGGCGGGCAATCTAATTTACAAGTCTTTATTGAACCCCGGATACACGGTTGAATGGGACGGTTTTGGGGATACCCAGGACCTTGAGTATCGAGAGTTGGTTTCGATGCGTGGTAATCAGCGGCGTTTCTTCGAGGACAACTGGATTCTGATTGATGATTATCGCATTATTCAGAAGCTGGGCGTTGACCGTTACTATCGGAATAGTCTGACGACCGACCACTTTGATGAGGTTTTTTCAATGCCTGCTGACAAAATCAAAGAAGTGGTTCCCTCTCTCCCTGGTGGCACCAAGGATGCAATCGCAAGCCGGGCAAAGGATAAGATTGAATCTGGCGAGCTGGATAGTCGCAGCGCTATTAAAGCTCTTGAGGACTCCCTGTCCGTTGAGCTTGAAGAAACAATTTGAGGTAAAGGAGGCGGGCTATGACACCCACTAGTTTTGAAAGTATTTACGCCCGCTGTCGTACTCGCATTAGAGACTACGATAAAGAGGGTTACACTGATGAGCTATTTCAACAGATGGAGCGAGATCTGCTTGATGCTGCTATTGATGATTTTGCTGATATTTGCGTTCAAGACTTGACGAATCTCGATGACGAACTGGAGCAGTTTAATATTGAGTTGTCTCGAAAAGAGCAGAGTATATTGGCGCTAAGTATGATTGTACATTGGCTTGAGCCATATGTTTACAATTCTGATGCCCTAAAAAATGTAATGAGCACGAAAGATTTTTCGCTGTTCTCCCCTGCTAATCTGTTAGAGAAAATGACAGATCTATTGCAGATGTCTAATCGACGGCTTTCTGCTGAAATGAACCTTTACTCGTTTAAGGTCAACAACGTTTCGGCGCTTACTGAGTAAGGAGGCCGAGATGACTAGAGAGCAGTATCGTGACTTTTTAAAACAAAACGGAGCAACTCAAAGAGAGCGCATTGTCCATAAGGCAATTCACGACACAAATACAATGGGGCCAATCAATCCATCATGTAAGGATGTCACCATTGATGGTGAGCCGCGCCGCCTTATCGTTATTTCTGCAAACGTTACAAATCGGAAGACAATACATGCGCTACCTGGAGAGGATTTTTCTGTGGGCAGCATCATTGTGATGGGTGGCAGTCATTGGCTGATAACTGAACGTGATTTTGATGACGAGGTAACGGTTAGCGGAAGAATTCAAATTTGTCAGAAAGAAATTGTTTGGCAAGATGAGGATGATTTGAGAATTTGCTCGCTATGGGCAACAGTTGAAAAACCGTATTACTCGAACTTGAGCGAAAACAACAACATTGGGTTTTCCACTCGTGAGTTTAGAATTCAGATGCCTTTCGATGAGTATTCTTCAAGACTTAATGTTGGAAAGCGGCTGATGCTTGAGATTATCAATGGTGAGCCTAAGACCTATCGTATTACATCTGTTGACCAAATGACGGGACGAGTTGACTATAAGGATGAACAAATCGGATTCCTTTCGTTTAATGTAGAACAGGATTTGTATAACCCTGAAACGGACAATCCAGAAAAGATGATTTGCAACTATATCCCAGTCGAGCAAGATCCTCCAGCACCCGAAGAACCGATGCTTCCGATTGAACCGCCCCCTCCCCCACCAGCGAAATTAAAAATCGCTTTCAATGGTGAGCCGGCAGTTCGTGCAGGTGGTTTCGGGAAGGCGTTCACCGCTTCTTTAGATGGAACTGATGAAGAGATTGTTGCGGATTGGATATTAACGGGAAATCATGTGCCCGACGGTATTCACCTCAAGCCTTCTGGCGAAGCAACTACCGCTCAAAAGTGTATGGTTGTTGCGGAGGACAACGTTGACTTGATTGGTTTAACAGTAGAGCTGAAAGCGTCCTATGGCGATTCGGAAGCTGTAATTAGTTTGGAGGTGATTTAAATGTATCTTAAAGAAGTTGGTACATTTAAAAATAAAATCGTCTCTAAGTTAATTAACGACGAAAATATTGTCGATGTTTTGCTGGGAGACGTTTCTCGCCTAGATGATCCAGAGAGCGCTCTGCTGGGCAGAGACGCTACTGGGAAAGGCGGCTGTGTATTCAAATTCGAATATGTACCTGACACCCAAGAGAATTCTCGCACTTTTCTGTGCGTGGAGGTCGTGCCGCAAGAAACAGCTGGCGACACTGTAACAAGAATGATGGTCTATGTGTTTTGTTATTGTAGCAAAGACATTATGCAAACCTACCGTCGTAAAGGACAGGCGGGCACGCGGGTTGACATTTTAGCGAGTGATGTGGACCAGATTCTAAACGGCAACAGTGAATTTGGAATTGGCCCTCTTGAATGGGAAGGCAGCAGCATTTACAAACCGGCAGTTTGCTACTATGGTAGATTACTGGCTTATTCTGTAACATCTTTCCGTAGGCCGAGGTGAATATGGTCAAGTTAGATTATTTCGATAGAATAAGTCCTCTTGGGATTTCTGTAAGAGGTGTCGGGCGTATCCATTCCCCTTACCTAAAAGACATCGCCCGCATTGGATATAAACAATATCAGTATTTTTTAACTTTATTGTTGGCCACTCCCGAACAATGTTGTACTGAGTACAGCAAAGAGCATGGAGTCGATAATCTGTGGGAGCATCTTTCCCCTGAGCAAAAATCTGCGCTTACGATGTTTGACCTTTTAACAAGCAGCGAAACCCAGATCGAAGAATTTATTTCGGGGCTTTCCTTATATGTTTCAGGTAAACTGGAATGGGATGAGAACAGTCATGCGATCTTAATAAATAAGACTCGTCAAGAGAATGGGAAGTTTTTGGTCGATGGACTTATCAACCGAGAAACCTACCAAATCGTTCGGGACGTGTGCTTGCAGTTCGCAGACATCTCAACCGATGAAATTCCAGAGGAAGCTCCGAAATTTAAAACAGAAAAAGACCGGCTGTTCTGGGAGAAGTTCCAAAAAAAGAAAAAAACTCACTCTAAAAATTCAAAGGCCGACCCCAATTATGAGTTAAGCAATATGATTTCCCTGCTATGCACATTTCATCCAAGCTTAAACTATTCCAATATATTTCAATTAACTATTGGTCAAATTCGCGACAGCTTCTCACAGTTAATCCGTCAGCGTCAATTTGATCTTGGTGGGTTGAATTATGCTGTGTGGGGCGGGAAATTCGATCCTATGCAATGGATTGAACGTATTGATACAAACAACTAAAACAGGAGGTTTATTATGAGCAAGAATCCTAATTTTGCCAACCGCGAAGTTGCTGATCTGATTCTGAGCAACTATGCTAACCGAAAGGTTTTTATGAATATCGACTGGGCAAACGTCACTTCCACCTCTTTTGAGGCTGAGCGTGTGTTTGCAAAGGGCGGTCAGGGCGCACCCAACCGCGTTCAGTTTGATGGCGATCGGAACGGCACTCTGACCATTGAGGCCCAGGTGTACCCCGTCAAGGTGTTCCAGATGCTGTCTGGTAATGATCTGGCCAAGACTGCGAATTTCCTGAAGCGTGAAAAGCTGGTGGCTAATTCCGGCCTGAGTCTGACCGACACACCTGTGGGTGAGACTGCACAGGTGTTCGCTGTTGATGACGACTGCGGTGCTGAGATTGGTGAGCTGAGCGTTTCCGGTAAGAAAATTACTGGTGCCGGTCTGACCGACGAGCACGAGTACATTGTGTATTACTACACTGCGGCTTCTGATGCACAGGTCGTTACCTTCGACTCCAAGCACTTCCCGAAGGCTTTCCGTATCGAGGGTTCCACTCCCTTCAAGTGCGAGGACGATACTATCATTGAGAGCCGCCACATCTGGTTCAAGGCTGCTCCCCAGGCTGCTTTCGAGCTGAGCTGGCAGAACACCGGCGACCCCGCCTCTATCACCATGACTTTCGACGTTATGGCTGACGCTGAGGGTAATATCTATCAGCAGATCTTCCCTAACGCTAAGGGTTAATCCGAAGTTTTATTTAGCCAGAGTCTGCATTTCGTAGGCTCTGGCCTTTTTATGAGCACACAAGCGCTGTTTGCGTGTTGATAAGAAGCATGAATCTTAAAAAGTAAAGGATGTGGTGTTATAAAGATATTAGCTTTCGATCAGGCATTAATTAAAACTGGTGTGTGCGTTTTGACTAACAATTCTATGGCACACGCCTTAATTGATTTATCAAAAGAAAAGGATAAGCACCATCGATTCTATATGATGGTAGATTTCATTGAGCGAGCTATCATGGCTGTTCGGCCTGATTTGGTCGTTGTAGAAGGAGTTGCATTGCAACGTTCGCCGCATACGTTAATTGAATTGGCGAATCTGCAAGGTATTGTTTTTTACATATGTAGAAAAGCGAACATCGATTGTGTATCGTTATTGCCAAGCGAATGGCGTAAACAGTTAGGCTTTAAGCAGGGGCGAGTAAAACGTGAAGAGTTAAAAGCCCAGGCTATTAGTTATATTAAAGCAAATTATGGAGAAGTTGTTTCAACAGATGAAGCTGATGCAATTTGTATTGCCGAGGCAGCTATGTTGACGTTCAAAAACAATCAATAACAGGAGGGTATCATACTATGACTTTCAAGAAGAATATTTCGACCGCTGAGCGCGTTATGTTTGTGAACACCGTGACTGCACTTTCTAAAAACGACGGCGTTTATGAGCCGGCTCTCTATGACTATGCCTTCCGAATCAACGTGGTCATTTTCTTTTCAGACGCAGAAACAAAAGATATCCCCCAGGATCAGCTGGACGCTCTTGCATATAGCGAAGATGTAGACAAGTTTATGTTCAATTCCGCACAGAAGTATTTGATTAGCGGCTTAAACAAAGCATGTCGAGAAAAACTGGCCATGGAGCGTGAGGAGTGGATGTCCGCTTATGATAACTATCTGCGCAATAAGCCCTGGAATGAGATCTTCGAACTGATTAACACCATCTTGACTCAGTTCAGTGAACAGTTTGATGTCAAAAATCTTGTACGGACGATTGCCGAAGAATCAAATAAGATGGAGGAATCAAAGGTGAAGGCAGAATGAGTAGCAAAAAGTTCACTACGTCCACACTTAATGGTCTCCGATATGAAATAGCGCGGCGGGTCAATAAGACTCTCAATAAAGAAGTTGCCGATTATGTCAAGGACAAACTGAAAGAGCATGTCAAAGAAGATGTTTATTCAACCTACTCCCCTACTGAATATAATCGTCGAGAAGAAAATGGAGGATTGTTGGACGATAAAAACATCAGGCATAAAGTCAAAAGCTGTGAGCTATCGGTTTATGAAGAAGCCCCTATTGAAGGCCCTCGTTTGGATAGCCCGAACTGGGTTGAGAAAAAAGACAGCTTGGCTCAAATTATAGAACATGGCGCTCACAATCCTTGGAATTCAAAAGAGTATCCATGGACTAAACCTCGCCCATTTGTCACAAAAACGCAAGAAGATATCAATTATCGATATGCTGAAATTTTAGACATTTTAGAAAAAGGCGTGAATCACGATACTGGTACGAAATAACACGACCAAAGCAGACTTGTAAAGAGCCTGCTTTTTTTAGCCAATGAAGGAGGTAAAGTCTATGGGAAAGACCCCAGAACTCGGAATCAAGGTTAGAGTTGATCCGGTAATTGATTCAAAACTACTAAAGGATTCTATTAATGAAGAGATTCAAAAACGAAACAATGCTAATGATACGGAAAAAGTAAAAATCGAAGTTGATGTTGACCATTTTCAAAACTCGCTATCTACTCAATTAAAAGATGAACTAAAGAAGGTCAATAATGATTTAAAATATTATTTAGGAAATCTAACTCAAAATGCCGATAAATTAAATGATGTTGTTGTCAACTTATTTGGCGATGCAGGGTTCGGTAAAAAAATCAAGGATCAATTTAATGAAGTTAATAGAACATTTAAAATTTATGAAGTAGCTTTTAAAAACATAGATTTTAAATCTTTAGATAAATTCAGATCGTTACTAAATGAATTCAAAATTGAATTCGAAGATCTGACAGATGTTAATAAAACGGGAATACTTGACAATACAAAAGAATTAACTCCACAGTTTAACGAGTTGGTTAAAAAAGCTCGCGTATTAGAAAGCGGGCTAAAGGGATTGATGTCCGTTAAAAATAGGCCAGACTTGTTAAAAACTCTTGGATTCTCACAGGATGAATACATCAAACTTACAGAAAAATTAGATAAGTTAAAAAACACTCTAGTGGAATTATCG
>OHRW01000504.1_pt1 | contig 20261 bp, 20 predicted proteins | sample 1578541 | NCBI WGS metagenome assembly OHRW01 (sample SAMEA3879519, study PRJEB24766) | human gut metagenome | biome: human-associated habitat; feature: feces | place: USA | collected 1985/1987 | reverse complement strand
TCTGGTAAAGGACCCCCGCAGACGGAACAGCCTGCTTTGCCGCTTGCAGCAATTTTTCTGGAAGGCCCTCTGTTTCCCCACTGGCCTGAGACAGCTCCTGACAGGTAAAACCACACCCCAAGATCCGAGCAGTCAAACGGCCGCACCGGCGCTCCAGCACCAGCTGCTCATACTCACGCAGCCACCCCTGGGTGCATCCTGGTGCCAGCAGCACATGATCGCACAGCCGGTAATCTGCCTGCTGCGGCAGCAAGCCTTCCGCCGTAGAGAGCGCCTGACCCAGACTGCCCCCTTGCGCAGCGGCAAAACGAACCTGGGCAGAGGCCTCGGAGGAATCTGCTGCAGCCTCCGGCGCTTGATAAAGCAGCCCTGCCGTCCAGCCTTGCGCATCCCATTCCAGCATCACAGCCCGCACCATACTTTTTTCTGTGGTGCGGGTGCGCACAAACAAAAGACACCACAGCCCCAGGGCCGCCAATGCCAGTGTACGGCGATTCAGCATGGGGGGACCTCCTTTTTTAGCGCAGAATAAAATCCGTGGATCAGATAGCTCAGCAAGCAGATACGAAACAGGCCGCTTATCAGCCAGATCAGCACCAGCAACGCATCCAATCGAGAAAAAACGCCCAAGCTCATAGCGCGCAGCAGTTCTGCGCCGCCATATTCGTCCGCTTTGACACCAAAGACCATCTGTACAGCAAAAGCAAAACTGATCTGAATACCAAAACTGACAAATGGGAGCATTGCGCTTTTTTGAGGTCTGGAACACAGCATCGGCAGCGCAAAGTATTCTGCATACAATGGCACGGTCCATGTGGCCGGGAGGAAATCTGTCTCCATCAAGCGCTGCCATCTCGCCTGCTCCCCCAGCCCCAGTAAAGCGATCAGCCCACCAACTGCCACAAACCACCACAGGATGCGGGCCGTATGGTCAAGATTTGGCTGACCGGAGCACCATCCGATCCAGAGCAGACCCGGTGCCAGCCCAATGACCGCCAGTGAGGAGAACTGCTGCCAACAAAGCTGGTGTGCCTGCCACAGCATCTGAATCAGCTCTGCTGCCAGCCATACACCCAGCCACAAATAGACAAAACGTCCGGCCCCCTCCGGACGGCACCGGGACAGCGGCTCTGCCAGCAAACCGGTCAGCAGGGCCATCCCTAATGTGCCCGCGACCCCTCCGAGCAGCTGTGTACGGACATCCGCCTGCAAACCAAAGGAAAGAAGAAACTCCGCCAGGGCAGCTGTCACCAAACTCAGTGCCAGCGTAGCGGGAGCTGCTGAAAGATGCTGCTTCAAGACTTGTTTCCTCCCTTCTTCCAGATATCAAAGGGTGTGGCAGATAATTTACGGTAGTTCCGCCGCAGAACACCATCCGGAGAAGGGGTGCTGCGGCTAGACAGATATGGCACCCCCAGCGCAGAAACTGACGAAAGTGCCAGCAAAAACAGCAATGCCGAAGCCGCCAGCCCAACCGGTCCGGCCAGCCCGGCAGCAAATACCACGCCCAACCGAAGGACGGTGGCACTTTCGTACAGAGAAGGTGTTACAAATACGGCAATGGATGTGATGCTGGCCACCAAGATCACCGGGGTGCTCATCAGACCTGCTGAGATAGCGGCATCCCCGATGACCAATGCGGCCACTAGACTAACAGAGTGGCCCAAGGTCTGCGGCATCCGGAGTCCCGCTTCCCGGATCACCTCCAGGATCAGGATCACCATGACCATCTCTGCAAACAATGGCATCGGTGTTGCCTTTTCAGCAGCAGCGATACGGTATAACAGCTGCGGGGGCAGCAGCTCTGGCAGATAGACGGCAATGCATACAAAAGCACCCGGCAAAAATACCGTCAGCGCAAAAGATGCATATTTTAGTATCCGTAAAAATGAGGAAAAGAACGCCGTGGTCCCATAGTCGTCCAGACATTCAAAGTTCTCGCTGAACAGTGCAGGCAGCACCAATGCAGAGGGACTTCCATTGACCATGACAAGGATCTTTCCCTCGCACAATTTGGCGGCGGCCACAGCTGGACGCTGTGTATAGCTGACGGGTGTAAAAAGCCGAAAACTCGCTGGCAGGAGCCAGGGCAAAAAATAACTGGAATCCAGCAGCATCGCAGGTTTTGCTGCTGTCAGTGCTTTGCGCACATATTCCAGCGCCTGCGGAGACACCTTCCCTTTACAATAGCACAGCGCATACTCGGTAGCCATAGGGGTATCCGCCTGCGCTACCTCCTGCACCAAGGCTTCTGTGCGGATCAGCCGGCGCAGCAAACTGAGGTTGATGCGCAGCAGATCGCTGAAACCTTCCCGGGAACCACGAAGGTTTCCCTCTCCTTCTGGTTCCCCTACTGAGCGAAATTTGAGGTTCTGCACCGAAAATGCAATGCCCCTGTCACAGCCATCCATCAGCAGGACAGCCATCCCGGCCGTCATACGGCGGACAAGGTCGGCCATATCCGCCACAGGTGTGCTTTCTGCCGGAAGATCTGACTGGTGAAAGATCAGTGCAAACACCTGCTCCCCTTCCAGCTTGCTTTGTGCGGCGGCAGGCGTATGACGGCTGGCTGCATCCAGCAGCACTGTCCATAAAGAGCTGAGGCTGGCCATGCCGTCAAACAAAAGGATCGCACAAGGGCAGCCGTACAGCTGCACCTGCTTGGAATAAAAATCCGCAGACTGACCAAAGCTATCCTTGAGCTGAGCCAGATTTGCCGAAAGTGATCTTGAAAGCTGCTGCATCCGTATCCCCCTCCTATACCGGGATATCTTGCCCTGTAGGAAGAGCCCCTATACATGCCGGGTGCACGGCCCTGGCCTCTGTTCAAAAAAACACAGAGGAGAGTTTATGAAACTTCTGATCTTTCGTACCATCGTGATCTATCTGAGTGTTCTGTTTTCCATGCGGCTGATGGGCAAACGTCAGTTGGGAGAGCTGCAGCCGGAGGAGCTGGTATCCACCATTCTGATCTCCAACCTGGCATCCATCTCCATCGAATCAGACCAGACACCTGTAACAGCCAGTTTGATCCCTCTATTCTTGATCGCAGCGCTGGAACTACTGGGGTCTGTACTTTCCTTCCGCAGTCAGAAGTTTTTCAATCTTTTAGCGGGACGCCCCAAAACGGTGATCCAGGACGGGGAGATCGACCAAAACGCATTGAAGATGCTGCGTCTGACCGCAGCCGACCTGATGGAGGCACTGCGGGGACAAGGGATCTTTGACCCGCGGGATGTTTCCTATGCGTTGATCGAGACGAACGGCAGTCTATCTGTGGCGCTGCGGCCGGAGAAAGAACCTTTGACCTTGGCTGATCTCCAACGCACAGCAAAAAATGCCCATGCCACCATTCCTTTTGTGCTGGACGGTCAGGTCCTGACAGATAACCTGCATAGCTGCGGCAAAGATCTGGATTGGCTGGAACGAACCGCCCAAGCCAACGCTCTGCTTATGGAAGAGATCTTGCTGCTGGTAGGCAATGACACCGAAGACTATTTTTTGTTGAAAAAGGAGGACCTATGAAACGCATTTATGCTTGCATCGCCATCGTGGCAGCTCTGCTGGGTCTGTCCTATTACAGCAGTTTCCAGGTGCGGCGGTTTGCGGACGAAATGGGCTCCGGATTGGACAGCGCCATCCAAGCCGTATACCAAGCAGACTACCCCACTGCACAGCAGGTCATTCTTTCGGGGGCTGACCGGTGCGACGAAATGCGCGAAGGGATGAACCATCTGCTCCGTACACAGGACTTTACGGAATTGGAAGCTGCCCTGCGGGCGGCCGAAGGTTTTCTGGCACTGGATGCTCCGGAAGAAGCCTTGGGCGAGCTGCGCCGTGCACAAGTTCAGGTAGAAAACATGGAGTGGATGTCCCGGCGTTGGGTTTGAATGAGCTGCTAAAAGGAGAACGGCCCTTCGACAGGTGTATTCCCTGCCGAAAGGCCGTGTTTTTTATCTCTTGCTTATTTGAGAATGTCTCTCCCTGCCGTATCTACTTCTTGGAGGACAAAGCAGCGCTTCGCACTCCTTGTCATTCTCCATTTTTCATGGCATCGGAGAGGGTTTTCAGCTGCATAGACAGCGCATTTTCGTCCTCGATGGGGTTGAACAGCAGCGTATTCCAGATGGTGTGTATCTCCGCAGCCAGATTGGGCGTATCGCAATATTCATACGCCGCATAGAGATCACTGATCAACGCTTCTCCCCTGCTCGCAGCAGAGCGCCTATCGTTCAAAAAGTAAAAAGTGTGCCTGTGGTCTCTGCATCCATCATAGGAGACAGAGTGCCAAGGCACACTTTTGCTTTTAGAGGCTGTTTTTCTCCTTGCGGTCTCCCATCAGCTTTTCCAGCTCGGTGAAGAAACTCTCCACATCTGCAAACTGACGATAGACCGAAGCGAAGCGGATATAGGCCACCTCATCGATCTGCTTGAGCTGCTGCATGGTCAGCTCCCCGATACGGTCGCTGGTCACCTCACGCTCATAGCTGCTCATCAGGGTCTGCTCAATGCTGCTGACTGCGCGTTCCAGCGACTGGTAGCTTACCGGACGCTTTGCACAAGCCCGCAGCATAGCACTCATGAGTTTCTGCGGGTCAAAGGGTTCCCGCGAGTTATCCTTTTTGATCACGATCAGCGGCACTGTCTCCACCACTTCATAGGTGGTAAAGCGCATCTTGCAGGCAAGACACTCCCGGCGGCGGCGGATACGCCCGCCATCTTCGGTGGGGCGAGAGTCGATCACTTTGGACTCCTCTGCGCCGCAATAGGGACATTTCATATCTGGTCCTCCTGCAAATCAGTGCTTTTTAGACGAATGCTCGGGCTTTTTGTGCTCGCTCCAGACGACCCAGGCAGAGCTGGAAATGCACAGAGAAGTAAACACACCGCTGATCATACCCAGCATCAGCGGGAATGCAAACGTTACAATGCTGTCCAGGCCATAGATCACCGCTACAATGCACATCACAGCCAGAGCGATCACCGTAGTGACCGTGGTAACAAGGGTACGGCGGGCCGACTGCGCCACCGAATGATCCACCAGCTCTGCAAAAGAGGTCTTTTTATCCATGAGGGTGCGGTTCTCCCGAATACGGTCGTACACCACCACCGTATCATTGATGGAGTAGCCCAGAATCGTGAGCAGTGCTGCAATAAAGTTGCCGTCCAGCGGAGCGCGCAGCAGCACAAAAGCACCAAACACCACCATCAGGTCGTTTGCCAGTGCCAGCACAGCCATCATGCCGCCGGTAAAACCGCCGATCTTCTTGAAGCGGAATGCGATATACAGCAGGATCAGCAGCAGCGCAAACACCACTGCCACCAGGCTTTTGCGCAGGAAAGCCGAACCCATCGCCGGGCTGACATTGCTCAGAGACAGCTGCTCAAAGCTGCTGTCGGGCCAGCGCTGGTTCAGAGTCTGCAGCAGGTCCGAGACCTGATCCGTTGTCACGGTCTCACGTCCCGGAAGGGTGATCTTTAGGCTCTGTCCCTCAGCGGCCACATTTTCTCCAGCCTGGACCGTCAGATGCCGGTTATCCAGACTCTGGGCAGCGGTATCCTCCAGCTCCTGGAGGGAGACCTCGCCCTGGTAACCCAGGGTGATCATAGCACCGCCGGTAAACTGCGTACCCAACCGGACGCCCAGCACTGCAGTGCAGAGCAGGATGGCGCCCATCAGGCAAGCTGCGCCAACCAGGAAGCGCTTGCGCAGCGCCATAAAGGAGAACAGCTTTGCCTGCTTCTGCGGTTTATCTGCCGCCGATGCACCATACAGCCACGACTTGCGCAGCGCCGGGATGCTGGCAGCTCCCCGGATCATCAACCGAGTGGCAAAGATGCCAAACACAAAGTTCAGGAGCACACCGGTAAGCAGCGTGTAGCCAAAGGCATAGATGGTGCCAGCCGTAGAGGGGCCAAATGCAAAGAATACAAAATGCAGCATCCGGGCAAACAGACCGTCCGAGGGGCCAAATGCACCCATCAGCACGATCGCCACGATCACGATGGTCACATTGCCGTCAATGATCGGGGTCAGACCGCGGGCAAAACCGCTTTTCAGCGCACCGTCCAGAGATTTGCCGGAGCGCAGCTCTTCCTTGATGCGTTCTGCCGTGATGACGTTGGCATCCACGCCCATGCCAATGGCCAGGATAATGCCGGCAATGCCCGGCAGAGTCAGAGTAAAGCTCTCAAAAACCGGGAAGTAGCCCGACACAAAGGCCAAGGTTGCTGCCACCTGTCCCAGCAGAGCGATGCTGGCCAAAAATCCGGGCAGACGGTACAGAACCGTCATAAAGCAGAAGATGAGGCCAAAGGCGATGCATCCCGCCAGCACCATGGCGCCCAGGCTGTTTTCTCCCAAAGTGGGGCTGACCGTAGAGTAGCTGTCCACGCTCAGAGCAAAAGGCAGCGCACCCGAATTGATCTGCCGGGCCATCCGGACCACAGCTTCCTGGGTAAAGGGCTGTACAGACGAGCCGGTGATCACAGCCTTTCCTTCCGTAATAGCAGCATTGACGGTTGCGGTGCTGACGTTCTGGTCATCCAGCCAGATGCTGATACTGCCATGCTCCTGATACAGCTTTGTGGTCGCCTCTGCAAAGGCAGCTGCGCCCTCCTCTGTAAAGGAAAGTGCCACATAATACTCCGCTGTAGAGGTGCTGACCGGCCCATACTGGGCAGAAGCGCTCTCTACCATGGAGCCATCCAGAACCAAGGGGCCATCTGCGGTGTCCCCTTCCCGGAAGGTGAGATATGCCGTGGTGCCGATCTCCTCGATTGCGGCTTCCGGATCAAAATTCGTCTCGCCGGACTGCCAAGGGAACTCCAGGATCAGCCGGTCAGCATCCACATCCTTATAAAGCTCATAGTCGGTCAGGTTCATTGCAACCAGGCGGTTCTCAATGACCAACTGTGCTGCGTCCAGCTGTTCCTCGGTGGCATCAAATCCATCCGACGGAACAAACACCACATTGACGCCGCCCTGGATATCCACGCCAAAGCGGATGTCCTGCGCGCCCTTCAGATAGGTACGGGTCACATCCCCATAGCGGGCCGAGACACCAAAAAACGCTGTGTAGGCAAATACCAGGATCAGCAGCAGAGTGAGGATCAGCTGCAGCGGCCTTGCTTTTTTCTTCATATCAGATCGAGAACCTCCAAATTATTGCTCACAGTACGCCCCAAGGGCCGCACTGTGACGATCCTGCCGGTTTATTCTGCCAGCAGTTTTTCCACAGTAGCCAGTCGCACACAAACACACAGCAGATCCGAAGCGGTCTCCACCTCTTCCAGACTGGGGTAAGTGGGTGCAATGCGCAGGTGAGAATCCTCCGGGTCGTTGTGGTACGGATAGGCGGCGCCTGCATCCGTCAGGGTCAGGCCACATTCCTTGCACAGCTGCGCCACCCGCTTGGCACAGCCCGGCATAACATACAGGCTGATAAAGTAACCACCCTTGGGATTTGTCCAGTGGGCGATATCTCCGCAGGGAGTCAGCTCCTCTGCAAAGGCGGTTTTAACAGCATCAAAGCAAGGCACCAGACGGCGGCGGTGCTTGGCCATGTGAGCCAGCACACCTTCCTTATTTTTCAGGAAGCGGACATGGCGCAGCTGGTTCATCTTGTCGTAGCTGATGATCATGACAGAGAAGCGCTTGCAGATATACTTCAGCATTGCCTCGCTGCAGGCGATCGCAGACACACCTGCACCCGGGAAGGTGATCTTGCTGGTGGAGGTGAACATAAACACCCGATCCTCGGTGCCATATTTCTTGCACTCGTTCAGCAGCACCGGCGTCTCAATGATCTCATCGGTCAGATGGTGCACGATGTAGGCTTCGTCCCAGAAGATCTTGAAGTCCGGCGCAGCGGTCTTCATGGAAGCAAAGCGGCGCACAGTCTCATCGCTGTAGGTGTAACCATCCGGGTTGGAATACTGGGGCACACACCAAATGCCTTTGATGGTGTCGTCCTCAGCCACCAACTTCTCCACCAGATCCATATCCGGGCCTTCGGGACCCATGGGAATATTGATCATCTCAAAACCCATCTGCTCCGTGACAGCGAAGTGACGGTCATACCCGGGCACAGGGCACAGGAACTTCCGCTTCTCCACTTGAGACCAGGGGCAGGCGGAACCGGGGAATCCGAACATATAGCCCATGGCTACCAGGTTGTACATCAGCTGCAGGCTGGAGTTGCCGCCCACGAACACTTCCTGCGGACGCACACCCATCACATCTGCAAACAGCTCCCGTGCCTCATGCAGACCTTCCAGGTCGCCATAGTTGCGGGCATCCGTGCCTGCATCGGTGGTGTAGTCATTCATCTGCAAAAGGCCCATTGCCAAATCCATCTGACGGGGGCCGGGCTTGCCGCGAGCCATGTTCAGTTTAAGACCCATCGCCTGAAAACGCTGGTATTCCTTCTGCAGCTGTGCCTGCTCCTCTGCAAGCTGCTCGCGGGTCATAGACATATAATCTGCCATCTGAAAACACACTCCTTTATCGCACTTCCTATTTCCCATTCGACCAGTCTGCGGATCTGTTATGCCTTCAAATGTCCTGCCAGGAACACTTAACCCCGTCCTTACCGGACAGGACGGCATTTGACCCAAGACTTCTATTATTATAGTACAGTTTGCCCCCGGAAACAAGAACAACTTATTGCAGAAAGGCGTATGAAACAGGACAAACGTCTGTTTTTACGGAAATAATACGTCAAAACAAGTCGTATTCCGTATAAAAACACAAAAAACAAGCCGCAGCCCTTCAAAAGGTCACTGCGGCTTGCATGGGGTCCGTTAAAGCTCGCCCAGAGCTTCCTGGTTTTTATAGCGCTTGCGCACTGCGCCATACTCCATCTCCGGCTCACCGCCGGAAACAGTGTCCTCAGTGACCGTGACCCGGATGATGGTCGGGTCGCTGGGGATGCTGTACATGATCGGCATCAGAATGTTTTCCATCACACTGCGCAGACCGCGGGCTCCGCTCTTGCGCTCGATGGTCCTGCGGGCAATGGCCCGCAGTGCTTCGTCCGTAAAGGCAAGCTCCACGTTATCCATGGACAGCAGCTCCTTATACTGACGCACCAAGCTGTTGCGAGGCTCCTTCAGCACACGGACCAGAGCCTCCTCATCCAGGTCATCCAATACGGTGATGACCGGCAGACGGCCGATCAGCTCCGGGATCAGACCGAATTTGACCAGGTCGTGCGGCTCCACCTTCCGCATCAAAGCCTTCTGCGCTTCGTTGGAAGTATCCTTCAACGTGCTGCCAAAGCCCAATGCAGAGCGGTCGGTGCGGCGCTGGATATACTTTTCCAGACCGTCAAAGGCGCCGCCGCAGATGAACAGGATGTTGGTGGTGTCGATCTGGATAAACTCCTGCTGGGGGTGCTTGCGGCCGCCCTGCGGGGGCACATTGCTCACAGTACCTTCCAGGATCTTCAGCAAAGCCTGCTGCACACCCTCGCCGCCCACATCCCGGGTAATGGAGGGATTCTCGCTCTTGCGGGTGATCTTATCGATCTCATCGATATAGATGATGCCAAGCTGCGCCTTCTGCACATTAAAATCCGCTGCCTGGATCAGCTTGAGCAGGATATTCTCCACATCCTCGCCCACATAGCCGGCCTCGGTCAGGGTGGTGGCATCTGCGATCGCAAACGGCACGCCCAGCATCTTAGCCAGGGTCTGCGCCAGCAGGGTCTTGCCTACACCAGAGGGACCCAGCAGCAGCACGTTGGACTTTTGCAGTTCCACATCCTTGCCGCGGCCGCCGCTGAGGATACGCTTGTAGTGGTTGTACACCGATACCGCCAGCACACGCTTTGCGTCGTCCTGGCCGATAACATACTGGTCCAGCCCCTCCTTGATCTCAGCAGGGGTCATGATGTTGATGTCCAGACCATCTGCGGGACGGACATGGGCGGCATTTTTGCCTCCGCGTGCCCCCTTGGAGCCAGAGTGCTCGGGGCTGTCCGACAGCAGGTCGTGGCAAAGGCCGATGCACTCGCTGCAGATATTGACCCCAGGGCCAATGATCATGCGCTCCACTTCGTCCTGATGCTTGCCGCAAAAGCTGCAGATCAGGTCTTTTTCATTTTTATCTCTGCCGGAATTGTTATTTGCCATAGATCTGTTTTCCTTATCTTGGAGAGAGGGACCCTCCCCTTTTATCTCCGGGTAATGACCTCGTCGATCAGACCATACTCCTTGGCTTGCATAGCAGACAGGAAGTTGTCCCGCTCGGTATCCAGCTGGACCTTTTCCAGCGGCTGGCCAGTATACTCGCTGAGCATCTGATTGATCTTCTCCCGGGTGCGGACGATGTGATCTGCATGGATCTTGATATCCGTAGCCTGACCAGACAGTCCGCCGCCCTGGCCGCCTGCGATCAGAGGCTGGTGGATCATGATCTCTGCATTGGGCAGCGCAAACCGCTTGCCCTTTGTGCCGCTGGCCAGCAGGAACGCACCCATAGAAGCGGCCATGCCCATGCAGATGGTGGACACATCACACTTGATATACCGCATGGTATCATGGATGGCCATACCGGCACTGATGGAACCGCCGGGGCTGTTGATATACAGGCTGATGTCCTTATCCGGGTCCTGCCCTTCCAGGTACAGCAGCTGTGCAACCACCAAGCTGGCCGAAGTGTCGTTGACATCCTCGCTCAGCACAATGATGCGATCATTCAGCAGACGGGAGAAAATATCGTAGGAACGCTCTCCATGCGCCGACTGCTCGACAACGTAGGGAACAAAGCTCATAGCGTTCGCCTCCTGTTGAAAATTAGGATAAATATTTGCAAAATTGACCGATACGGCAAACCTAGGGTATAGGCCGCGTATCGGTCAATTTAACAACCTTTGTTTACCGCGGGCCGCTTACTGTGCAGCCTCGGTGTTCTCGGCCTCGGCAGCCTTCTCCACCACATTGGCGTTTGCCTTGATGAAGTCGATGGCCTTGTTGATGGCCAGATCCCACTTGAGATCCTCCAGGTTCACAATGCCGCGAACCTTGTCCTCTTCCATCTTGTACTGGTCAGCAATGCGCTTGATCTCAGCATCCACATCCTCATCGGAAGCAACGATGCCCTCAGCACGAGCCACAGCCTCCAGAGCCAGACGGATCTTGACCTGCTTCTCAGCCTGCGGCATGAAGGAAGCACGGAACTGCTCCACGGTCTGGCCCAGATACTTCAGGTAGTCTTCCAGGCGCAGGCCCTGCTGCTCCACACGGAAAGCGAAGTCGTTGACCATCTCGTCCATGCGGGTGTCGTACATAGCCTGGGGGATCTCAGCCTCCATGCCCTCCACGACCTGATCCACCAGGGCGTTCTCCACAGCCAGGTCATCCTGCTTGTCCAGCTGCTCCTGGTTGGACTTACGGATGGACTCCTTGAACTGCTCCAGGGTATCGTACTCAGAGCAATCCTTTGCCAGCTCGTCGTCCAGAGCGGGCAGCTCCTTGTACTTGACCTCGTGCAGCTTGATCTTGAACACGGCCTCCTTGCCAGCCAGCTCAGCAGCCTGGTACTGCTCGGGGAAGGTGACAGTAATGTCGAACTCCTCGCCAGCAGAGTGACCAACGATCTGGTCCTCGAAGCCAGGGATAAAGCTGCCGCTGCCCAGGGTCAGGGTGTAGTGCTCAGCCTTGCCGCCCTCAAAAGCGACACCATCCACAAAGCCCTCGAAATCGATATCGGTGATATCGCCATTCTCAGCAGCGCCCTCACGGGTCAGCTCACGGGCATTGCGCTCCTGCACACGCTTCAGCTCTGCATCCACGGTGGCCTCGTCCACAGTGTGAACGGTCTTCTCCACGGTCAGGCCGGAGTATGCGCCGATCTTCACCTCAGGCTTCACGGGGACCTTGACGGTCAGGGTGACACCCTCGGTCTCGCTGGCAGCGTCCACAGAAACCTCAGGACGGCCCACAGGCTCCACGCCGGCTTCCTTCACAGCCTGCTCAAAAGCAGCCGGGAACAGCTCGTTGATGGCGTCATAGGTAAAAACATCGGCACCGTACATCTTCTCGATCAGAGAACGGGGGGCCTTGCCCTTGCGGAAGCCGGGCACAGCGTACTTCTTGCCCTCTTTCTTGAATACAGCAGCGACAGCAGACTTAAAAGCCTCTGCGTCGATGGCAAACTGCAGCTCTGCCATGCTTTTCTCGAGCTTCTCACACTTGATGAAATTCATTTTAATTTTCCTCCACTCAAAGAATTCTATCCTCCTTGGGAGAGTGACTTCCCTCGGCGGCCGCGCACCGCGTCCTTGCCTGTATGCGAAATGCGGGGACGCGCGCGCTCAGATCAGGTGCAGCAATCGCGTCAGAGCTTATTATAGCACGCCTGCGATGCAAATGCCAGCCTAAATTTTACTTTTACCGCTTTTCAGGCGGGTTTCTACAACAAATGGATGCCTTTTTGAAAAAAATACTTTGACCGTACCTCAAAAGAGCGCAGCGGCTTTCCCCTGCTCAAGTTCCTGCCGAAAGAACAGGCTCCGGCAGGCGGATCAAATAAGGGCAGAAACGCAGTCCATCCGCGCTGATGAGCTTATAATGGATGCCTTCCACCTCCCCTTGCACCGCATAGCGAATGGCATTGCCATGCAGGTGACCATAGAAGCAGTAACGCACCCCATACTGTTTTAGGGTGGCCACGATCTCCGGTGCGCACACACCGGTATACACCGGCGGATAATGCAAGAACACCAGTTTTTCGCAGCCGGGCTGGGCGGCGTCCAAACTCATTTTCAGCCGGCCGATCTCCCGGTTCATGACCTTTTCGTCGTGGGGCTCCCCTACGTCAAACAGCCATCCCCGGGTACCGCACAAAGCGTACCCATCCACAGTATAGGAATTATTATGCAGGATATGCAGTGTATCAAATCCTTCTGATTTAAGATAGGCGTTCATCTTGTTGGCAGTGGTCCACCAATAATCGTGATTGCCCTTCATTAGAAGTTTTTGCCCCGGCAGATCCTGCAAAAATGCAAAGTCGCTGCGGGTATCGGTCAGGCGCATTGCCCAGCTGATATCACCAGCCAGCACCACAGTATCCTGCGGGGTGACCAGTTTGCGCCAGTTGCGCTCCAGCCGTTCCAAATAGCCGTTCCAGCCGGGAAAAATATCCATTGGCTTAGAAGCCCCCAGGGAGAGGTGCGGGTCGCCCAGCACATAAAGCGCCATAAATGTAATACTCCTGTTCCGGGGCCTCCAGCGTGACCGGCCGCCCCTTGTTATCCCGGAAAATCCAGTGCCACCTGTGCGATCTGCTCCGGACGGATCACTGCATGGAAACGCTCTGCTTTTGTGCGCAGAGCGGCCAGACTGGCAGGCGCAGTACGGCCAGTGGCAGCTTCCAGCGCAGACATTGCCTCGAAATCATTTTCCGGTGCCGTATGGCCCAAAGCCTCCAGCACACTGCGGGGGAACTTGAAAGGCGATGCCGTAGAGAGCACCACCATCGGCACATTCTCCCGCTTTTTCTGCGCTGCCACATGGAACGCAACGGCGGTATGGGTATCGCACAGATAGCCATCCTGCTCGTACCGGGCACACTTCGGCCTCGCTGGCCCAGCCGCAGCCAAAACTCTGCTGGATAGCGGCAAGCGTATCCTTATCCACCGTATAGCTGCCCGTCTCATTCAGGCTCTGCATCCAGCCAGCCACAGCCGCATCACTGCCTGTGATATGATAAAGCAGCCGTTCCAGGTTGGAAGATACCAGAATATCCATGCTGGGCGAGGTGGTTTTGTAGAATGTACGGCGGGCTGCATAGCACCCCGTGGAGAGGAAGTCCGTGAGCACATTGTTCTCGTTGGACGCACAGATCAGCATCCCCACCGGCAGGCCCATCCGCTTGGCATAGTAGCCCGCCAGGATATCGCCAAAGTTGCCAGTAGGCACGCAGAAGTCCACAGGATCCCCAAAAGAGATCTCCCCTGCCCGCAAAAGCTGACCATAGGCCGCAAAATAGTAAACGATCTGCGGCACAAGACGGCCCCAGTTGATAGAGTTTGCGCTGGACAGCCTTACGCCCTTTTCTGCCAGTGCCGCGGCCACAGCCGGGTCGCCAAAGACCTTCTTTACACTGCAACATTGGCGCCCTCCTGGGTAGCCATTTGCAGACGCTGGATCTCACTGGTGCCGCCTGTGGGATAAAACACCGCAATATCCACCCCGGGTACATCATGGTAACCATCCAGCGCTGCCTTTCCGGTATCGCCGCTGGTAGCCACCAGGATACGGGTCTGCTCGGTGCGGCCCAAGTTCCGCTTGGCTTCCACCAGCAGTTTGGGCATCAGCTGCAATGCATAGTCCTTAAACGCACAGGTGGGGCCGTGCCAAAGCTCCAGCGCCCAGGTGCCCGGGCAGATCGGGGCCATAGCCCCCGCTTTGCCCCCAAAGGCACTGCCATAGCTCTGCTGGGTGGCGGAAGTCAAAAATTCCGGTGAATAATCGGTCAGATACTGCTTGAGGATCTCTGCGGCCAGGGTCGGATAATCCAGCCCGCAAAGGGCCTGAACATCCACCTGGGGGAAGCTTTCCGGTACAAACAGGCCGCCCTCTTGGGACAGCCCCTGCGCGATCGCCTCGGAGGCGGTCACCTTACGGCTTTGGTCTCTCGTGCTGAAAAATTGCATCGTGCTCGCTCCTTTTCACTCAAGATTCGGGCAGAATTCCGCACTGCCCCACTTTCCCATCTGCGCACAGCCTGCGGGGGTGTTCTTTTCAGCCATGCGGCTCAAGGGGCGATATCATCCGCAGAGAACGCCCCCTTTATAATATGTACCATCCAGCGTCCGCTGTCAAGAGGTGTCACCTCTGCAATATCAAACGGCTTCTGCAGTCGCATACGGCGTACCCGCCGCACGGGTCTTGACCTCGCAGAAGATCAAGCCTTCCTGCTGATCCCGCAGGATCAGATCCAGCTCACCATAGCGGGTATGGTAATTGCGGGCCAGCACTGTACAGCCGCGCTGGCTATAAAGCCGGGCGGCTGCGCCCTCTCCCCTTCGGCCAGTCTCAGCGCGATCCATCAGCGTTCCTGGGGCCAATAGCCCTGTTTTTTCAAGAAGCTGCGGCGGTAAAAAGGCTGGATGCCATACTGCGCGATCAGCTCATAGTGCAGCTTTGTGGGGTAGCCTTTATGTTTGGCCAGCTGATACTGCGGATACTGCGCATCCAGCTCCATCATATACCGGTCTCGGCTGACCTTAGCCAGGATCGATGCCGCCCCGATGCTGGCACTGGTGGCGTCCCCTTTGACCACCGGCTGTGCCGGCATTGCCAGGCCCGGAGGGCAGCGGTTGCCGTCCACCAGTACAAGATTGGGCACCAACTCCAACTCCGACACCGCCTGGCACATTCCACCCATGGTGGCGTTGAGGATATTGTCCCGGTCGATGATCTCCGGACCGACAAAGACGATGCGGTAAGCCAGCGCCTTTTCACAGATCTCATCAAACAGTGCTTCCCGTTTTTTTTCGGTCAGTTTTTTAGAGTCATTGATGCCGTGGACCGGATTTTCCGGGTCCAGGATGCAGGCAGCCACACAAACGGGGCCGCACAGCGGTCCGCGTCCTGCTTCATCCACACCGGCAAAGCATCCGTACTCTGCACGGATCGCAGCGTCGTATTGATACAGCGGCGCAGAGATCTCCTCATCTGTGCGGCGTTTCATTCAGCATCCTCCTCCGGGTCGTCCTCCCGCTGGGGCGGGCGCTCCAGCGAGATGCGGCCCCACTTGCAGGCGCGGAACTCGTCCACCAGCATCACGGCGCAGCGCTCGGTATCCACCTCTCCGCCCCGCACCAGCAGTCCCCGCTTGCGGCCAATGGCCTCCAGCAGCTCATAGGGGGGCAGCGCCAGGGTCTCGGCATCCAGCTTATAACGCTGTGCCACCAGCGCCGGGTAGTTGTGACGCACTTCGTCCAGCAGGTTGGCCGCCAGCTCCTCTACATCCAGGATGTCATCCTTGATAGAGCCGATAAACGCCAGGTTGGAAGCGGTGGTCTTGGAGTCAAATTTCTTCCACAGCACACCGGGCATATCCAGCAGGTCAAACTTGTCTGCACTGACCCACTGCTTGCCCTTGGTCACACCAGGACGATCCGCTGCCTTGGCCCGGGCCGCCCCTGCAAAGGTATTGATAAAGGTGGATTTACCCACATTAGGGATGCCGCAAAGCATGATCTGGGTCTTTGCACCCCCCATGCCGCGGCCCTGCCGCCGGGCCAGCAGACCTACCAGCTCTTTCTCGATGGCAGACTTCACCGCATTTGCTCCGCCCTTCTGTTTAGCGCTGATCGCCACACATCCGGCATCTGCCGCACGAAAATAACGGATCCATTCCTCCGTAACTGCAGGGTCGGCCAGGTCTGCCTTATTCAAGGCATACAGTTTGGGTTTGCGGGCCGTGATCCGCTCGATCTCCGGGTTCAGGCTGGACAGAGGGATGCGGGCATCCAGCAGCACCAAACTGGCGTCCACATGCTGGATCTCCTGTTCCATCATCCGCAGGGTCTTGGTCATATGCCCCGGAAACCACTGGATCTGATATTGGTTTGCAAACCGGGTATCCATCTCGTTCATTTTACCACTCCAAAATCTGCAAAGGGCAAAAAGCACAAAAGCACCTTGCCCAGGATATCTTTCTCGTTGATGCAGCCCACATAGCTGGAACGGCTGTCCAAAGAGGCATTGCGGTTATCCCCCATAACAAACACCGTACCCTCCGGCACTGTGTAGGGGAACTGGACATCGTAGCCCAAGTAGGTAGGCTCTGCGATATAATCCTCCTGCAGGAGCTGCTCGTTCACCCATACTTCGCCGGTGTCATAATCGATCCGTATGGTATCTCCGCCCATAGCGATGACACGTTTGACCAACGGCTTGCCATAGCTGGTGTAGCCATCCACGATCACCACATCTCCCCGCTGGGGCTGGTAACCTGCACCCCACACGATGAGTTTATCCCCATGGTCCAGCGTAGGAACCATGGACTGACCGTCCACCTGAATGATGCGAAAGAAAAAAGAAAAAAACAGCACCAGGATCAGCGCCGCCGAGACCAATGCCTCGTACCACTCCAGCAGGTTCTGGCCCCGCTGTACCACGGGCGGTTGCTGGGACTGCGCTTGTTTTGTCATATCCGCGCACCTCGTTTCCGGCAGGAAGCTGTGCCCCCTGTTCTTTGATAAAGAAAAAAGGGACAAACAAAGTTGTCCCTTTCCTCCCGCAGCGTGGCGGGAAACATCAGATATCGCTCTTGACCTTGGCAGCCTTGCCGGTGCGGCTACGCAGGTAGAACAGCTTTGCGCGGCGAACCTTACCCTTGCGGATCACAGTGACCTTCTCAACGAAGGGGCTGTTGATGGGGAAGACACGCTCGATGCCAACACCGTAAGCCACGCGGCGAACGGTGAAGGTCTCAGCAACGCCGCCGTGCTTCTTAGCGATGACGGTGCCCTCGAAAGCCTGGATACGCTCACGCTCGCCTTCCTTGATGCGAACGTCCACGCGGACAGTATCGCCAACGTTGAACTGAGGCTTCTCGGCCTTGATGCTGCCCTCGGAAATGATCTTCAGTGCGTCCATTGTTATTCCTCCATTTGTTTTTAGACGTTCGTACACGGCGCGTTGCCGTCAGAGGACCGCCCGTTTAATGATTGTGTCATTAACCCCGCTGTGGTATCAGCGGACACTAACGCCCTAATATGATAGCACAAACTCCCGCTGAAATCAAGCACTTTTTTCATAAAATGCGAGTGATATCCGCAAGAAAACGGACTTTTTCTCAAAAGATGCCGGAGCTGTGCCGCAGCATCAATAAAAACGCTGCTTATCTGCCGTCAAAAAGTGGGTGCGCAGGATGGAAGCGGACAGGGACGAAAAATCCCCTTGCTGCTCCAAAAATCCCAGCAGCAGCGCCGGGTTCATGGTCAGCTGCTGCGAGGCAGGCAGGCAAAGTGCGAACGAGAGTTCATCCCCCTCCTCGGTCCAATCCAGCGCAGGGATATACTCCTTCAGGTCCAACGTCTTGACACCGCGTTTGCTCTTTTTTTCCACCAGAGCAGCAGGCAGCGCATTATACGCTTCCAGCACCGGCTGGGCAGAAGCCGGGCAGCGCACCTGATAGCAGGCGTAAGCGATGGAATCCGCCTTCATCTCCACGGGGGCCACCTGTGTAACATAAATGCCCGCCGGCATAATGGCGTTGAGTGCAGACTGCCACTGCGCAAAGTCCGGAGCCTCGGCCTCGGTCTTGACATCCACACACTCACACAAGCTCTCCTGCCCCAGCGACAGCGGGCAGGCAAAGGTCATGTAGATATGGGGGTTAAAGCCCAGCGTGTGCCACACCGGCAGGCCGCTGCGCTTGAGGACCCGCTGCATTACCCGCTGCAGGTCCAGCAGTGAGATATAGGAGGCCTCGGCCTTCTTTTCAAACGAGATCCGTACTGTAATCAAAGCAGGGTCCTCCCAACAGATGATTTGCGCCGCAGCCGCCGCACTGACGGTTGCAGGGCGGCGTAGTCTGTGCAGCCAGTGCCTTTTTGTACTCCCGCACCAGATACTCATGGGTCACACCGTAATCCATGTGAGACCAGGGGGTCACCTCATCCAGAGCAATGGGACGCTGGCAGTAGAAATAAGGGTCAATGCCCAGGTCTGCAAACACCTGCATCCAGGTGTCGTAGCGGAAGCACTCCTCCCAGCCGTCAAAGAAACAGCCGCGCTTGTAAGCTTCCACCAGTGCAGGCGCCAGGCGGCGGTCGCCTTTGGCAAACACGCCTTCCAGCAGACTGGTCTTGCTGTCGTGGTAGTTCACCTTGATCTTGCGGCTGCGCACACTCTCCAGCAGGTGCTTCTGCTTTGCCTGCAAAGTCTCGGCCGAATCCATCGGCACGAACTGGAACGGAGTGTGGGGCTTGGGCACAAAGCAGGCGCAGCTGATGGTGACCTGGACGCCCTTGCCCTTGGCGTGGTTGGTCGTATGGTAGTACAGGTCCACCACCTTCTGGGCAGTCTCGGCAATGCCCTCGATATCCTCCATAGTCTCCGTCGGCAGGCCCATCATAAAATAGAGCTTGACCGAGGTATACCCGGCAGCAAACGCAATGCCGCAGGTCTTTTCGATCTCGTCCCAGGTGACATTTTTATTGATGACATTCCGCAGACGCTGGGTGCCCGCCTCGGCAGCAAAGGTCAGACCGCTCTTGCGCACCTTTGTGGTCTTTTCGATCAGGCTCTCCGAGAAGTTGTCCACCCGCAGAGACGGCAGCGACAGACTGACGTGCTCCTTAGGCGCCCACTCGTTCAGATCGTCCAGCAGCTCTTCCAGCTGGCTGTGGTCCGAAGTAGACAAGCTGGACAGACTCAGCTCCTCATAGCCGGTATTGGCGCACAGATCCTGAGCCGCCCGGTTCAGCAGAGCGGCATCCCGCTGGCGCATGGGACGGTACAAAAAGCCCGCCTGGCAGAACCGGCAGCCACGGACACAGCCGCGCAGCACTTCTACGCTGGCACGGTCCTGGATCGCACCCACCATGGGCACCACAAAGTTGGTGGGCGGGGCAAAATCGTTCATATCCTGGATGATCGCCTTGGTGATCACCGCCGGGACCCCCGGCTGATTGGGCGTGATCGCCTGGACCCGGCCATCCTCGTAATAGGTCACGTCATAGAAGGCAGGGATATACACCCCCGGGATCTTGGCCAGCCGCAGCAAAAGCTCGGTCTTGGAGACGCCGCCTTCCTTTTTTGCCTTCTCGATCTCTGCACAGATGGCGGGCAGCTGACGCTCGCCTTCTCCCAGCTGGATCACATCAAAGAAATCTGCGATCGGCTCTGCGTTGCAGGCACAGGGGCCGCCCGCCACGATCAAGGGCCAGCTCTCGTCCCGGTCTTTTGCATAGAACGGGATCCCCGCCAGGTCCAGCATCGCCAGGATATTGGTGTAGGACAGCTCATACTGCAGGGTAAAGCCCACCGCATCAAAGGCAGCCAGCGGGTCCTTGCTCTCCAGCGTATACAGCGGCAGAGACAGGCGCTCCATCTCTGCCTTCATGTCCAGCCAGGGCATAAAGGCACGCTCACACCACCAATTCTCGTGGGCGTTCAGCAGTTCGTACAAGATCTTCTCCCCCAGAAAGGACATACCTACCTCGTAGGTGTCCGGGAAGCAGAACGCAAACCGCACATCCACCTGGGACTTATCTTTATACACGCTGCCAGGC